>Ga0209671_1008370_pt1 | contig 10818 bp, 9 predicted proteins | sample WorMetHERISLAND2_2_FD_187401 | JGI IMG/M metagenome (GOLD analysis project Ga0209671, IMG submission 187401) | Marine gutless worms symbiont microbial communities from Max Planck institute for Marine Microbiology, Germany - Olavius geniculatus... | ecosystem: Host-associated > Annelida >...
CATTTAGGAGTATAATAAGATAAAAAGAAAAACGGAGGAGAGAAGGAAAGGGTAGACTTCAACTTCTGAAAAGCTGGACTTAGGTTGCAGTGGCAGGTGTCCGGAAATTTGTTATAATTTGTAAAAAAAACCCAGAAGTTTTAGATGACGCCATATATATGATTACAACGATGCAAAGTAACCTTGCATTTTACCTTGCTAGAAACAAAGCTCAAACTTCTGTTTCTACATATGGCGCGTTATAAATGCAGACTACTAACTTACCGTCTAAAACGGATAATGTGGTAGATATGCCTCGATATATCAGTATAAACGTTATAACGTTAGGAGTGCATGAATTAGACAGTACTCGTACATCAGCCTATCTAGGCCTATCTGACAGCATAATCGACGTCACAACCCAGCGGCAATGCATCGATGCAATGCGTCACGTGATCACTGAAGCGTGGCCACTCATCCAGACTATCTGATGCAGACTGCGCCAACATCAACCGCAGCAGCAGCAGCTGTAGCTAGGAGATGAGCAGCTATTGGAGGCGACGTTACGCTTGACTAGTCGCGTTCAGTCCTCACACCTGACTGAATATCACATCAATCAGACATCTTGATTATCAGCCATCAGTTAATAACGCAAGAAGGAACAAGATGCAACATTTATAATCGGCTGTAACTAACTTTACGCTAAATTATCAATCACCCTTTTGTTTGTCGCGGCATCGCCCTTGATTTGCTGCCCTCTGCTACTGTGAACATTTCGGCCAAGACCGGATTAATTATAATACAAAAATAAAAATGCTACGAGACACCATCAGCAATTGTAGGGGCCAGCAAATCGTTAAGTTAATATTAATATTATTGTCTTATTAGTTATTACCCCCAATATTATATTGCTATTTCTGCCGCATGAGTTGCTTTGTGAAATGGTATCGCGTTGGGTCCATTGGCTCGAACTGTTTTTTCGGTCTTCTTCCGTGCGGCATACAGCTTTTGACAATGGGCGACTTCACGTTTTGACTGAGACTTTCGCTGAGACTTTCGCTGAGCCTAAACTTCGGTATAAGTACTTACTTAAGTCAAAAAGTGAAGTTGCTTAATCTCTTCTGCTAGCTGCTTTTATCTTCAGCTTCTCTTTTTATGTTCTCATAACTTTTGCTTGTGGTGTTACTCAAGCCGGTCGCAAATATAAAACGAAACAGAAATAAAACAGAAATAAAACGAAAACAAAACTGTTTTGTTTTCGTTTTATTTCTGTATCGTTTCACAGGTGCGACCGGCTTTAGCTTTTTTTAGCTTTAGATGTTTTGTATTCTTGCCGTTTTTCTCAACATTCCAAGTGTCCCGTTCAGCGAGTGCTTTTGCATGCACGGTGCACGAAATTGACAAAGCTACAAACCTACAGACGGACAGACCACGCTATACAGTATTTTTTCGCAATAGTCGGCATCTGACATAATGGTTCTGAGGGTGGAGATTGCAGCTATAGCGCTGCATGGTCGGTGGCTGCAGATGTCAACACTGACAGACAGAGCAGCAATCTCATTCCACGCACAAACACGCACGCACAGTCACGTGATGTATGACGTCACTGCTGCTGCTGACGACGACGACGACGCGTGTTGTACCAGTTGTCGTAGTGGTTGTCGTAGTATTCGCCTAGTAGTAGTCACTGTTGTCGGCAGCAAAGTGATGGATGAAAACAGAGTGATGACGACGTCCTTGCTTTCGCTGCTCGCATGCATGCACGACATTATACTAAAGCCGTAGTTCGGTGGGAAAGCGGGAATCACCCTCCCCACTTTTTCAGGGAGCGAACGTTATGTACACACATTTAAAATGGAGAATCGCAAATGCAGACTTTAGATTTGATCACTTATAATATATTATTAGTAAATTTCTGTGTGTTTACTGTGGAGTAACGCACGAAGGAAAATAGAAAGGAAAAGGAAAGGGAAAGAAGGGAATGAGAGACAGGGAGGGTAATGAGCCCGAAAAGGGGAAACTTGCGCCCAAAAGTGGAGGAGAAAACTTGCGTCTAATTTCGATCCTAGATTTGGGGGGATAGAAGCCACTGGGCTTGATGTAAGATAATTACAACCTGTCATCTTGTTTGACAGCAGCAGCAACGGCAGGAGCTGACGATTACTGCCAGTGGGAGAAGTTCAGTGCGGCCTGTGATTCAGCATCTGACGAGTTAATCGTCATGGAGACGGCTCGCTACGGACGTATGAAACTCGGCCGCTGTATCAAGTACGACCTGGGGTTCATCGGTTGTTCCGCGGACGTCCTGGCATTGGCGGATTCCATGTGTTCCGGTAGATGGCGCTGTGAAATCGCTTTACCAAACGAGGCGTTCGACAGGATCAACCCGTGTCTGTCTGAGCTGAAATCCTACCTGACTGCTAGCTACAGCTGTGTCACTGGTTTGTACACGTTAAACCCAAATTCCATTACGCCGACTGTCGCAGATTTTCACAGACTAAATTCCATGAGTCCGGATTTGTCCAAACTTCTTGTCACCGACTTTGTCGCAACTATCTCCGTTTTTACGCGCGAGAGCTAGCATAGCTAGCTATAGCGCGTATTAGCTACGGTAATTCTGTCCGTCCGTTCGTCCGTCCTAGTGACACGTCCCGGTACCATTCCAAGCCCAGGTGAGATGGAGACTTCGGGTTTTCACCATATGATAGCTTTGTGTCATTAGTATTTCGTGACAAAATTTTATGCCACTGGGTTAAAGGGGTCCCCACGAACGACGGGGCAAAAGAGGGGCACCCCTCTTAAAAAGACGTATATAAATTCTACTGCTATTAGCTCGTCTAACGTGAAAATGGTTGCAGATAGGCACAAACATGCTGCTTATCATAACAAGCACTGGCAACGAGCTTCTTAGAAATGTTAACATCGATGACCTTAAATGACATTAAACCCTAAAAAAGAAATTTTTAGTGATTTTTTTGCGATTTTAGCTGCAGAAAAGTGAATTGCGACGAAATGGATGGAAATAGACCAAGATTACCTGCGAACAGGAACTGCTGTAGGCTCTCGCGCGGCTCATGAGCATTAGCTCAGATTTCTTGTATGGTTTGTCACCGTTTGTGTCCGCGACTTTTACCGAAACTTTTCCGCGGATAAGTTTTTGTGAAAGTCGGCGTAATGGAATTTAGACTTTACCTAGTGCATGGTTGAGTGCTTGACGGCGCTTCGGACGCTGTCGTTAAAGCTTCAAAGATTTGTACAGCAAAACGTCTGACGTGCACTTGTTTGATTTTACTAGTTTTCCATACATTGTTTTAAGTTTTTTTATGTTTAACATGTTTATTTTACTTTCAACGTTTTATGTGTATCGCGTTGACTATTTATCCGGCGGCCGTACAAATATCGCAGTATCGTCACATAAATTAGGGTTATGGTTACGGTTAGGATTAGGTTTGGAGTTAGCGCCGCAAATTTTCATTTTGGGTGTTTGTTGCAGTGGTTTCAGCCAATCTTCTGTCTTGTCGTTCGTCGAAGCTGATCAAACTTTTGTCACCTGCTGGATACCTGTCTAACGCAGTGTCACCATCGTCATCGTCATCATCATACAATGCAGCAGCCGAGTGTGTTGACGGCGGTCCTGAGTGGCTAATTGAAGCCAGTCCCGGGCAACGCATCAACATCACTCTGTGGGATTTTGGTCGGCGCGACGTCACCCAACAAGACAGTTCGGCAAAAACGCATCAGCTCTCCAGCTGCGTCAAATACGCCACGCTCAGTGAAATGAGCCACACGGACAGCCGGCAGGAGAAGATCGTGTGTGGATCGCAACGTGGATCTGCGGATCGCCTCCGCCACGTTTACACGTCCCACGGCAATGCCGTCAGAATACGACTTCACGTTATTGCCAGCGAAGATTCTGCTTCGACAGATTCCAGCTCATCTCCTCGCTTTCTACTGCACTACGAAGGTCTGTACGCCGACGTTGAGTTTCTCGTCGTTTCGCAGGTTTTTTGCATGGATTTTAGCCGAACGTAAAGTACTCAGTACGGTCAGGCTATTGTTACGCTCTGTCGTTCGTCTGTCGTCTGTCTGTCTGTAAAATTACGTACTGTGGCTAAATGGTAAGTTTTAGTCCCACTCGTAGGGGGTCAGTAATGGTACTGACAGTACTGTTCGATAGGGCGTTGCTAATTTCCTATAAGCTGTCAGTAGTAACCAATAACCATGCAGAGGTTTTACCGCAATTTGCAACCCAATTATTTGGGGAATATACCGAAAGTTATTGTTATATAGCAAGTTATGTAAATAAGTAAGTAACTAAGTTTACATTGCTAGTTTTCGGCCGCTGGCAATACGGTCGGCCATTCCCAGCGACAGCTGAACTCTTGTTTTTATGCTAACGCGTGACAGGAATTGACCAGCAATAACTTACTTCGTGAAATGTTTGTTAAATTGGAATAGTGGAATAGTTACACTAAAAGCAGTAAAAGCACCCTACACTTATTTTGCGGAATTGGCATAATCATCGCAGCATTTACAGTCTGCTGTTCTTTAAATGATTTTGTGATCTAGATGGGCTGAAACAGTGCCGTCGTGGAAGGGAGGTTGATCCCCCGTCCCTGAATTTTGGCCCGTCGGGGAGATTTTTTTGGCCGAAAAAGGTTCTTTTGAAATTTTGGACTGTACACCACATTGCTGGAAGAGTTTAGTTAACTGCCGTGTTTTGACCAAGTAATTTTTTTTGTGAATGAAGAAACGATTGTTGAACGTCGTTGCAGCGTTTGGCTGTGCGGACCCAGAGCTGGCTGATGACGGCTCGACGTGGTTAAAACGCAGCGGAGACACGGCGACCGTTGGTTGTCATGGTGATGATGATGTCATGACATCGACGCTGACGTGTGTGGCCGGCAGGTGGGTGGGGGAGACCACCGAGTTGTGCAGCGCCATATCAGGTAGGCATGGGTCTATACCTACCGCATAGCTCACGACAAGCCCATGGCGCAATCCCTGATTTGGGTCCGATATTCCAAAGGGCCATCATTCCGACGGGCCGTCAAAAACCTGTTTTAGACGACGACGAAACCATACTTATTAAACGTTACACTAACGCTAACACTGACCCTAACCCTAATCTTAACTCAATTCCTAACCCTATCCCTAACCGTGGGGTCGTGGCGACCTTTCGGAATGGCGAACCCGAGTTCTTAAAGCAGTAGGCTTAATGGACTCCATGTCGTGATTTGCGACTGAATCGCGCAATTTAATTCGAAAAAAAATTTAAAAATCGATTTGAGACACTGTGAATTTGATGTAAGATTCTGCTCAAGCAATTGATTTCATTTTTACGCACGACGGCACATCATGGCAGATCAGAATGTTTCGTGCGTCTTATCCATGGCCTGGGCGTCCGTCTGTCTGTCCGTCCGTCCGTCTGAACACTCTGCAACTTTCGGCTGCGGCGCACATTTCAAGAATGAATTGCGCCTATTTGCTTACTGTACACGATTGCCCAAGTTGCAGTAACGCTGCTATCGCGCGTCACATGAGCTTTGCTTAAATTACTTGTTTTCATCGCAAAGCTTTGGCGTAGGCCTATGACACAGAAGTAGCATTCTCACCAATTAATTCTACACATATTGACGCACACAAATCAGCGCTCATTGGTCATGTTCGTAACATAGGCTACAAGTGCAAAGTCTGACTGGCTCCAAACGATACCACCAGCTCTTACGGTTTCTTTGATTGACTCTAGAACTTAAGATTAATTTACAAGCGTTTATGGCTCAAATTAAAAAAAAACTTTAGGCCTACGTGAAGTAATTTATAGTGACGTACGAATACTTGTGCGTATGCAGGTTCGGCAGATGCACTTCAAGTACTTGGACTAGCGAAATTTCCATCAGGTTCGTGCAATTTCATAGGAGCATAGAATTTCAGTAAGCCCTGCAGTTAGTTAGGCCTACTATAACTCGGCCCCGTGAAAAATAATTGCGCGCTGTTTGCACCTACCCCTTTATTTTCGGGTCCGGACTATCCGATGGCGTCATTTAAATATCTCACCTGCCACCCCTGTTGCCATGGCAACGAATTTTGGGACAAAATTGACTACAACTCGGCCCCCTTATACGCAGCTGCTAGGCTATATAGCGTGGCAATGCCCAGGACAGATACCTCGTTCCACAGAACGTAGGCCTATTTCTATATATTACAAATGCGACGCATTATTAATTAATCTTTTTCTTACTCTTCTTATGTAGTTTTCTTTTGCGTTATAATTGTTGGAATTTTTTTGGTGTTGGTCTTGATAGTTGTTTTTTTTTCGTTCAGATGATCACTGTGATTGATAGCTAATGAGAAAAACGGCTTGTGTTTCAGCGAATTCAGTGCTGGTCGTCGTCGCAATATCTCTGTGTGTTGGATGCGTTATTATTCTCACAGCAGGATTCGTCTTTATCTGCAGGTAGACTTATAATGATAGGACCTATTCTACGCGGGTCGTTCAATAAATAGGTCCTAAGTGACAAAACAGCGTCATTCTGTAAGTTTTCCGAATATGAAAAATCCGAAATATCCGTTTTGTAAAAAAAGTTTATTCTCAACATATAGACAAATTTTTGGATGATGTTTACTGTGACGTTATACGTTTATAGAACACAGTCTATCTGCGTATTATTTTCTCCACCAGTAATCCATCATAAGTCACAAGTGACAAACAACATAAGAACGAACAAAACGTATAAACTTAGCAAACTTAGCAAATGTCACCTCTTTAAATGTTAAACATTAGTGTTTCATTTTTCAACATATCTTCCGAGTTCATTCAAACATTTTGTCGTGCGTGTCAGCAAGCTTCCGAATGCCCGACACAAAGAACGATGCTGGCTACTGTCCGAACCACTAATGAACGAATTGCATCTCGGCATCTGATGCAAATTTCTGCCCACCTAGCATTTTCTTACATGTATTCTTAGCTTCATAAAACACTTGTCGTTATGTACTGGACGCATATTGGAGTAAATCTTATTATTTTGCATTAAATGTTTTGGCCCCCGAAAGTGAATAATGACAGAGTGTTCGTTATGGGTCATTTTATGTGGTATGATCACCGTATTTAATCTTTAGGCCTATAGATGACTTCACAGTGACGTCATCGTAATAAAACTCACAGGCGGTAACCAGAATTAAATTTTCTACAAAACGTAGGCCTAGGCCTATATTTCAATTTTTTATATTTTGAAAACTAACAGAATGACGCTGTTTTGTAACTTATTTATGGAAGGACCTTCGTATTATAGCTGCCACGTGATGGGAATATTTTAAACTCAGCTTAAAAGTCAAAAAAGTAAATAACGACTGAATGTACTGCAAAGAAGCGAGCAGAAAATTAGCACATGCAAAAAATTTAAGCCAATGCTCACGAGACGCGCGAAACACGTAGCAGTCATTTACATTGCTCACAAACGACTAAACACGCCAGCGGCTAGACCAGCAGACGGCAGACTTAAATTTATTATGCCTCCGCCCGCCGCTGGTAAGCAATAGCATTACAATTTTCACGTCCGTGTGTTTGTGCATTTTTCTGTCTGCCCGTAAAAATGTTTCTGTCGTAGCTGGCCCAGTAAGGCACTGGCAACAGTAGCCCCACTCTCAGGAGTTCAAGATTTGCAGAGGGGATTTGTCTTTAATGGAGGCCGGCTTATCTCTCACCTAAAACACACGTAGCAGTCATTTACATTGTTCATAAACGACTAAACACGCTAGCCGCTATAATTCCTGGGGGGGCTGCTGTTGCCAGTGCCTTACTGGGCAGGCAGACGGACGTGAAAATTGTAATGCTGTTGCTTACCAGCGGCGGGCGGAGGCATAATAAACATAAGTCTGCCGTCTGCTGGGCTCTTTCCTTTGGCGACTGGGAGATCGAATAGATAATTAAATCACAGACAATAAGTATGTAAATGTTGTATGTGTTGAGGAGGATTCGTCGACGTCACGATGACGTCAGAGCGTCACGAGGCTTGACGACCAATGATGACGAAGCTTACAAGGCAGGTGCTTGGCGTCTGGCCGGGCTGCAGAGACAACCGCACTCTGCGCTGGACCCTCAACAGTCTGAATTCGCACCTTATCATCATCATCATCGTCATCAACATGATCGTGATAGCAATGAGTACGCATCTATCTGGGAGCCGCCTTGGACGCCCGCAGCACTGCAAGACAGCAGCCAGGACTCGGCCAGGCGCGCAGGTATAGATAGACCAGTGTGTACTAGATCGATACTAGATCATACCACTCCAGACAGAGCGGTGTCGTACTTAAACCAGGCTCAGATCGCACAGACTAGGCCTACTTGATCGTTTGTTTTATTACGCACGACTGCAGCCTAAAACTGGAAACGGAAACGCGCCCTTTACGCATTGTGACCTATCAAAATAAACGCACTTCACGGCAACATCGTAGTCATCCATGTGGCGTAAAATGACTGCGTTTTGACGATTTATGAAGTGACAAAAACATCCCCCAACATTTTCCGGGAAGCATCGCGATTCCGCGTGTCAATGAGCGGTGTGTGTTTACGTTGCAGACAGTGCAGTAGGAAGCTTGACGACGACGGAGGCGCACGGTTACTACGGTAGTACAAACACGTCGTCAGCAGCCGGTCCAACGACTGACCGCCGACATCATCAGCACTGTGACGAGAATGTTGACTCGTCCCACTCTATCGCCAGACCCGCAACCACGACTACCACAGAACATCCTTACCAACGCCCACCACCCCCACCACCGCCACTCCATCCAGTATCGTCATCGTCATCATCATCAGCAGCAGCAGCTAGGTATCTGCAGCTAGCTACAACGTCTCGCAGTTGTCAAGTCCAACAACAGGTGCCCGTGGTGCACGGGGTGGCTGCTTTACATCGCTGGAACAGTAGCGCTTCTGACTGTGCCATCTAGCACTATCATATGCAACAGTAGCATTTGAAAAAACAGGTTTTTTAAAAGTTTTAACTTTTTAGCCGACCGTAGGCCTACTTAAGTAACGGTCGACCTTATGGTACGGCTGTCGTCTGTCGGTCACGGATGTATTGTGTCTAAGACTTGTTCGATCGTAGGGGAAACTTTTTGCAAAAATAATTAGCATACCTTTGACGAAACTTTGCGTACAAAAAATTTGGGGGATGCAGTTCAAGAGGAACATTTTCAAATTCGGCATTGAATGCAGGGGTAGGAAAATTGTGCATATTTCAACGGAAAACTGGCCATATCTCGCAAACAGTGAGAGATAGGACCAAAATTACTATTAATCATACGCCCTTTCAGATGAGATGAAAATTATCGACTTGAATGACCTTAAAAGTCACTGACAACCAGTATGGTCAGCTATCCTAGCGACAGCTGGGCTTCTTGTAAAAGTTCTCAAGGGTCGAAATGGCAAGTTTTAAAGATTTCTATTTATTGCGAAATTATTATATAAATAATATTTTGATTGCATAATTTTATCCTGATTACCGTGCATGACTCTACTGCAAAACAGCACAATAATTAACGGTTCCTTATGAGTAACTTGAGCAAAGCTCACGTGACGCTTGACAGCATCAGTGCCGCCACGTTCGATGAGGTGAGAACTTGAACACCTGTTTGTTGCCCAGTTGTGTCAAGAATATTCGAACATAAATAATTAAAATCTGTTAGTCCATTGGGGGTCCCTTTTTGGGACACAGTGTAGATCAAACATCTACATGAAAGTAAAGTTCTTTTAAAACTGTGCGTTATATCGTCGAGAGAAGCATGTGTATGAGTCTACGTTGTTGTTTAAATAGATGCTACTTAGCCTATGCAAGCAAACAGCGGATTACCTTGCACAGCGTCAACATGCGAATTGTGATCCACAGAATATTTGGATCCACTGACTAGTATAATTTTCTGCATGGCGCGGCATGTGGGTCCTAGTCAGCGATTAGCTTGCACCTACTGTTCTAACACCAAAAGCAGAAACTGGCGTCGCGGGCTACTCATGTGAATGTAGTAGGGACACAAATATACCCAGTAAGATGCCAATTGCTCGTCTTGACGTAATTTCAAACAAAAACTAGCAAAATAAATGCCTCGGAGTTTATCAAAACACTTGACAAATACCCCTCTCATATGGCGTTTACTATTATTAGAGAACAGGACCAAGCCTTTATTTGTACAAATGGCAAATACGTCCCATGTCCCTCATTTAATAGAGACCATTTATTTCAAGTTTTACAGTTTCGTTGTCATCCAAAACAGGTTTTTTGGCAGTGCGTCGGAATGGCAAACCTAATCATATGCCTTCTACGAAACAACAACAACAACAATCAAAAACAACAGTTGCATATTCGGCTTTCTTTTGCACATTCGTTGATCATTATGTCAGCAATGAATCAACAATGCGGCAAAACTAAATTAAAAACAATGATGCAGCATGCCGGGAATTAATGACCATGGCAGACGAAGAGAAAACATAACCGGACACATTCACAGCTGCGGCAGACGTGCACAAAATCACATCATGCTTCAAGCAGACAGCCCAGGGCAACAAACATGCATAACAACGGAAACAGCAGCCTTTAATTTCTATTTAACTGATCAACCATCCTTCCTGTTTCCCCCACTGTCAGGTAACTCCAGATTAGGTCAGATTTACTGAATATTAACTTCCAACAATAGCTGAAACCAATAAACAAAGCCAAGAAATAAACAAACAGATGAATACAAGCAAAAACGTGACTGAAATCAGTTAGTTGAAAATGAACCAAATGTTTAAAAAAATTTCAAACAAAAACTAGCAAAATCCATGCCAGAATAACTATTAAGGAC
>Ga0209671_1008371_pt1 | contig 10818 bp, 8 predicted proteins | sample WorMetHERISLAND2_2_FD_187401 | JGI IMG/M metagenome (GOLD analysis project Ga0209671, IMG submission 187401) | Marine gutless worms symbiont microbial communities from Max Planck institute for Marine Microbiology, Germany - Olavius geniculatus... | ecosystem: Host-associated > Annelida >...
GTGTAGATATCGGTCTTCTGTCACGTACTCAGTACGGGCAAACGTGGCTTCACCAAGTCGCCTTAGGCATAAGTGTCTGTATGAAACTACACTACACGAAAGCAAACAATGACAGTGATTAGTCAGACGTGTGCGTGGACGATCTACATTACCTTCCATAATAGCATGCTGGTCAATGCTTTACTGTTCGGATTTCATGTCGTTGGTGTATTAGCTGTGGCAGCAAATTGCCGCGTACAGCGATTCGTTTAGACGTCTGAAAGCCCTATGGCAGCCTCAGCCTTCAGTACTGAAAGCTCCCAATCTTGAATCCCAGACAAAACGCCACTAAACTAGTTTTTACTATGCATAAGTTAACTCGTCAGACTAGGCTACTAAATCCAATTTCCATGATTTTTGTGCCACAACATCGCCTTAAGCTGCGTCTGAGCCTTTCGCATGCGACGTTATAAGCCCACGACAATAGAGCAGCATCTTTTGATGAATCGCTCCACTGAATACAGAAAAAAAGACAGAAAAATGGCCTTAATAAACTATAGCAACAAAAAAATGGCAATTTATTTTATAGTACATAGTGTGGCGACTTAAGTTATGTTTTCAAGAGGATGTGCATCATATTTAAAAGAATAATTTTACTGAAAAACAAGCTTGGTGGCCTTTTGTCCGGTGGTCTTTTATCCGTACATTCGCAATCTTATCCCCTATTTTTTGTTTCTGGTTTTGTTTTTTAATAATAAAAGTAGTTTATTTTACACTAAATTCAAACGAATTTTAAACGTTTTTGTGAATTTATTTCTATATTTAAGAACAAAAAAATCTGCTTTTTACTCTTTTTATGAAATTGGTAGGAGGCTTTTGGACGCGCTACAGTATGCTGTAGGCGTTTATGGTACGGTTATCGTCTGTCGTCTGTCTGTCCGTAACGGATGTATCCTGGCTAACGGGTAGATCTTAGGGGAAGACTTTTTGCACAAGTAATTAACCTTGTGTCGAAGCTGTTTACGTACATAATTTGGAAAATGCAGTGCACAGGAAACATATGCGTTTTTTAACGGAAAACTAATCATATCTCGGAAACGGTGAGAGATGGGGCCGAAATAAAGACTGTAGCGCGTTTTTCCTATCGAAAGCTAGGTTTTTTGTTGGATATGCACCTGCATGGCAACTGCTGAGCTTGCCCATGTTCAGATCCGGCACTAGGAGCAATATGTGTCGCTGAATATACCTTTCTCTGCAGTAAATGTGTCATCGTCAAACGAGCCTGCTCGTTAGTTTTTCGATGCGCCTCAGAGAACGTGTGCTGGTCAAGTCATTTCTTATTGATGTTCTATCGCATTCTCTGTGTCGACGTTTCTTTGCACGTGTCGCTGTCCTCACATAGAACGGATCCTAGTTGTTTCAGCTTATGCACATACGCTTAACGCTAGTCAGTGGCATAATTAGAAATGCAAACTAAAACAGGCGGAAATATTTCTACTAGAGCTGTCAATTTAACACATTAATTAACGCATTAATGCGTTAATAAATTAACGTTTGTTAAAATAATTAACGCACATACGTAAATTAATGTTAATTTACTAAATTCCGTAAAACAAAAGTTCCAGTATTCCGTTAAACTACGGTTATTTGACAATTGAATAAATTCAAGTAACTAAACTGTAGTTGCCGTTTTATCATTACTGTAAATAAATAGGGCCTAATTATTTTGACGGCAAACTAATAGATTTCTATGACGGCAATTATTGTTGATTATACGTTTAAAATGTGTTTTTAACTTTCTATATTGTACAGGCGGGGCCCCCAAACGTCGCAGGGCCCGGGGTAACTTACCCTCCTACTCTCCCTGTCGACGGGCCTGGGTGCGTTAATAACGCGTTAATTAATGCGTTAAAAAATTAACACAGTGCGTTAATGGATTTTAAAAATTAACGCTTCGATAGCTCTAGTTTTTACGTTAAACCCACCCGATCCATTCTTTTCTTTTTTTGTGATTTATTTCTCTCTCCGTCGATTTTTCTCCGCTTTCTATAAGTGGGAACAAGGAGCGGTATCGCCCCCTCCATTTAAATACACCACTGCTCAATGTTTTCTGCGCAGATCGTCACGGAAGTCTAGGCGGCCAGTGTCGATATCGCTGGATTACTATAATCTCTGCCGTCTGTCTGTCTGTCCGTCTGTAAATCGTCGGCTCTAGAATGGACTGCAGCAGAACTCGTGTGGCGGTAGGTAAGCAATCGTTGGCAGCGTAATTCGTCCCCGTGTTGTGTCGTGACGTGGGGTCGCCTGATTCCCTAGCTGTCTGTCGTGAATTTTCTCTCGCCGCGAGTCACGTGACGACTCACGTGACGCTGTTAAATGACGATTAATCATGTATAGGGTTGTGCTCTCAGTGTAGTTTATTACTCGGGTACTCGGGCCGAGTTAACGAGTACTCGAGTATACTCGGTACGACCCTACTCTACCCTCGCTGGTTGTTTGTGGCCGACTAGCACCCCGGTGTCTATCACTGACGCGGCTTATTAGACCTCCGCCTCGCACTTTGTCGATTGCGGCAGTTATTCGAGTAGTCTTGTTGATAGTCGGAAGTGGGAAGAGAAGAGCGCCGTTTGACGACTAATGACGACCGCTATCGCCAAAACTTCAACCCTCGTTAATGCTATCAGCCGCTGGACTAGTGCTTCTGTTAGGCTATTTTTGAATTACATTGCACTGTGTGTGCAAGAGCGTTTTCACCACATTTACAAACTTTAGCAGCAAAAAATCACGTAATTTCATCGTTTTACAACTTTTTTCCCTTTACTTTTGACGTTTCAGCAATCGCTGCTGCCTTCTTCCGAACGACTGTCCACCAGTGTCGCTGTGGCGAACAGTAAGCGATCAGAGATGTGTGGAAGTTCGGGAGGAAACGCTGCATTGTAGAAGTATAAAGAGGTTTTCGCCCTTTAGAAAAAAAGTTAGCATAAATTAAGACCTAAAATGTATAAGCATTACTGTCTCTATAACTTGCTTCAGAATTTGTTTTTAGATGATGATGGCGGTTGAAGCTTACAACGCTACGGGACTCCCTAGCTTGATTTAGAGAAAAGCGCCGCAGACAGAAAGGGAGAAAAGGAATGGAAAGAAAAGAGAACAAAAGGCGGGAAAGAAAGAAGAGTTAATGAACTTGCTTCAAGAACACGGGGGATAAACATTATAACGGCCCTGCTATCGCTCAAGATATACCAATCACCTGTGTGTATGGCATTTCCAAGTACATTTCACAGTATAAAAAAAAACTACAGTATTATGGTTATTGTTATTACCGCGATGGTAGGCTTGAATTGGCGCTTATTATGTAGTGCTACAGTAAATGTACGTATAGCTTACAGCCTAGTACAGTCAGGTCTACTGCTACTGTGTTGTGATTATGCGTTAAACGATAGAAGGGCCGGGAGGTTGATCTTCGGTGGAGAGCTGATTGTGTAAATGTGACAGACTCGGGTGAGCAGACGGCGGTTACACTGTTTGTTGACGACCGGGAATCAACTCTGAGCTTTGTCGTTCAGACAACGACTGATGAGGTCAGACGTCATTTTTTGAGCGGAGTTTTCACTTAACGCAACGTAACGCCTACTCAACGAACGCACAAAAGTTCGCAAGAAAGTACGCATAGAAAGCAGCTGGCGTAGTATACATGAACAAAAATGAATCGCAATTAATGCTTTTCCTTAGATTTTGCAACTACATCACCTTTTAAGCCGCAGCAGAACTGTGACGTCATATAAACGTCGTCACCGTGGTGACACATCATCAGCGCTGCAGCGCATACTGGAGCGCACTTAATGCTGCTGAGGAACCTGGATCGAGTTGAGGCCCGAAGGGTCGAAAATTTAGGCCGCAGGTCGAGATCGAAGCCACAGTTAATAATATTACATGATTTGCAGTGGTGGACTATTGTCACACTGTATCAAAAATAAACATGATGGCCATGTAGATTTTCGGTGTGTGCAAAAGGTTGAATGCGATGCAGCGTAATTTCTGAGATTGAAATAACATATTTTGTAGGCTAGTGCTGTTTCATGATGTTAAAAGCTCTACATTTATGTTACAGATATGCTGCGTGTTCTCTTGTCTCGGCACTCGGCTGAAAGTCACGGTCGCTATTTATCGTATAGAATACGGAGTCTCAACACCTTCAAAAGTCAGCTAAAAACACTGACGAAAATCGCATGCAATAGAATGATATTCGAGTAGGCGCTATTGCATGTTGGCACTTTTTTACTTGCTTCCTTGCTCACTTACATTTGTGGTGTGTGCGTGCGCAGAGAGTCAGTGGGTCGGCACTGGGTGAAGGTGAGACGGTGGACTGCTACTGTGTCGTCTACAGTGTCTCCGACCGAGATACGTTCAACAATAGTCACGCCACGTGCCTTGTCTACCGACTCAGTTTTAAAATTCTGCAGCGAGACTCAAATGAGCGTTAGTTAGGCTACTGCAGCTGCTAACGGCCGCTTCTCGTCGTTTCGTGACAACAATTGGACAGATTCACGGTCTCTTGTGTCGGACTCTATATAGTTAGCAGACGGCTACTGTATGTACGGTGTTCTCGTCAGTTAGGCTACTGCTCGGCATGCTTCTCTCACTGTTTGACGGCATCAGAAGGACCTATAGTCACGCCACGCTGGACCGACTCAAGAAGAGTCTGCGGGGTCGAAGAACAAGCGCCGCGCCGGCGTTCATACTTGTTGGCAACAAAACGGACCTCGTACGACAGCGACAGGTTCAACAACACGGTAACTACACCATCTAATTTTATTACCTGCACGTTGGTGTTTAACCAAAATTATCTCGGAAAGACGGAAAAATTTAACAACTTGAACTGCAAAAACTTTCATTCCATTCTCGGTCAGTAAAACATTTTGTGTAACGGTGCAAGGTTTCGTTCAGCGCGTCTACTAGGCTTAAATTCGCATGTTATGAACCTTGTGCTGTATTTTCCGTAACTGCATTGTCACAATCCAGCTTTCGACCTATCACAAAAAAAGTTTATTCGATTGTACATCTTGTGTTGTTTTACGTATGCAATTGCGCTTTGTCAGTGGTTTTTGACGCGTTGCAGCTATGCTGTAGGCGTGTATGACACGATTGTCGTCCGTCTGCCCGTCTGTCTGTATGTCCGTCACGGATGTATTGTGGCTAAATGGTGTGAAATAGGGCCTGAGTTACTATTGATCATTAACAGCAAGTCGCATATTGACTTTCAAATAACATGAAAATCATTCACTTTGGATGAACTTGAAGGTCAGTACTGCAATGGGAGCTGTATAGGCTGTATCGCGTCTTCCCTAGTGACAGCTGGACTTTCTTGTATTAAAGAAGCAGTTGATCTAACGTTAAGCATAGTTGCTGATGATGTGATGGCTGTCTGTGTTAACTGCGATTGACAGAAGGTCAAGCTTATGCAGTCAAACATCGCTGTAAGTTTATCGAAGTGTCGACTGTACTCAACTATAAGCTGGACGAGCTTCTCGTTGGCATAGTAACGCAAATCCGTCTCAGGCGTCGCCGGGCCTCCTCCAGGATGGCCGTCGTCATGGCAATACGGTTAGAGCTAATATCAATAGTTTTCGAGTCAACGTTATGGTCGGTGAGTTAGTAGGATGATGATTAGGATTGGCGTTAGGATTAGTGTTAGATCTATCGACTGAGAGGATGGCCGTCGTGTGGGCTGAAGCGTCCGGTTGCTATGGACAAGCTCGGGTCGCTATCGACCGTCTGTTCGGCAAACATCGCGACTATAGACATCGATCATGTGATGACCTTCTGTCTCTCTGAAGTTCTGAACTTCCGCGCACCCTGTCGAGGCCGACTCAAGGCATTCGTTACGCCCACGCGCAGTAAAATAATAGTAAAACTGCACGACTAATAACGACTAATAACTACCGGAAGCGGTCGACGTCGACTGCGCTTTACTGTTTAACACAAAGCAAAACTAAGCGTTATTATAGGCTACCGAATACCGATACAAACTTGCAAAGAACTGCTGCAGTAGTTTGCGCAATTGCAACACAACTGCGACACAATAATGAGTAATGACAAGTAATTTGAGAAAAGCTCACGTGACGCGCGATAGCAGCGGTCCTGCCACTTTGGCAATCAGTGTAAGCCTACAGCAATCAGATATTAATCCATTTTGAAAGAGTACTTACATTTGAAGCCTCCGTACGGAAGACTCCTTGAATTTAGAAGATTGAAACTTCGACTCTTAAAAATGTAGGTTCTATGCTAAAAATGTCATACGTAGGTTGTTCAGGTCAAACTCAGGCCATTTCGGCGCAATTCAATCAAAGTGCAGCACGATAGTGCTGACACTGTGATGAACGTTAAGTATAGGAAATGGCGTTTGGGGGGTCCTGTAACTCCAAAACCCTTAACCGATTTCCATAAAACTTGGCGTCAGTAATTACATCGCCCATCCGACCCCACACGCAAAATTTGGTTACAATCGGTTAAAAGGGGGCGTGGCTGCGCATGCGCAAAATTCGCCGTCAGGCGTTTTTTTTCTTTTTTCTTGTGCACGGCTACAGACCAGCCCGTTGGACCGACCGACGCCGCTAATGGCTCAAACGAAGCGTCCTGACGCCGGACACATTCCTTATATGTTTTTGATTAAATTTTTTAAAATTTACCCCTTCTTATGCCCTAATTTTTAAAAATTTGCATTACGGCCTATGGGGACTTTAAAGCGGTATAACTCGGTCCCAGTAAAAGATAATTGCGCGCTGTTTGCACCTACCCCCTATTTTCGGGGTCGGCAATCTAACGGTGTCATTTAAATGTACCCCCCTAACGACCGCTGTTGCCATACCAACCATTTAAAAGTTGCAAAATGTTGCATTACAGCCAATGAAGAGTTCAAAGCGGTATAACTCGGTCCCCGTAAAAGATAATAATTGCGCGCTATTTGCACCTACTCCCTTATTTTCGGGCCCGGGCTATCTGATGCTGTCATTTAAATTTGTCCCATGACGACCCTGTTTGCCATGGCAACTAACCGTTCTTATTTAAAGACAAAATTGGCTGCAGCAGATATTGTTACATCACACATAATTTTTTTCCTTGCACCAACTTCTTTTACCCGCCCGGAGGTATTCTGAAAACGGTAAATAAATTTATTGTCATAAAATCAAATACCAAAAATTTGGACAAAATTCGACTAAAACAGCAAAAATCAAAGCAAAAAACTTCAACAGTTTACAAACTATGTAAAAGCGCCCCAAAACCATTTTTGCTGTTTTAGAGTTTTGACTCATACCGCTTTTACATAGCTTTGTAAACTGTTGAAGTTTTTTGCTCTGATTCACTCTTAAAATGTGTGCCGCAGCCGGAAATCGCAAAAAAAATTACTAAAACCCATATTTTATAGGATCAAGGTCATTTAAGGTCGTCGACGTTGACATCAATGAAAAGCTTGTCACTATTGCTTGTTATGATAAGCAGCATGTCTGTGCCTATCTGCAACCGTTTTCACGCTACACGAGATAATTGCGGTGAAATGACCACTTTTAGGGGGTAGCTGTCTTTGACGTCCGCCTGCGCCGGCTTCCTTGAACCTAGGGGGTCGGGACTTGAACGGCTAAAATTTACGTTTAATGCTGAAAATTTCGTACGCAGGTTGTCTTGGGCTATCTCTAGCCATTTCGTCGCAGTTTAGTGTTGAAATGTGCGCTGCATCCAAAAATTGTGAAAAATTTACTAAAAACCCCTTTTTGGAGGGTTCAAGGTCGTTCAAGGTTATCGATGTTAATAAATCTAAAAAGCCTGTCGCCAGTGCCTGTTATGATAAGCGGCATGTCTGTGCCTATCTGCAACCGTTTTCACAGTATACGCGCCAATAACGTAAAAAATAACATTTTTAGGGGGTACCCATCATTGACACCCTCGTTTGAGGGGAACCCCCGCACCCAAAAGCACGAAATTTTGTCCCGAAACACTAGAGTCTTTGGTGCAGCTCACGGTAAAAATTTCGTGATTCTAGCTTGCACCGTTTTGATACAGCTCACGAGTGTGACCGACGGACAGACACCCTCAGACAGACAAACGCCCAGGCCATAACTAAGACGCGCAAAGCATTCTGCTGTCGCGCGCAACACTTGTTTTTATTGTAGTCTTGCTGTATTTTTTACTTTTCGCGCGCTACGTTTCTAACGTAGCGGAGTATATGAAATCAGTGCAATATTGACGACCGACCGACGACCGACCTCCGTTCCTGGAAGAGCCTTCCTGGAATAAATCCAAATGACTATATCTTTATAATGGTGCCATATATACGCGTGGTCACAGTAGACCACCAATAAGAAGTCACCCACCGCAAGTCCAATGGTTACGTCACAGATGACGTCACGTGACCCCAAAAGGTCAAGGTCGTGACTCCATTATTTTTCAGGCGCCATATCTTCGTAACGGTGCCAGATAGACGCATGCGTTGAGATAAAACAAGACTAATAGCAACTTGCGTCATCGACCATTATTGAAATTTTTCCCCTTAGTTCGGAAAATCAGGCAATATTTTACGAACTTCGGAGAGCCAATTTTCAATAACTATCTCGACGCCAGTCACTATTACTGTAATAATAGACACTTTTAGACAGGTCTTAAACAGACGCCGGGTCTCTAATACAAGCCGAATGGAACAAAAACAGGAGAAAATAATGCGCTCAAAAAGTACATTAGATTGGTCACAGTCTAATAATATCTTTGTGTTGTACTTATATTGCACGCGTGCGAACCCCGTTACTGCGTCGTAGGTCTAATCTCAAATACTATGATACATACACAGTGTCTTAAAAGAATTTGTGCCGCTTTTACTTTTTCACTAACTCCGTAAACACTGACCGATTAATAATTTTTGGCGTGCAAATTTATAAAGAAACGACGTAAATAACTGTAGTTTCGCCCACCTCACCTTGATACTGTTGCTACGCTACCCCATAAAATGTCAAAGTAGTAGTTTAACCGTTTACAACAATGAATTCATAAATAGTAGGTATGGCGCATGCGTCGGCTCAGAAATGATTAACCGAATAGCGACAAACACGACTGGCAAAATTATTCTTTCTCAAAAGTTACACGTGTCACATCACATCATCTTTATTACAGCATGTGCTCAAAATGTCCTCTTCCAACACGAACGCATGTTAAGATGCCGTGCAGGCATGAGTTTGATTCGATGCGGATTTATATATACTTGTGTGTATTTGCTGTATGTAAACATTTAATTTATTATGAATTTGTCATTCACCTTGTTGCACAGAATGTTGTACGAGAAATACACAGCAAATGAAAGCAAATGGAGTTTGGACTTAAATGGAGATGCGAGACGACCATTAACGGCAACACGTTAGCGGAAACTCTCTTGTCTGACATCCGCCATACCTCAAGCACGTTGCTACACTACCTTGCAAAATATGAATTTTCAAAATTTGCACCGGCTGCAACCACAGCAACGATCTCGAGAACGGAATTACTAAACAACATTAGCACCGCGATTTATTGCAAATCACGTTTGTATATTCTTTCGACTGGCGCCAATATGACGAGTGATGTTCGACGTTAACAGTTTCCATGTTTAGTACCGCTATTTTGTAGGATACCTGCTATGAATAAAACACTGGTAATGTAACACTTATATACTTTTTTGGCCATAAATGTTTATTAAAGACAAAGACATAAAAAGGAGCAAGTTTTGTACGATGAAAATAAAACACTCTGTACAGTAATTGAAACTAGCGACGTAGCCAGTGTTTGAATATAATTTATACGCATAGAAACCGTCATTGTACTGCACATATAACTAAAACATATGCGGCCGAATGCCGGCATATTTCGCAGCCACCCGTCCAGTTACGCACTTGAATTTGAGTTAAAAAATTTGCTTTTACATTGCCACCGCGCAAGCCATGTCTAAGCAAAATGCGAGTCATTTTTTTAATTAAAAAAATGCAAATTGGCGCATCGGTTACCCATACCAATTGAAAACGTTCAGTTTTTTACGCCTGATTGTTTTCAAGTTATAAGTTTGTACGTGACAGACGGGCGAACGGACAGACAGACGAACAAGACTTGTAATGCGGCCTAGAAAACGGTCGCATAATAATGAAAGTCGTTCAGTTTGTTCACAGGAACCCAGCTTTTATTAAACTTATTGCCCCGATTAAACACGTCGTTTAAACACAAGTTTGCCTGGAAAAGTTTCTGTTCGAAAATGTTCCTATTTCAGATGTTCAATGCACATTTGCCCGTGAATGAATACGAATACAATCTACTCGTAGCGGTGGCCGGTCAGCTCATCACCGGTCGATTCATCGCGGTCGATCTATCCTCGTATAGCAACGTAGTGAGTCATGAAAACATTCACACAATCTTTTCGTGTTAACCTCGACATATATGGATGGACCGGTTTCAATAGTGCATTCAGAAATAAACTGCACCAATAATACTGTTTTATAGTAATCAACTAAATCTATTCCTCTGCATCAAATATGCTGCCGCACTAACTAGCAAAATTTAAATAGGCCTATTTACTTTACAACTTGCAGCAAAATTGCTTAATTAAAAACTACGTGTAAAATTATTTATTCCTAAGAAATGTATATCGGAGATGTCATAATTATTTTCGATCAGCTGTCCCACGCATACACTAGTTTGCGAATTAGCCTAGCGGGCACTGTTGCAAAATACCCCGCGTCCGTGTCAAAGTCAAATGTCAACAATGACGCTCCGAAAGAAAATGTATAGAGCTAAACATTAAATAACTTTGACAAACAGAAATATATGTAG
>Ga0209671_1008373_pt1 | contig 10817 bp, 6 predicted proteins | sample WorMetHERISLAND2_2_FD_187401 | JGI IMG/M metagenome (GOLD analysis project Ga0209671, IMG submission 187401) | Marine gutless worms symbiont microbial communities from Max Planck institute for Marine Microbiology, Germany - Olavius geniculatus... | ecosystem: Host-associated > Annelida >...
TATTATGCTTGGTCTGCTTTTCTTAGGTAGTGCAGAAGCAGACGTTGGGTGAGGTGGGAACTTCAACATTGATTTAATAGCTGATTGCGTCCGAAATATTTTGGCCAAAAATTATTAAAATTTGCTAATTTTTCTTCGAGTTAAAGTCGATAATGTTAGAGATGTTTTTCCAGGTTTCCTGTTTATTTTAAGGTATGTTTTCTTAGATGTGTTTTCCCTAGGTAGTGCAGAAGTGGACAATAGGTGAGGTGGGTAACTGAGTGGTCATTTGATGGCAAGTTGTGTCAGGAATATTTGTACCAAAAATTATCAAAATTCGTTGACTGGTTTTCAAGTGACGATCAGAAATGTCGGGGATGTTTTTGGGACACAGTGTATATGAATTTTTCAGTGGGTGTCATTTGTTGAAGTGTGCGCTCAAGTTCATTAGATCGCAAATGTAATACTGATGTAATACTGTTGTGAGTTATACCTGCAGTTATAAAATAGTATAATGGTTATGATAACAGAAGCTGATAGCATAATTGTTGTAGATGTTTTTACATTTGTCATTTTCGGATATTCTCATTATTTTATATTAGGAGTGTTGACTTCTGGTGTTTTTCTCTCTATTAATCATAGTTAATATTTTAACGATGCAAATATTTTAATGGCTCTGTCTGATGATCGGATCGAATTGTCATGTTCCGTCACACGCGGAAATCTCAGGTCAAAGACCGATAAATTTTGTGGTAATCTTTATCTGGAACAAAATCGATAAAATTTTATTTGTCTTGTCACGGTCTATGCTACAGTGGCGTAAAAACCGGGGTTCAGGCGGTTAAATAAATCGTGGCACTCGACTTCCTCGGGGCCTCGAGCGGAGTGACGCAAAAAAAATGAAACAAGATAATAGTACACATACTTATTGATAACTAACAATAAAGTGTGTTTAAACGTGCATACATGATTTTTTACAGCGGCAGAGAAAAAACAAAAAGCATCAAAACTATCGGTGGCAAGGGCTTTGATCCAGACTCCCCGATAGCTGGGGTAAAGGGGCTTACTGACCCTTTCCAAAACTCTACCCCCGCTAGTCTTTCGGGTTTCAGCCCTATAGGAACTGGCCCTAATTTGGGCCTAGTGTTGAATCAGGACCCCTCAGAACCTTGCTATATACTAGGTTCTATAGGCCGCTGGTTTATGCCGCCATCAGATGGTTGAAGAATGTTAGTTTTCGCACAGTTTCAACTAAACAGTTGAGGCCTACATCTCTATACCGGCGCTACTGGTCACTTCAGAAAATATTCCGATTTAAGATGTTGTCACAATTATTGCCAAATGGTTACGCGATTTTCGTCGTAGTTTCTTGGCTGTCTGACATTGCCAGTAGGCTTAGTTAAAAAATATCGGCGAATTTGTTATCAAATTTTCTAGAAGGGTACCCTTTGAAAAAAAAGTTCACTAGATCGTTTGATTCAGAATTGTTTCCCGTTATTACTTGGTGTAAACAGTGCTAATTAAGTACACTATAGGCTCTATTATGCTATGTATCATTACACTCCTATGCGACAGTCACTTTTAATACTCATCTTCAGTTTAACAGTTAAATATTGAAAAGTAATAGTGCACCACACGGTGCTAATTCGAATCACGTGAGTGCTTTCAGTTAGGCCTAGTCAGTTAAGTCAGTGGATCAGTCCGATTGGTCGGTGTCGGTAAGCTGGTAGTCGTGGGTGGAGCGAAGTCGGTCGTAGAAGAACATCCTGGAACAGCGCCGGCGGTACGCTGCCGCAGGACGAGGCTCGAACTCAGGCAAACTGTTCCACAACTCCGCCGTGTTCGGCTGACGACTGCCATCTTCACCACAAGGATACGTGATCACGTTACCATTCTGTGCTGGATGAATTTTGACGTCATCATTTCGCGTTGTCGGTGATGATGACAGTTGAGTAGGCCTACCAGCCGGGGCGTCACGACTGACATTTGTGTCGACGTCATCGGTTTGCACTGCGGTTGGCGACTGCAGTGGCCGAGTACCGGCGTTGACGTCATCAATTCGTGTGCTGCTACTGGTGTCATCATCACATCGTGCAAAGTCGTCGAGCAGAACGGTAGCAACGTGCCGTTTGTTGTTGATCGACCGGCTGAAGTTTGCTGTCTGGAACGTCGTGCACGGGCGTCGCTGAACGCTGACCTGGTAGCACGGCGACTGATCCAACTTCATCAATATGACACGTCTGACGATATAAGCATTCTCTGTTATGCTGTTCTTGCAGTTGAACGTAATGCATCGGTCACAAAAACTCCACGAATTCAGTTCGACTTCGCAGTGATAGCACCGGCGAGGACTGATCAAACTTCATCACGCTGCCAGGCACGTACTGATCGCGGTGCATCGTCCCCAGGTGGCGCTTCAGGTTGTTCTTGCGGTCGGTCGAGTAGCGGCAGTTGGGACAGTGGAAGCATTTCTTGAGTCCGATCACCGGCTTGCGGCAGATGTCTACCCCGTGGCGACGTACCACAGGGGTCATCACGTGACCTGACCCGCTGCCAGTGACGTCGCTGATGCACGATGACGTCACAACTGCTGCTGCTGATGATGATGATGACGGTTTATCATCTCGGTCGTCAGTCGTGCAGTCGCCCGCACGCAAGTACTCGTGATAATATTCCGGCCACTGATTCATGGCGTACAGGATACGCAACTGAAACTATATCAACTGCTGCAGGACTAGGGATGACCTCCTGAGTCGTGACCTGTCCACAACACACCACAAAATCGGTTCTATGCTCCACATTCTGGCAATAATATATATATACATATATACATTAACTTTGAACAGTTTAAACGGCAGTTAAAGACATTTTTGTTCGGGCGTTGAGAGCGCGGCGCATTGTGGCTATTGTTAAATTGCGCCTTTTAAATAATCTTACTTACTTACTTACTTATATACGTATACGTGTGCATCTGTTTATCATTCATAATGTTGCTCCTATAAATTTTCTCTAAGGAGGTTGCAACGACTATTGCACGTGGCTGCATTCTGTCAATTTACTGCCAGAATAATAACAAGAAGCTCATCTACAGCGAAGATAACGCACGTCGTCGGGATTGTCCTGCCAATTATGTACGAACGAAGCGTCCGCGCAAAACTTTTTTTAAAAATGTAGATTAACACTAAAACTAAGAGCTCAGAAACGCGAAATTCGCATTTTGTACAGTGCATTATTAAGACGTAGGCCAATGACTATTCAAGGTCATCCAAGTTCATCGATTCGCGTCCGTATAAGCCTAGGTGATTGGCACTGTGCATGTTTCGATAGAATACTGTATAGTTGACATGATGACACTTTACGATAATAAAATTATGATACCATCCGTTAGACTGAAAAATGGAACTTTACAGTAATTTTACACCATATAGACGGCCTTGGATGTTTTTAATGTATCTTAGACATCTTAGTATATAAAATGTAAATAATACACGCATAAATTATGTGCCAACATTGTTTGCAATTTGTTTCTGAAAGTTATGACGTTTTTGGATAATATACACACTTTGTGTGTCTGTTTTTCTGCGCGAATTTCACAATATTTGTATAGGTCAATTTTGATCAACCATGCTGACGATCCTACTGCGGTTCCTCCCGGTTTTAACTTACGTTTATGGTCAAATTTAAAGTTACAACAGGTCACGGACAACGTGCTGCAAATCTCAATTGCTTGTTGGCGCAGGACTAGGCCTACATGCAGACCCATCCCGTGCACACTGTTGCTGTGCAACTATAAACCGACTCCACGAAATTTTATCAGAGCGCATGATTTTGTTTACTGCCTGACTCCGACTCAGTGAGTCATGTCGTAAACGAATGTCTTCTAAGTTCGGAGTCTCTGACAAGATTTCCTGGCGGTCTTGCAACTCTACGTACATTTCGCTGGCGATAAGGCAATCAAATTGCTGGACATGCAGTGCAATCGACAAGAATGTTGATACTACTTTGGAAGCTGCAGTAAAGGGTCTTATGTAGAAAACAAACCAATAAGAGTAAAACGTGAAACAGTGTTTGGCCTATCGGGTAGGTCTCAGAAAGTAAGCTTGCTTTCTGCGCGTCTTGCAACTTCTAGTAAAGTTTGGTTCACTTTGAATCAGCGCTATCGTTACACGGCAAAAGAACAACCTAACGAATACAGACAGAAGCTAACTTACTGTTTGCAGACAGCCAGGCGGTCTCCTCGTCCGACGATCAGCAGTCAGGCAAATGACTCGAGACTCAGTTTTAAATACACATACACGGCTGAGCGCCAGCCAGCTGGCCGGGAGACTGGCAGGGCTCAGTTGCTGCAGCTGGAGTATGGATGGAGAGAGAGGGGCAGTCACGGTTCATCGTCATCAGCTCGTCCAGCACTCAGCTAATAAGACAAATCACCCGAGGCAATTTCTGTGCTCCATGGACGACCGGTGCCGCTGCCAAGAAGTCACCCGCCAGCACGCAACCTCACGATACACCAGCACCAGCAGCAGCCCGGTGTGAGCTGACGGGAACTACAGTCTCGCAGAGGAATTATTTAGCGAGCGTGCTGCTTTGTGTGTACTCGGAGATGCTGCTAATTAAATGTGCGAATTACGACTAATATTGTTAAATAAATGGGTAGATAAATGAATCAATGATTGAGTGAATCAGTGAATGAGTGAGTGAATGAACAAGAAACTCAGCTACCACTTAGAGAACAGGGAGTCATGTGGTGCATTCGTCTCATCATATTGCTACTCTTGGGCATTTGACTTTTTGACTTTAGTTATACGTGTGGGATTTATTAAGCAAAAATACACGGGAACGGACGCATGCGAGTCTACAAAAATAGCATCCACAGTATAGATTTAGATGTACTTCTTTTTAAAGAACGCCATTGTATGTGCATAAAAAGTACACCAACATATAAACTAAAGTCTATACTAAATGCTTTTGTTGTAAGCATTTACGACAGCTTTGGTCTAATTTGCAAAAAAATTGAAAAAACAAGGAAACTAATGTTATTGAAAATTGGTCGTTTCGTTTACCGGTACCCCACTGTTAACTGACGCTTCCTCACGCGCGAAAACCGTAGCGAATATCCGCATTTACTTATATCGCCAGAAACTACATCTCTGCAGTGGGAAACATTATTTTGTTGTAGGTGAGCTTCGCTGACAGTATGACGGTTATCACATTGGCCTGTAGGCGGACAAGCTTATATAGGCATAGTGGTCTCCAAAAGCGAGGCAAAAACATTTAGCGAAACCAACGATCTAGACAAATTTTAGCATCTCAAGTGGAATCTCAAGGTCATTCAAGGTCACATCTTTTAGAGTCACTGGCAAGCCGATAAGGTAGGCTATACTTCATGACGCTGATAATAATAATGGCTTCAACTCTACAGCTTCCAAAATATGGGGACGAAATCATTAAAAATATTGTGAGTTTTGATCACCGCACGCATATCCGCAGGAACGTTGAAAGTATACATGTATAGTTCATGGGTGGACTACATTTTGCCGCTGACGGCATGAGTCTATCTTCTTTCAAATTTCCATGGTCAGATCCAGAAGACCTAGGCTTATTATTTGTCTATGGGTTGTCATATTTTGGCGGCTATTCGGTTTATGATCCAGACTCACACCCGTGGGTCCCGTACTCTGATGCAGATCATTTAGTCCGACAACTATATATAGCCTATATGGCGGTCCGCTGTGCCTATCGCATGTGAACAGAGCAAGGTTCAGTGGAGTGAAATCGTCAAGTTGTCTGGACAATGCGGCGATTAGTCAGTCAGGTAACAACTCTTAATCGTCGAGACCGACTGACTGCCGCACGAAAAGACCAAGACTGCAGTCGGCGTCACACGCGACGCGACGTCGGACCGACTGTTACTGTACCGGAAGTTGCACCGCATTCTGCACATGCGCAACCGTATATCTTAATTGATCCGCCGAGTCGTGATTTACAACACGTGGAGCTCGTGCAAAATAGTGATATGTTTGTGAGCATCTTCAAAAATGAAAAATTTTACCTTTAGGCTTCATTGGCGACGGAGCCTGAAGCAGAGTATAAGAGCTGAGGCTGAAAATAAAAATGAAAATGATTAAAACTGTTCGGTGTTGCATCGAAAGCACGACGTACATGTATGCGGTTTATACAAGATTATGAAATAATTATTCGTGAAACAGTCTGCCATCATGCAGCGTTCGTTGCTTCGACAGCGTGCATCAATGCATCTTTCGAACGGAACTCGATTAAAACGTCAATTATTCCAGCGAACGTTTTTGGTCTGTTTTTAATTTACTTTTTTGGCCCCATCCCTCATTTTACGTGGTCAGTTGTTTAAAAATTTTAATTGATATTAGGCTATCTCTAAGCTGGTAGCCCAGTGGTCTTTTTGTAAGTGGCCATTTTCTGATTGAGTGATGGATTGATTGATTGATAGGCCCTAAGCATCTGAGCGCGCGCACACACACACAGTTTTTACTGGAGTTCCCTGCTGGTTCGAGTTTTTCTTTTAGTGGTTTCACTCATAGCTATGTTTTCTGCCATGCAATTTGCATTCTTGTATTTTTGCCAGTTAATTTTCACCCGCTAAAACATGCTATAGCGCGTCTTAGCCGTCGCAATTCTGTCTGTCCGTCCGTTTGTCCGTCTGTCTGTCAGTCACACGGGTGAATCGGTCAAAAACGGTGCAAGATAAAATTACCAAATCTTCTCTATCGGATGCCTGGAAGACTCTAGTTTAAGAATCCAGAAAAAATTGCGATTTTGGCCAATAGGTCGCTGTATCTCATAAACGGCGCGAGATAAATTCTAGGTTACTATTAATCACTAATAGGAAGTCGTACACGGGCTTTCGATTGCCACCGAGAGCAATGATCTTGGATTACCTTGAACATTAAAATAGGGAGTTTTATAGATTTTTCAGTGATTTTCGGCTGCGAAACACATTTCCAAAGCGAATTGCGCCGAATTCACTATAGGCCTACAGATAGACCAAGACAAGCTGCGTATGAAATTTTCACCATTGAAAGTAGATTTCAACGGTCCAAGTTTAGACATTCTAAGTTTAAAAGAAACCAGCGCACAACGGCATTAAAAAGCGGTCTCCCTAAAAGTCGATATTTGACCGTTGTTGACCAGTCTACCGTGAAAACGGTTGCAGATAGGCATGGATATGCTGCCCTATATCACAACAAGTGTAACGTAAACCGGCTTTCTCGATCCGTACTGGGACTGCATTCTGATCCGTACTATCTTTGAATAGTGACTGAGACTGAGACTGACGGGTGATTATGCCGGGGCATACCGCTGCCGTTGCCGGTGCTACTGTAAGATCCGTAGCTTGACGGCTGCTATCTGTTACTACTGCTGGGTTCGAAGGTTCGTCGACGGTATGGCCGAGCTCCGAGCGAAGCGGAAGGTTTCGAGGCTGATCCGTCATTCTCTATTGCTGCCACTGATCCGTCACATCTAACTGACGGTTCACTGCCTATCTGATGACTTTCTGCGCTTCCCATACTGACGGGTATCCGTATCTGGCTACCAGTTACCAGCGATCCGTCGACCTTCCCTGTACGGTGCTATACGGGTGCCAATACCCTGCGGATGAGTCCTATCAGTCCAAAAAAGATTCGTCGATCTGTTAGGACTTACGTGAGTGTTTCTGGTCTGACTTGCATTGAGTACGAGGATTGGAGAAGCAAGTGACGGTGGACCTACGAGACGGTGCTTTTATATGCGCCGACCGGGCCTACCGCGCACGCACCGCGCCTGCCTGCCACGTAGCTCGCTGCCACGTACGATTACGTCATGCTATTGCACCGTAGCATGTTAGTGCACCGTCGCACATTTTTTATTGATCCGTTGACTTTATCCGTAGATGTCATCCAACAATAAGGGGTTTTATTGTTTTTTGCAATCTTCGGCTGCGCCCCGCACTTCAAGAGTGAATTGCGACGAAATGGCTGGAGATAGACTATATAAGGCAATTTGCGAACAGGAACTGCTATAGGCTTTTGCGCGTCTCGTGAGCATTAGCTCAAATTTCTTGTAAGCTTCGTTATCAAGAAGCGGAAGAGACACGATGCAACTGTTTCCTGGTTCGAAACGGAGAAATTGTTGTGCCGGTGCAACGTATATGTATAGTTTGAAAGTGTCAGACGTCGAACGGTGTGCATGGCCGGTGAAAAATTGCAGCGATTTATAAGCTTACTCGGTGTCAGTCAATCTCAGTTTACACGTGCAGCGTAAGACGCGTACGGCTGAGGTTGATGTGCCATCCGCCGCGGTATACCATTCATTGAGTGTCTAGAGACACACGCACGGCCGGCCATTCAGCAAACGAGACATCCGAAATCTCGCGTTCTGTTTTCCGGTCTTGGTCGCCACAGTAGGCAAGGCCCCACGCACCCGAAGTGTATCATATGAACACGCTGACGCACGTGCATGGGGTAAATCAACAGGAACAATGCACGCAATAATTGACTTTCAACGGTCACTTTTTCAAATGCAAGTTTTTTCGTTAACTCCCCCGAAGAAAGAAATCATATTATTTATTTAGGCCTATGTCATTTAGTTATTTCTCGAGTACAGATACGACGCATAGTAACAGGGTCCCAGTAGCATAATACGGGTTACAACAAAAATGAATAGATTAAAAGCGTGGAGCAGTAAAACGTGTTTATATACACACCAGAAATAACCTATGCGAATATGGTTCAGATTACATTACATTACATTACGATTTTTTAACGTGACCTAAGTAAAAAACCTAGAGGTCCACAAATAAAACCGCAAGTCACGACAAACTATGTATGACTGTCTGGAAACCATGACAGTGTGTCACGTTCAGATATAAATTACGTCTTACAAAGAAAAATTAGGAAAATCAATTTTGCACAAGAGCGCTCGAAGCCAGTTAGACCTAAACTATTAAAATTTACGGTAATCATTATTGGCTGTGTTTTCCATTGTCTGCGAAATTACACACAGCTACGAGCGGATTTTGAACAAATTTTTCTGAAGCAGTGGAGCGAGACACAAGTAAAACGTTATTAGATTGCGGTATAAGCCTATAGCAAGCTGAATCCGAATATTTAACGCTGAACTGATAAATGATTCGCACGGGAAAACTGGTCGGCAGAGCACGTGAATCTGGCACGTAAGCTGATAACGTCTCGGGTCCGAGCTCCCAAACTGCCTGTCTCAGACACTTCGGTCGTGGGTCCGAAGTGTTCGGCAAGCACTGGATGGGATTGGTGTGAACGGCCGGACGCGGCGGACAGACGTCACGGCTGATCTGCTGGAGACATCACTCACGGCGACAAATTGGCCATCGCAACTCGATGATTTGTGTCGGTCGTTCCACGGTGCCCCATTATATAGGATCGCCCTCTCCAGCAAAGTTTCCCCCGGCCGACAATTTACCGGCAAAAATCCGCCCCGCCCGGCGGCCGCCCAGGCGGGGCGGATTTTTACCCTAAATTGTCGGCCGGAGGGGAGACTTTTCCGGGGAGCGATTCTATAATGTGGAGACTTCTTTATAGTGCCGGCAATATTTTAGTAAGGGGAAAACATATCAAATCCGTAAACATCTCTCCTCAGGCGGATTTGTCATGGGTAGACATTTTAATGTGACAGCGACGTGCGATGTCCCAGTCCGTGGCAGCGCGTGTTGCACCCGCAGTGACGCGGAGTGGAACATATACCGGCGCGACGGTCTCGTCTCGTCGTCGTGCGCTGGGTGGCCGCTGAGCAGGTGCCCGCTCCCGCCGCCGCCGCGACGGCGCAGTGGGACCGCTGTTCGTCGTACGCTGCAATCAATCGGTGCCGATCGCTCATTGATCGAGTTGCTTTAATCGACCTGCACGCGCGGCTGACGATACACAGTCACTCCGGCCTGCCGCATAGACCCCCCGTTACGGCACGTCACGTCGCCTTCCTCCGATACACATAGTGCGATAACGGACAGCAGGGATGTGCACGAGACCTTTAGAGCCGAGACCGAGACGAGACGTTGCAGCTTCCGAGACGCTGGCCGAGACCTTGAAGCTCCCGAGACTCTCGCGTCTCGAGTCTCGGGAGCTTCAACGTCTCGCCGAGACGTTTTCCGTGACGTGATGTGCCCCCTCCCCAGACAATTTTTGAAAGTTTTATTTAAAAATCATGCACTTTGACGCAAAATTTTCCCTTGTTTTAAGATGCATCCGGTCAATAGGGGGGCGGCCGCTCACCCCCACCTTTCCCCTTGAATCCGCCACTGTGTGTCGACTTGAGTTATATTTCGAAAAAAAATGTGCACCTTACTCGGACGAAAAACTTTACTGAAAAATCAGCTTTTTGCCTTTTGTTCGGTGGCCTTTTGTCCGTATCTCTGCTGGCTATTTATTTGAAACGGCGCAAAATTTGTCTTGCGTGCCAAACATAGATGGAAATAGGCCTATAAAGGCTATATAAGCAAACGTCAAGCAGACCGAATTGCCACATTTCAGCAAACTATAAAAAACTACAACTATTTAAATACTTTTATTCAAGTAATTAATTTGGTTGCAAAGCATACACGTTTTATATCAGATACTTTCTATTACTTTCAACAGAAAATTTACATTAAAGGCCCACTTCAATCATGATAGACACGGCGGTGATTGCTCAACAATATAGTTTAAATAAGGCACATGATATTTATTGTATAACTTTAACTCTAACTCTGACCCCAAACCCTAACCTCAACTCTTATTCTAACCTTCAACTCTTAACCTTAAACCCCACACTGCAATATTAACGCTAATTCTATTGACTACGCATAACGCTAA
>Ga0209671_1008375_pt1 | contig 10814 bp, 4 predicted proteins | sample WorMetHERISLAND2_2_FD_187401 | JGI IMG/M metagenome (GOLD analysis project Ga0209671, IMG submission 187401) | Marine gutless worms symbiont microbial communities from Max Planck institute for Marine Microbiology, Germany - Olavius geniculatus... | ecosystem: Host-associated > Annelida >...
GTTCATCCGCCTTCTTCGAAGAAGAAGCCGTTGACCGCTACCTTTATGCCTGGGTGAGGACTGGTGAAGGACTAGCGCCCCGCCGGTTTTCAAGCCAGAATTTCTATATTCCCGGGGTAAAGCTCCGCTACAGCTCGGAGTAGAAGGCCTAGTCAATCGTGTCGCACTAAACTTAGTCAGTTTAATTTGTAAAAATTATAATTGTTTCCACCAGATCTTATATTATAATGCTCTAAATTTGATTTCAGCTGGGACTCTACAGGGGAGATCATAGTGCTCCCTCATATCCCCAAACTAAAAATTTGGGGGTCTTACTTTAAAGGGAAGAAGGGGAAAAGGGCCGCAAAGGGGGAGAAAAAGAAATGAAAGGGAGCAAAGGGAAGGGAGAAAATGGAAAAGAGAGGGGAAAGTAAGAGAGGAAAAAGGCAAAGGAAAGGAAAGCGAAAAAAGAACCCTCTGGATTTGCTCTCTGAAGAAAAGATTTTTAGTTAGCTGAGACAAAAAAAAATTATGCTCTTATAAGCAAAAAAGCTTCAGCTTCTGGGAGACTTCGTCCTCCAGACCCCCTCACTTCACGCCACCTAACTTGAAATCCTGAATATGCCACTGATAATATGTTACAGCTACACCGTGTTACTGTGTGCGTGTGTGATCAGTTTCTGACGCTGAAGGGTGGCGGTGAGCGCATGCAACTGATCCCCGTGTTGACGACCATGCTGAGATTCAGTCCCGAAGAGAAAGAGCAATTGGTGCAGATGGCGACTGGCGGTTAGTCGCCCATTTCGTTCATTCCACTAGCACAGTAACTGCAGTTACACGTCGAGAGTGACTCGGTGTACAAATTAAATGCGAAATGCATAGGGACCAAAGTAATTTGTTAAAAGGTGGAATCGGTGATCGATGCTGCCACCTGGTGAATCAGAAACTATCTTTCGTTTCGTCGGTTGCAAGCAATTGCATGTTTTGGCTGGTGGTTTGACCCTTTAAATCCCTTTCTCTCGGTGTCCCATCTGTGTCATCATTGGACGCCACAATACCTTTAGCATTTTGATGTCTTGTTATTTTCTTCCTTTGCAGTTTTTTATGCAGGCTCTCCTTTTTCCTAAAACATAAATCTGTTTACTGATTTTTTTTCTGTCAGATCCATTTCTTTTTCTTCCGTTTTGTGCTAGACTAAACAGCGAACTGGTAGATTTCTGCCAGTTTACCAATACAAATCACGCATCATATCATATGTCATCTTGTTGTTACAGGAACAGAAGCCGCTGCAGCTAATTCAACGGTAGATATACTTGGTGGCTGGGGAACGTACCTGAATCGATGGTCCGGCCTAGTTTAGTCCAGTTTTGTACTATTGACTGAGTTTTGTACTGTTGTGTATGTACACTGTGTTGTTGGGGTCTGGTTCCGCCATAGCCAAGGGCCCCCGTAGCAATCGAATACCCATTTTACGGTGTGGTGTGGTGCAGTATTCCAGTGGTGTCCTTGTGGACTTAGTCCTGAAGGCGCCTCGAGGTCAAAGACCTGTGGCCGTGGCCTTGGTACCAAGTCCTTAGCCTTGCTTTTTTGTACGTCCTTGGCATTGGCCTTGAATGCCATGGCCTGGGCCTTGAGCACAAAGTCCTTGATAACATCTCTTTGGGATTGTTATTGGTATTCTCTTTGGTCGTCTGCCATGTAGCAGATTTTTGACAATTTCTGCCAGCCACTTCTGTTTTCCAGTCCTCTCGTCATGCTCATTGAGCATCTGTCGGCAGATGCTTTCATCCCTTGTTGTTTTGTCTAACAAATTCCCTAACACTATTAGCTGTGTTAAATTCCGAACCATAATCCTGACTGTGAAAAAATACATCACTGTTCAAAATGTATCACAAGCGAGATCAGGGGAATGCAGTCTCCACGTCCTTTTAGATCCACTATGGGGACCCTTAGCTATGCCAGTCGTTGCCGTTATTGGTCACTGGTGCACTAATTTACGTCTGCTGCTCAACCGTTTCACCTGTGATATTGTCATAATGCCGAACAAGTGCCTGCTCGCTAACACTTTTGTTGTGTTGAACGTTGTAAGTAAACACGGTGCAACTTAATGTAGTTTATTCATGTAGTATGTAGTATACGCATATGTACATGCCATACATCTGCATTTAACCTTTGGGCCTGCAAGACATTATAAGTGACCTGATTATGTGCAAAAGCAGCTACTGCTTTCAGCGCGTCTTAGCCATCGCAATTCTGTCTGTCCATCCGTCCATCACACGGGTGGATCAGTCAAAAACGGTCCAAGCTAGGATCACCAAATCTTCACCGTCGGCTGCCTGGAAGACTCTAGTTTCAGTTACCGTAAAGCTTTTCCATAAATTCGAAGGGGATCACCCCGAACTAGGGCGCTAAATGAGAAGGGGGTGGGCAAAATTTGCGATTTTTAGCCAATAAGTAGCTGTATCTCAGTAACGGTGCGAGATAGGGCCTAGGTTACTGTTAATCACTAATAGGAAGTCGTACACTGGCTCTCGATTGGCGCCAAATTCAATGACCTTGAACGCCAAAATAAGGGGTTTTATGGATTTTTTGGTGATTTCTGGCTGCAACACAAGTCTATATCATTCACTAGGTGGCGCCACAGAACTATCGTTATGCAATCCAGATAATTTGGTATCTGTGTATTAACTGAGCGTGGACACCCCAATTTTCAGCTAAACTACTGAACCGGAACTGCTGTAGGCTTTCGTGCGTCTTGTGAGCATTAGCTCAAATTTCTTGTTTTAAATTTGTTACTTTGCCTGCCAAAGTTTTGAACAAGTGAAATGTCAGCCCACTGCCAACATGCAGGCATGTAGTATGTGGCTGTCTGCCTGTAGCTATAGTCGCCCAATGCACTGTAGATTCAATATATCTTGTTAAGCCCAATCCTCTTCAAGAGATTTCATATTTGGCCTTTGGCCTTGAGCTAAAAATTGGCACACCTTTTACACATACTCTGGGAAACTTTCACTCCAATTTTGGTTTTATTGTTTTTTGTTCGTGTTAAGAAACCCAGTACAGGACAGGATGGACAAGACCCAGTATTGCACGACCCATTAGGATGGCCGAATATCAAGTCACAGCATTCCACTTGCTAAAATTTGCAACAAATACTGGTATATGATTTAATACGTCTTCCTAAGCCCAATCCTCTTTAAGAGATGTCAGATTTTTCAGTATTTGTTGTGCCTGTTTTTGAGTTTTGCTTGTAGGTATGTTTCATTATTGTCTGGGACTAATTTGCCTTAATTCACTGCAGACAGTGTATTTTGTTTTCTGTTACGATGTATCACACCAATGTTTCGTCCTGTGAAATGTCTTGCCTTTACTGTGGTAGGCATATACTTTGAGTGTGCTAGTTCAAGCTTGGGAATTACTCTTCATTATGTACGATGTGTTATCTACTTAAGCTAGAGATGACCGGAACCGGTTAATTTCACTTTGACAACAGATGCAAGCCGTAGTTCTTGTCATACAGCTGCACAACAGTTTGAAAAGACATGGTTTTATGAAAAGTCCCAGTCCCAGAAAAGGCTGACACTAAATTGGAGTACAAGCATATTTTTTTGTATATTAGTTTCATGCATGTAGTTACAAATTACTTTTTTGTGCAGCGCTTAGTGGTTAGGTAACCAAGACACGCAAAAATGAATTCAAAAAGCCTACATTATGCACACAGCACTGCTGTCGGCAGAGTCAAACAGGGCATATATACATGAATAACATTACTATAAAGAGATAAAAACCTGCTAGATATTTATCATTCAAACACCGTGCATGAATGCACCCAACAAATGACATAATAATATCAAACTACTAAGTGATTGTAACAATGAAAGATAACTGCTACTGGACAAATCTAGCTATGTCTGCTATAAATGAATGTATGACGTACACACTTTGTTTACAATGCAAAAGCAAGGCGTTTGCGTACGACAAGAGATCGCAGATAACCAAGATGTACTGTGAAATGTGAAGAATGCAACAAATTTATCGGCTATGCAAGGCAATGAGTGAGTGAGCGAGTGAGTAGGGTTTAACGTCCCACCCGACACAGTATACCGAGGTAGGTCATTTTGGGGACGGCCTTTCCAGGCCAAATGCACACAAACACATAATAGTGGAACAGTAAAGCCATACTGTTTTGCACAGAAAAGCTGGAAAATCAGTTGTGAATATATGAACAAATGTCAGTATATAGCATAATGAGAAGTTTATTAAAAACATTAACTATTTTAGTGATAATGCATTAATGAGCTTAGCAGGCCTACTGTGTTCAAACTGGCCAACAAAGGATGTCAAATTTCTAGTATTTAATGAACAGAAAGCTGAAGCTACATACACAAGGGTTCTTCACTGCACTGCAGAAGAGAGTTTGTATGTATAACTGTACACAACGACTATAAAAACAACGTTCACTGAAGCTATAAATATCAAACATTCTCCCAATAACGCACGTACTCCGATATATACCTATATACAATACTGCAAACCAGCAATGAAAGCTATCAAATACTGTGTCTAGTGTTGCTACTGCAAATCACGCATGCACGCGATGAAGATGAAATCGAATGGCACTATACAGTTGGAGAAAACAGAGCAAAACGCGATCGATATCACTGACTGTTGAAAAAATGAAGATAATGAAAGCCACGACATCAATCAGTTAGTAAACATTCAGCAGTAACTGCCTGCTTACAGTACGGTGCCATCACAATGCTTTATTGCAGCAAAATGTCAACAAAAATCAGAATGCTGCGCTCAGTAAGACAGTGGGTTTTCCAAGAGACACTGCAAATTTCCCACAGAAGAGATTATGAGTGCTCAAAATTTTAATTTTGCCCCTAAATTTTTCCCAAATGGGGGTTTCTGCCCAAAATTGCATTTTGCACAAAAATTTTCTGAGAAGATTTTCCTACAGCCCCCATGCCAGGACGTCACTGGCTGCACTGTTGCTGAATCTAGGGTAATGAAAGCCAGCGAGGCCTCATACAAAACTGTTGGTGTTATGATAGGTTCATACTCCAATATGACAAAGGCCAAAGGTTTTGCAACATCGAAAGTGAAAAACATAGAAAAAATTCACTCTGAAGTAATTCTGTGTGTCTTCGGGCAAGAACAAAGCAGCAACAACAACCTTTATTATCATATTGTAACATATCAGGCCGTGTTCACATAGACATGAGTACGAGTACAAGTTTGGGTTTCAGTTTATGAGTAAATGCTTTGCGAATAAAACAATATTTCACTGCATCGTTAATAATTTTACTACCTGCACTACTCTAGCAGTGAACAATTCAACAATGACATAATTTCTTACGTCACATAAGCGTCATAACTTGTGTAAATTATATTAATGTTATTTGTGTGTTGTTTACTTTACAGGTAACACGTAGTAGTATAAATGTGAACGGCTGCCATTGAAGTACGTGCAAAATTTTGTTTACTGGAACCCGTAGACGGGTACTCTTACGCGTACTGGTGTCTATGTGAACACAGCCTCAGTCTGGTCTTGTTCATGTTTACCCAGAGGTGTTAACAAGCCATAATACTCAAGGCCATGTTTACCTGATTTTACCAGTCAGTGATGTTGATATATGTTATGTTTTGTTTGATTTACAGCACCCTTCCAACAAAGTATAATACTTAAACCATAGAAGAACAGGAAGCATAAATGACAAAAACCTTAAAGCTGTCACTTCACTTAAAGCTGTTTCACTTGAAACATAACACGTATTAACATGCTAACAGATTACTCCTGAAAACCAAAATCATAACAAGATAAAATAAACAAAAAAACTAACCTCCAAAACAAACTGTGGCTGGTTAACAAAAAAAACACAAAACCCATAACTAAACCTAAACCATACGGTGTACATCACATCTCAGCTACCATTCTTCCGGTGAATAATCTGACTGTCATTAACCACAGCAAAAACAAAAATATAGGTGCATTATACAGCACAAACGACAAAAATCGAACTGTAATAAAAATCAGCAATACTCGTATAACACCATACATCCAATCAGATAATAGACCGTCTATCCTACAGCTCCTGCTAGTACCCTCACGAATTCACATTTCACAGTAGACATACAACTAGTAGTTCAGGCCTATTCAACAATTATTGAAAAACAACATCTACAACAACTATAGCACAACACAAAGTTAAACAGATGAAACCCTGCTAAGTTGCCAACACAGCCCAGTAGCTGATACAGCAAGACGATTGCCATCATAGTTGAAAAAATATGGCACAAAACCAAAAAAACAATCACGGCTTCTGCAGGGTTCCCACTCAAATGACAGAATCGAAATTCAGCACTTTTTCAAGACTTTCAGCACCATAAAAACAAGAAAACCCATAGATGCACTTAGCTAAACTACAAGCACCTGCGTTATTTTAGTGATAAAACATGATACGTGACGTATTACCTGACAGATTAATGATGTATGTCAATCAAGCACATAATATTTATACAAAAACAATTCCAGTAATCGAGCACAAATGTTACTGGAAAAAATTACAAATTCAGTATCTTGTTTTTTTGGGATAACACTAGCAAAAATTAGGACTTTTCACAACTTTTTCAGCACCCATGTCCAATTTCAGGACTTTTTAAGTCCTGAAAAATGAAAAGTCAAATTTCAGGACTTTTTCAAAACTTCAGGACCAGTGGGAACTCTGTTCTGTGTATTCACGTTTTTCTTATTACCTAATAATAGTGATGGATGAGAAGACAGCACTGTAACAGCGTACATACAGAAAATGTTATTTACTGTGGATATGAAATACTAGGAGACTGATTGTCTTCAATATCTGGTAAATGAAATAATAAAAACAACCTTCGAGGCAAATGGAAATATCTGGTTACGTTCAAACCCTGTATGACTTTTGCAAAAACTGCTCGTTTATCTTGCAAGGTTAACGTTTCAGGCAAAAAATTGAACTACTGTTGATCAGGTCTCATACTGTTACCAAAGCAATCAGCTGTCATCACAATCCAGTCTGTGCAACCATATGCAAAAAGGCAAAAGTAAGGCTACCACTGACAAATTATGCAAAATGGCTACCGGTATACGAAAAACTGCATCCACATGCATAACAATGTACAATGCTTGCATATGAATGCACAACTATGTCTGATTAATATATTGTAATGTATATATGACAAGTTTCATGCAGAATATGGTAGAAAGTACCCAATATGGCTGTGGTCAGACTGACCTCTGTCTCATCTCAGGTCTTGGTCTGAACGGTCTTGGCTTAACCCCGCCCTTTTCTTTTGTCAGCATCAGACTAGTGTACTTCTTGCCGACAAGGGTCACGTGTGTAGGAAACATGCCAGTCAGAAGTCAAATTTGTGACCTCAATTACCAGTGCATGCTCTAACCGTCCTGCTGCCAAGCCACAATAAGCATATATTAATCGGCAGTTCACATTTGGAGTAAGTGTGCACATATGAAAACTGTCTAAAATCAATGTGAGAATGAAATGTGTACCAAAGGTCAACAACAACTTAACACCGAAGAAAAGCAAGGCATGGCCATCCACATTAAAGCCATAATTCGCTAGTTCTAGAAAATTTAGCAAGTTTACAAAAAAACTGTACAGCATTTATGATATCAAGATCCAACGTAGGCTCACACAGTAGCATCATCAAGATCAACGAATAGCAGAAATGAATGATTCACTCCAACTTGAAAGCTTTACAAACACAACACACTGGAAACAGATTCCGTCATCGGAATGTACAATTACGAATAACGAAGAATGCAAAACCAATCACACGACAAAGATGCAACTACAATATTAATGTCATAAACACAAAAAAAACATCCGTGAAAAACTGTCAACATCAAAAAATTTATCGGTTTTTGGCACTCTTAACGAACACTCACTCGCAATGACATAAGGTATTTAAAATGTGATAAAAGATGCAAAAAACCTCAGCTGTATATATTCATCAACAAGAAAGCAGTTATTCGCTATTTGGCACATGTTCGGTCACAGTGGCTTTTCCAGACGATGCATCCTGGTTGCTGCTTTCCTCGGACTTGCTTTCAGCAGCACTGACAGCAATGTGGTCACAATGACGCAGGGCCGGGGCGGCCAGCAGGAGAAGACCCGAACAGCAGATAACGACACCCGATGCCACAAACGAGACGTTGTAAGTGTCTGTGTTGTCTGTCAGCCAACCTACAGCCAACAAATCCCACACAAAACTAAGTCATTCCTCTGTTATGTTAATAATTATCAACAGTGTTTCGCATACACAATATGTGACAAAAGGTCAAACCAGCTTAATGCGGGGCCAAATTTACAAAACATCGTAAGACAAATTTATGACAATGCTACGACATAATGGCAGGTTTACAACAGATTTACGACAAAACACAATTTACAAAAAACTGTACGAGACAGTTACCAGAAATATAGGACAAAGTTACGACAAAATGTACGACAGCTCATCAGCTGTCCTACGACAGCATCAAGCAAGCTTGCAGTAATTATTTCAATTTTTCATTAGTATATAATTCTCACATAGTGCCGTAATACATAAAAATTTCGTTTGCAGTAACTTCAGGCAGCGAAATCGATGCAAAATCAGTTCACTTGTTATTGTTTACATTGGTAACCACTGGCAATGGTGGAAGCAGACGACTGGCGTGCACCGCGCAGCGCCGCCAGCTCAGTGACATTGCATCGCGATTAGTTGAGGTCAGCATAACGGTGGTTGAATGGCTGGCTAATTTTAACAACTATGGAGTTAAAAGTCGTAAAATCGGCTTCCAAAATTCTGATACGACGTTTTTGCGACAATCTTACGACATCGTAACTTGTTGATTTACGACACAGATATGACGAACTTGTGAAGATTTTATGACAATTTTACGATTTTTTGTAGATTAGGTTCCTGAATATGGCTGGCGATTGCATAATAAACAACTACAACAAAAACAGGTTAACTCATTGGGTTCAACAAAAGCTGACCTATTACCTGCCGCCAGCTCTTCTGAAGTCGTCTCAACCTCACTTGTGAGATACTGTACAAATCTGATTATTATTATTCTACTGAAATATACAGTTTTCTCCATCTCGAATTAAACAGACATTATTCGACCAAAATCATAAAACACATTAACATTCAACTATAAGAAATTAACCGCTGGTATCTCATTTCGTGTGTTAATCTGGTCTGCATTATTTCAGCACGGGTTACAATCAGACAGTAAGCTGCAACAAATAATGTCTCACCAGCGAGGGGTGGACCAAATACGTTGGCTAATCCTTCTGCCATTGTGACAAACCCATATGCATTTGTCAACTGATCCATTCCGAGCAGCTCAACAACAATTATCGTCGTCAGCGAGAAGTTAGCGCTCATGAAGAACCCATATGCAGCGCAGTAAGCGGCCAGCATGACAAATGATCTGAGCAGTGGAACAGTGATGGTTGCAAAGCCCGCCATGCACGTCATTGCGATGTAAAACAGCAAACGGTTGATGCAAGACTGGTCACCAATGTAGCCCATGAGAATCTGACCAACAGTGCTTGAGATGCCGATGATGGAGATCAGCAGTGAAGCGTAGTGCTCGTCGACATTCACTGTCTCGGCATGGTCTGGTATGTATACATATGGTATGTCATAGCTCAGATAAAGGAACATGCTGTGCAGACAGAACAAGATGAAAAGTGGGCTCTTGAAGATGGAAAAATCGACATTATCGCAGATTTTCGTTCTAAAACCAGTGACAGTGGCACATATGCGGTCAGTGATGCGACCAGACTCTTTCTGTTTTGAATGAACAAATATGTCGGGACAGCTGGCTGACTGGCCATGCTGAAGGAGAAAACCGGCTTTCATCAAACTTCTGCGGTAGCAGACGTCTCGACGATACTGCAGCAAAAACTGATCGGGAAAACGGGTTCTCTTTCTACCATGGTTCCGATTTCTTCTCATTCTTTTCACCCTTCTAAGCATCTGCAATTCGACATCATCACTTACTGCTGTTGCTGCTGCTGGCTGTTCCGTGCTTCCTTCAATGAAACTGTGCAGAATGTCCACCTTTGTCTCAAAACTGTGCTCGTCATGGACCGACACACAAACAGCAGATGAGGACAAGTTGTTCACAGACTGACTGCCGCACGCAGAGCCTTCTAGCAAGTCCGAAAGTGGCCAGTCATTCTCCAGGTAAGTTGGAAGCACGATCAGCGAATGGGAGATAGGTTCTAGTTCACACGTCTCATCACTGGCAGCTTCATCGGAGTTGTGGGTTCGCTGTGACCGACTGTCTAGCGCATCACCACTTGTGCGTCTTGAACTGACATGACTGAAGCGCTCCAGTGACCTCAGGTAACGCTGGCGCTGGCGCCGCAGCTTAACTGAGACCAGCGGACGAAACAGCAAGCCACAAATGATGACGTTCAACATAATGGCACCCAGGATGATAAATGTGCCACGCCATGAATATGTCTCCAATAGAAAGTTGATGAGAGGTGGAAAAATAAATCCGCCAACTCCTGAACCAGCTGCAGCAACACCTGGATATATAACAGTGGCATATTGCATATAAAACATTGATCGAAATCCTATTATCATAGCTGTAATAAATGTTTCTAGACATTTTTCTGTCTTCTTCCTAAAAAACACATTTTAAAACTTTTTTCCTTTTGCAACTTTTTCTACACTGTGTTCCAAAATTATCAGCCCCCCCCCTGATTCAAACATACCTAATTCCATTTGTTCATGGACGTCAACAAAATATTGTACACTGCACCATCTTAACA
>Ga0209671_1008376_pt1 | contig 10814 bp, 7 predicted proteins | sample WorMetHERISLAND2_2_FD_187401 | JGI IMG/M metagenome (GOLD analysis project Ga0209671, IMG submission 187401) | Marine gutless worms symbiont microbial communities from Max Planck institute for Marine Microbiology, Germany - Olavius geniculatus... | ecosystem: Host-associated > Annelida >...
CACAAGTGCTTTCCCATCCAATTTCACCCTGTGCTGTGCGATTCATTTGCGTCTTGTATTGTTCTTAAATTCGATTTTAATCGATGGAATTTTTCCATATCAATGGTAAAATTCATGGATGCATAAACGTTCCAGAAGAAAATTAAACAAAAATTTCAAAAAAGTAAAAACGTGGCCTGAATAAAAAACGTTTATAGATTGTAAGCTGGCTGTAGACCTACACAATTACACATGTTGCGTTTGTCATAGATATAAAAAATTTAATGTTCTAGCAAAAAATACTAAAAAAAACATAAAAACGTGCCAGGAATAAAAACGTTTTTAAACGTAAAAATAACCTTAGCCCTAATTTTTTTTCATTGCCTAATGTTGAGGTGTAGTGTAACTGGTACTAGAGAAAGAAAAAAATGTATTCAATTTTAATTCAACCGTGTGGTCATCGTGGGCGGCGCCAGAGCAGGCAGGGGGCAGCTGCCTTTGCCCCCTCTCCCCCGTTACCCCTAGGAGAGGAGAAATGTTGATGGTGATAAAGTGCCATCTGGTAACCATACACATGAGTAGGAAGAAATTGAGTCCGTTGGCATATAATCAATCATTTTTGACAGGTCAAGGCCAAGGTCAAAGGTCAAGGTCATCAAGTGCCTTTTGCAACAGGCCAATGACTCACACAGGGCCTAAGTAGGGCAAGACCAAAGTCTAAATTTGCCATAGGTCAAATCGGCTAAAGGTCAAGGTCGAGGACAAAAACTAGGCCAAAGTACAGCAGGCCCTAATGCCACAGACATGTGTTTTACGTAGCTGCCAAGACCATCCGTAAGTTTAATTTTTCTGCCACCCACCCACCCACATGTCCAATGTTCCATTTTTCTGCTGTTTCTGCATGGTATGCGTGTAGTACGTTGGTAAACGCATGTAATGCATTGGTACTTTTCCACGTGCTGCATCAGTTCAAAGGTTGAATGCCTGTCAAGTCAAGGACAAAACTAGAAAGCAGTCAAAGTCCGCACACCTCCGCCAAGGCTATTGATTCGACCCAGCTTGTCCGACGTAAATAAACAAGCGAAAGTTTTGAGTGCGTTTCAAACTATAGTTGCATTTTCTACATTGACCTAGTTCGATGTGACCTAAAAAAACCTTGATTCAACGCCATGTTATTCGCTAGGTGGCAGCACCATAGTGACAACAGCGGTTTCTGTTATGCCCCATCAATTTCAAAGTGATCCAGATTCCAGGATTGCTTCCGGATCACCCCCCAAATTGAATCATTGGTAGTTTATGCCATGCCCGACATTCCCAATACACTGCCCTACAGAAAGACGTCGAGGGCATGTCTGCCTCAGATTCGGATGAGTGCGACATGTCACACTTTTCATGACGATGTCTGCAATAATACAGTGGAACATGCATAGCATGCAGAGCAACAAGGAGGAGTTAAAGGTTTTGCTTTCTGATTTTAATCCTGCATGCATTTGTCTACAGGAGACACGGATCAAGCCTAACACAGATATCCAATTTAAAAACTTCTCAGCTTACCATTGTCCTGGAAATGTAACTGATGATATAGTTTATGGCAGTGTAGCCATTTTGGTAAACAATAGTTTTGCACACAAATCTATTACTCTCAATACTCATCTCCAGGCTGTTGCTGTGCGTGTCTCCTGTCACAAAACAATTACTGTATGTTCCCTGTATCTTCCTCCGTCTCTGAGGTGGACTAAAAAAGACCTTGAAGAACTCTTATCTGAATTACCTCCACCTATTATTTTATTGGGAGATTTTAACGCCCACAGTGTTAGCTGGGGCTGTTTTAATAATGATAGCAAGCGTAAGATCATCCAGGATCTCTTACTCCAACACAACCTATCTCTTATGAATAACGGTTCCATAACTTATCTCAGTCCAGCATCTGGTGTACAGTCTGCAATAGATCTCAGTATTTGTGACCTATCTCTATACTTGAATTTTTCTTGGAAAATCCATTCAGATCTCTGTGGGAGCGATCATTTTCCTATAGAGATTACATGTGACATAGCTTCTCTATGTCAAACAAACAGCAGCTGGAAGCTTTCTAAAGCGGATTGGAATGCTTTCTCCAACAAAGCCATTCTTGATACCGACAACCCTATCAGTACAAATATGCTTATAGACATAGCTAATAAAACCATCCCTAAAATTAAACCTAGAGTTGTAAAAAACAACACAGTCTGGTACAACGATGAGTGCAAAAACGCGAGAAAAGAACGTTAAAGAATGGCAAGAACTGTGAAACCAGTATACATCAAATAAACTTTACAGTGTGCAACTGGCCGTTGGTCGCAGTGTTAGTTAGTTCGTCACTAAGCTGCTACAACTCAGTCCTCATCAACCATCTTTGAATTGGTCATACAAGACTTACAAACTCTTATCTCCTAAAGGAAGAGAGTCAGCCAGTATGTGAAGCTTACCATTCTCCGCTCACAGTCAAGCACATTTTGGTAGACTGCACCCATTACAGTGCAGCACGTCAGAGATATTTTGGAGTGGACACACTCAAGGACGTTTTCGAAAATGTTGCATCTCGCAACATCATTGCTTACGTTAAAGATATCAACTTTTACAATCGTATGTAATGTTGTTTTTACATTAGCTAAATAGCCTTGATCTTAACAAGTATTTTAATTTTGCTTTTAATACATATACTAACTGTTTTTAAATAATTTTAACCACGTATGGCACAGAATGGCCTATTTTGTGCTGATGTGCCGTTAAGAAATTACTCACTCACTCACTTGTTTCCCTGCAACCAGATCCTGGCTATGCCTCTGATAACAACCACCCAATAAGGCAGCAGGCATTGCTCAGGTACGAGTCTTCACACAAGCAGATAGCGCCGGATGGCACACACTGCAGTTACAGCCGAGTGGGGTTAAATTTTGCGGTAGATGTTAAAGTCAGGATTGCGTTTATATTCCATACTATTACTAGTTAAGCTCGATATTATTCGGCAGTATTCGATATTATTCTGCTAATGACAGTAGTGCCATGCCCACCGGAGAAAACATGTATTAAACAAAACAAAGCTTAAGTTTGTATTAACAACTTACCTTTCGATCAAGTCAGTCTTTATTCTCGTTATACGTGCAACACAATTACTAAACTCGATTTATAACTTATTTACAGTTCATTTACTATAGTTTGACACCATACCAAATATATATTTATGGGCCACTAGTACCTCCACCGTGGTCAGCCACTTTGTCGTGGTGGTGGGGCTTTGTGCACCGATGACCCAAAAAGCTGACCAAACCTGTGCGAGCAGATTTGCTACACGTTACCAGTGCTTTTGTGCTGGTTTTGGCTTTACAGCCGACTACAGCTTCACAGCCGTTTATTTACGGCTTCACAGCCGTCCACAGCTTTACAGCCGTTTCCTGTAACCTTATGGTTACATTCGGAGACGCGCATCGGGCCGAACTGATATGCCATCAGCGCTGGGCAGGTGTAGCAGCCTGACCACCCTGGAGGTAAGGTAAGGTAAGGGCCACTAGTACATTAGCGCCATCTGGTTAGTAAGTAAATATATTCGCTCCCTTGGCATGCCGTATTGTGTTGAATGCTTTGAGATAAGTTTGTGTTGGTGTTGTTAGTTACAAAAGTGCAGCCAGACATTCACCGATCTGGATCACAAGTACCATGCATTGGCACAATCTTCATTCGATGCTGATCCAGCAACACTTTCCATCATTAGAGGGTAATTACACCTATTCTAAAAAAGACTTGGCATCTCTTAAACGTTTTAATTGATGGTGCTGTTTTGCTATTATTTTTCCAACATCTCGTTGTGTTATCTACTTTTTCTTTGGTCTGTAGGCTCCTATATGTCAAAAATGCTAATGTCTAGGTTATATAATTAGCTCATAAACAACTGCAAGGCCACAGAGGAAAAAATTTGGTGGTTATGGCGGCCAGCCGAAAATTGGACTGGAACTAATTGTATCAGTCGTGATATATACAATCGATAACCGTGCGTGACAACTTGAATTAGTAGTTTGCAAATGGCTAATTAAACCGTTAGCTGTGCATGAAATAATTTATTTGTTGTTAATAATATGAATAAAATGGTTAGTAATTTGGTTCAAGATTAACCAGTAGGCCTCTGTGACTAAAGTATCACGAAATGTTCTTTAGGCTTATATAAGATAATGCTACGGAGACTCAAGAGTACTCAGCTGTGATGCTAACAGTCTGGCCGTAAAGGAAGCACCAACTCACAAACTCAAATTTTACACAGACATTGTTGTTATAAGTTGTAGTTTAGCCATTAGGTAACTTAGTTCTAACTTTGCTGCTGCAATAACTAAGCCTGCTTTAGATCACGCTTTAAGTTTTGTATTTTTCTTGTTACTAAAACCAATTCAACTGTAACAAAAAATGCGCCAGAGAGCTTCCGCTGACGAGTTAGTTATTGAAAATATCTGTCCATAGACTAAAAAATGTCTGCTGTTCATAGGTAAAGAAGTCACAATGTTACGTGCATATATAAGATAAGGGTGCACCAAAAAAGTAGTCCCCTAAAGTTTTTCACTGTTTTCTCAGTGAATGCTGGACTTTTTGTACCTCGGACTGCTCGTACCATAGACTATTCGTACCATTTATTTTTTCATCACTTTTTATTACCTTCTCGCCAATGTCTGAATACTTTTTGTCGTGAGGAATTGTTCACAATGAATAGGGACTTGCGTACCAGTTAGCACATGTGTAAACGTTGCTGCTAGCTAATTGTAGTTTATTCGTCTATTTCATTCATTTCTAGAACATCGAAGAGACACAATAGGCTAAGTAAATAAGTAAACATTCATAATGCACGTGAAAGCCAGCACAGGCTGTTAATATAATATAAATTAATCTGTCGCATTTCACTGAAATAAACAATTGCCAGACTTCTAAAACATGACCTTAAGTTTCATCTTCGAGAAACAAATGCATCGGAAAGACACTGAGGGAAAGACTCGGCAGAGACATGAGTATTCAGCTGAGAACGAAAACACCACATGTGTGACACATGAACGACAGATAGCGTCAGAGGATGAGAACTGAGACGAGATGTACGATGCAACTTACTGATATGAAACATGAAGAGAATGAGGAAGTTTAGGCTATGTCACAACTAACGGGGTGCAGGGCGAAAAGAACGTTTGGTGATCTTGAAACGTGTGTAAACTGGGGTCTGCAAAAACTGCAGAAGCTTATAGCTTAGGCCTATGTGCTATGTGGTGGAAACGATTTTGTATTCAAAGCATTCTTAAACTTTTGAGTCAGTGGGAAGATCGAAGAATCTGGTCAGAACTAAAGGACGTTAATTGGAGCTGCAGCAACTGCAAAAACGAGAAAATTATGACAGTAACTCTGAGGAGCGCTCGTAGATTTTTAGCTGAAAACCACGTTCTGCTCTGCGCCGAACAAAGGAACGTAAAATGTTCATCTTCCTTTCAATGTCGTACAAATTTTTGTAGACTTCAATGACTACAGATAAGCTCTCTCCCCTATGACAAATCTCCCCTGCATGTAATGCTGCACTATGAACGCAAAGTAATGAGGGAAGAACTTTACTGTCTTCTCTTTCTTTTATTGTGTATTTGCTGTCATTTGGCGAAATATACAGTGTAAAGGTGACAGCACAAATCACAATTTAAAAATTAAAACTTTACCATTACACAGTCAGCAAAGTTCTTCTGACATTGTGTAATGGTGATGTTTGAATTATTAAATTGTGGTTTCTGATGTTTTATATCTACAACCACAATGTCACCCTTAAATAAACTGAACAGTTTTTACGTAAATATTTGCAGTTATATTGCCGTTGGGAGCTGTATATAATCTGACAGTAGAATAACCACTACAACTACTGCTACTCCTATTTCTACTTCGACTATAAGTAACCTCTACTTTACTATTACCATACTCTACCCCTACCATAACTTACCCAGTTGCTAGCACAACCCTACGCCTACAGTACTATTATCCTACCCCAATGTCTACTACTATTACTACTACTACTACTACTGTGACGGAAGTCACATTTTTGACAAACCACAATAATAATTTAAATTGACCCAACACTAGCACCCACGTTGTCTGCTGGCGTCGTCATGCACAGATATATACCCTTATGAAAAAGGTGATATCACTCACCATCACATCGCCTAACTGTCAATGTGCTGTTGAATAATATCACCTTTTTATGATTTTTGCTGCTTTTGATGCATCACTCATTGCATGTTGCCATTAACAAGTGTATAAACTGATGTTTTGTACATTTGTATTTGCTGTTTTACTACAATAACAAAGTTTTTATGTTGTCAATTATAAACCATCTGCTTTCCACGGCCATGAAGACACTGAACTTTAAATATTTTGGGGTCACGATTTTGATCTTTAGGGGTCACGTGACGTCCTCGATCACGTGACCGTCGGACTCGGCGTGGGCACTTTCCTATTGGTGGTCAGTGATGACCATGCGCCGCCTATCTTGCACGGATATGGAGATACGGGGTTTTGCCGAGTCCGACGGTAACGTGATTGATGACGTCACGTGACCCCAAAATGTCAAACTCGTGACCCCAAAACCTTTGAAGCCTTTATAGCTACTACTACTTTCTCGTCTAGTTCCTTCTCCATCACTGCTCTTACTCTCTGGAACAAACTGTCTGCAAACATTAGATCAGCTAGTTCTTGTGAAACGTTTAAATCTAGGCTAAATATCAAACTGTTTGTCACTTCCTACCACGATATCTAAGACAAGTCAGCGCCAACGCAGCGCTTCTGATTCACATTGAACTTTGTGACAATGGCGCTATATATCAAATTGTTTTTAGATTAGATTAGATTAGACATCGAGTCCCTCAGACCCCGCTAGAAAACTCTCCTTTTAGAACCCCTTTACTGTCTTCTCATTTTTTTCAAGTTCTGATCGAAGTTGGCATACTTACCTCAGTCCTCCGTCGGGGGAATACTACGGGGTAACCTCTGTTGTCACCACTGAGTCTCACGCGAAAGATGTTTCGACTTAGGCGTAAATTCTGATGTCATAAAAATAAATGGTACGAATAGTCTGTGATGGTATGAACAGTCCAAGGTACAAATTGTCCAAGGTACTAATAGTCCATCGATGGTATGAATAGTCCGAGCTACGAAAATTCCAGTTACTTTCTTAGCAACCGTTTGGGATTTTAATACGAAATTTTACAGCTTTATTTACTGAAACCTTTTACATCTAACTGCCAAGTAAAATGTGATTCTGTTGAAAAACGACGAAGTTATAGATTTTTTAACATGACTGACTACTGATTTTTAAGTTTAAAATGTTTCAGCTAAAAATGTTATTTAATTTTCAAAAACCAGTTACCATGTTACTACCGATGACGTCACAGTGACGTTTTAATAAACAGTAATTTATTTTGTTTATAAATTATCACTTACTTATCGTTCTTTTAAAGCAATCGCTGGCTGCCCGCTGGGTTCATCTTCCAGCAGGATGGTGCATCAGCACACACAGCGCGCAGCGCATGGAACGGGCTGCAGGCCAACTGTCCAGGTTTTATCACAAAGGACCATTGGCCTCCAAATTTGCCAGATAGAAACTCAGTGGACTATCACGTGTAGGGTGCAATGGTGGAGGCGTAGTGCAAGTTTAAAACAAAGCTAAAAACAATCGCCAAAATCAAGAAAGCGCTTCAAGTTATCTGGGGCAACCTACCACAAGGACTGATCAACAAGGCTCTGACAGACTTATGAAAGTAAGTGACTGAAGGTTTGTGCTGGAGCTTGGAGCTGGCGGTGGACACTTCGAACATTCACATTGACAGTGAAATTTTGGCGTCTGGTCGTTAGTTAACTGTTTTTTCAACGATGTTATTGCATTGGTGTATTAGCTTGAACATTTTTGTTGCTGAAGAATCGGTAGGCGGTCATGTTAAAAAGTCTATATCTTCATCGTTTTTCAACAGAATCACATTTTACTTTGCAGTTAGATATAAAATGTTTTAGTGAATAAAACTGTTAAATATCAAATTAAAATTCCAGACGTTTGCTGAGAAAACAGTGAAAAACTTTAGGGGGTTACTTTTTTGGCCACATCTTGTAGGCACTATGTCACTAACCTTTAGGCGTAGTGAAAAACCCTAAGCTGTAAATTTTATTTAAGTAAGTAAATTTAATTTATTAAGTGCACAATGTCAGCGAGAAACTCGCCGAATCTGTCATGTGCAAACAACACTCGATTCAGTTTTTCCAGCCCGATGGACGATCATAGGCCCCTATATGCCATTTAATACAATTAAGTCACGTAGTGGTGAACATGCACTCGACAGGCACTTGAACGACTACACAAAACGGGAAATGACTTTTCCTGATTTTGGCAGAATCCTAGGGGATTGCCATCGAACTTCTCTGATATACGTGAAATCAGACAGTGGTCAACGTCAAACGGCGTCACTACAAAAAATGCACAGAGACAGGTGAACAACTAGTCTGCATTACGTCAATTTGACAGAATTCGGCTAGCCAAATTTTTTTGGCAGTTACGCATAGAATCTAATATTGGCTAAGCTGGCTTAGCCATAAACTTTTCTGGCGGCGGCGGCTAACCAAAAAAATTACTCTGTGACGGCGGTTATGGCAGCAGCTTAGGGGTCTAAGCTGGATGGAGAAAAGTGGTCTGTGACCAGTGTTCCACCGGGAGTGACAAACCTTAAGTCAAGTCATGAGCTATATTTTCGTTTCGTTAAAGGACAAAACATGCTGCTATAGTTTCCTGGTGTAGCTGCCGTGTTTTGCCAATTATGAGCTGTTAACTGTTAAAATTTGTTTTGCAGACTGCAGGTGGTTTGTCAACTGATGGGTAACGCTATCAAAGCTATCCTGTCTTGCACTAGCAAGTTGGTATTGTTAAGTTTTATTGAATGCTTCTGTCAGCTACTGCTAGTTACTTTTATTATAAACTTGGTTGTAATGCGACCAAATTCTAGGTCAGTATTTGATTTCGTAGTTTCTTCCAGCTTTTTGCTACACATATCATTGACCTTTATTATCTCTTTTGAAGAAATTACATAATGTTCTTGTCTGAAATATTACACAAAAGTTTTCAACGTATTTTATGAACTTATATAGTTGTTTGACTGAAGAAGTAAGAACTACTTTGTTCTCGGTCAGAATTTGATGATTCCTTTCAATAATTTCCATTTTTCCATTTTTCACCTCATTGTGCATTCAATATAGGTGATTCTTATTACTCGCTAAATGACAGCGCTATGATATTAATAATTCTTGTGATGAGTTTGAATTTGCACTTGCGTTGCAGTTTTATTCAGTGCCGCACTAAGGGGGGAGGGGTTGTGCTGAGGATGCTGCAGCATCCGGCCCATTTGTGAAATAAGCCCATGGCCACAAAGTGGACGAAATTTTTTTTTCGTAACAGCCATTTTTATTGCACATAAGCAATTTGAAATATTGCCACGAGGTGCATTTCAAGAGCTCAAACAGCACAAAAATGTGTTTGCGACTGGACCCCGCTGAGAGAATTTGCGTCTACCTCAGATACCCTAGCTGGATTTGGGAAAAGGCAAAAGAAAATGGCATGAAAAGAAAAAAATCAAACAAAAGTCAAAAGGAGGGAAAGGAATGTAAAGGGAACAAGAAATCTGAGCTAATGCTGATGAGACGTGCGAGAGCCCATAGCAGTTCATGTTCGCAGGTAATCTTGGTCTATCTCCATCTATTTCATTGCAATTCACTCCTTTGCAGCCAAAAATCAGCAAAAAATCACCAAAAACCCATATTTTTAGGGTTTAAGGTCAATCAATCAAAGTCATCAATATTGACAATCCTAAGACGCTCGTCGCCAGTGCTTGTTATAATAAGCAGCATGTCTGTGCCTATCTGCAACCATTTCACGCTAGACAAGTTAATAGCAGATAAATAAATACCTTTTAGAGGGGTACCCCTCTTTGACACCTACATGCGCAGGCCACCTTGAACCTAGAGGGTCCAGACTTAAATGGCTGAAATCTACATTCAATGCTGAAAATTTCATATGCAGGTTGTCTTGGTCTATCTCCAGCCATTTTGGCGGAATTCACTCTTGAAATGCGTGTTGCAGCCCGAAATCGCGAAAAAATTTACTGAAACCCCCTATTTTGTGAGTTCAAGGTCATTCAAGGTCATCGATGTTGACATTTCTAAGACGCTTGTCGCCAGTGCTTGTCTGTGCCTATCTGCAACCATTTTCACGTTAGACGAGCCAATAGCGGTAGAATAACGCCTTTTTATAGGGGTGCCCCCTTTTCTCCCCCTCGTTCGTGGGGACCCCCTTCACCCAGTGGCATGAAATTTTGTCACAAAATACCGGAGACTCTTAGCTATCACATGGTGAAAACCAGAAGTCTCTATCTCACCTGGGCTCCGATCGGTGCCGGGGGTTGTGACAGACACCAAGACACCAAGACAGAATTACCATAGCTAATACACGCTATAGTTAGCTATGCTAGCTCTCGCGCATAAGAAAGTCTTGGGAGTGCCCCAAAACAAGGCCGAAAAAATCTAAGTTTAAAAAAAAGTTTTTAGGTTTTTATGCTTTTAATGGTTTGTTTACAATTTTAAAAATATTTTTGGTTTGGTTTTGGCCTCTTGGTCTCTCTTGAATGCCGAAACAAATAGGCCCTTTCACAGGCTGAACGGTAGTTCAAGCCCTGTGTTAACGGCGACTTCTCTTTCTTATGGGAAAGCCAAAAATTCGACCCCCCACAGAATCAAAACCCCTGACCCGATTGAGATAAAAT
>Ga0209671_1008377_pt1 | contig 10813 bp, 6 predicted proteins | sample WorMetHERISLAND2_2_FD_187401 | JGI IMG/M metagenome (GOLD analysis project Ga0209671, IMG submission 187401) | Marine gutless worms symbiont microbial communities from Max Planck institute for Marine Microbiology, Germany - Olavius geniculatus... | ecosystem: Host-associated > Annelida >...
CCCTCTAAATCAACTGCGGCCGTAATCCACACCGCTGAATTCAGTCTTTAATGGTTAGTACATGTAGTGGCTTTGCGACCAGCACGCAGGCAGAACGTGTCGTTGCTAGGTTCGCAACCTGCCGCAGTGCACAACGCATTCGTCAGGATAACACCGAAGCGAGTCTACCGGTGTCTTTAATGTGACACCATATAGGCTACGATCAATCACAGCTAAACCGCTGCTATCGTCACTATCATCCCGGCCGCACCCCGCTCTCCTTCCGTCATCATCTCCTCAATCTGGCTCTGTAACCAGCGTCCACACGCAGCCGCCGTAATCCTCCAAGTACGTAATTTATCGTCATCATCATCATCGTCGTCGTCGTCGCTGGATGGGACTCCATCCGCTCAAAACTCGTCGGCCGGTCGGTCGGTCAACTCCGTTGCAGCCAGCCCATGCAGTGCTTAATCTTGCGACACAGCGGCGACGGCTGCCGTCCGTCCGGCCACTAGCTAGCTCTACTCTGTATTCCTGTCGGCAGTCGCCTTCAAAAGATGCTCGACGCCGCTTCTTACCCGTTCGCCGTCTCTCGCTGTTGCTGTATCGGACGAGACGCTTAATGTACGTTTGGCGTTAGGAAGACTAAGAACGATGGGTCTATGCCTTTTCCTGTCTGCGTCCGCCGACCGTCTGTCTTTTACAGATGTGAATGTCAGTTGTCAGTAGAGTGATCATCATAGACTGAGATAAAGTGCCGCAGCAGACGTTAAGTTAGGAAAAGTATAGAGACTATTTCCGACAATTACGGAATCCTTGTGAAACGTCCACAACTCCCAAGTTTGCGTCATAAAAAAGCCTCATCGAAAACATTTTGGTTTGTCGTATGTCTGTACTTTAAAAAATACAAGCGGACAGAATACAAGCCTCAACTCGGCCTGCGGCCTCGATTTCGGCCTGCGGCCTTAATGTTCTTGCACCGCCCCGGCTTTTCTTTGTAACAGCTCAGCTCCAACTGTGGAGCCTTAATACCTATTCTAAAGTTCGCTAGTCTCTATTATCCTGGCAATTTCAGTTGTCTTTCTTTTAATAACATTATAAGTTTTAATATCCATAACCCACTTTTTGATATTTTTGTTTTCATTTGGTCTTTTCATGATTAATGATTCTCGTTAAAACCCATGACGAACTGCTTATATAAACTGTGTCCGGTAAAAAAGTAAATCCCTAGACATTCTAGAATAGAAATGTTAAATCTGAACTAATCTCAACAAAATTTTGTACGCTTAATTTACAATAAATTGCTAAAACGATTCCCAAGTTTTGTTAAAAAATATTATTGTTTCTTAGCGGAGTTATTAACTGTTGAATATCGACAACAAAATACTTCCGTTACCAATATGGCGTTACATAGTCTACTGCAGTCGCTCGATCATAAGTGACGTTTGTTGACGCAATCAACGTAAACAATAACAAAATGATATTCTCTGTAGAAATCGTGTTTTAATTAAACTGCTGAGAAAAAATAGAGGGTATGGTGCTAAAAAGTTCATCAAGATATTTCCCAGCAAACCGTAGACACTGTCAGAATTAAACAAACTGCCCGTACAGTTGTTTAATACAGTAATACTGGACACTTTACGTTTTGGAGGTGACCTTACAAAAACACTGTAACTATAGTTTGCATCAACAAATTTAACTGCAATTTGGCAAGCTGATTGTCAAAAAATGATGCGTTGTTGACGTCTAATTTTGCCAGAATCAAATGTTGCTTGTTAGAGTTACGCAAATGTACAGACTACAGTAAAATTTGCTTATGTAACGTCATATTGGTAATGGAGTATTTGTTATCGATATTCAACAACTAATGAAGCTGTAAAAAAATAGTTTTTTTCAACGAAATTTAGTGGTCGCTTCAACAATTTATTATGGATTAAATGTGTAATATTTTATTTAAATTCGTTAAGATTTGACATTTTTATTGTACACTGTCTAGAGGCTTAGTTTTTTACCGGACATAGTGTAGTAGCCTAGTTACGGTATCTGAGTTAATTCTTTGTAGCTGTCACAAATCTGCACCATTTGTCTCTACGATTCTTAAGAAAAAATTGTATTTGTGTTATTTGGAAAAGATGCCACTAAAACTGCGGGAAAGCGTTGTTGCTTCGACTGCTCCATGCTGGCTTTACTGCTGTCAGCGACGACTACATAGCGATAACACTACGTTATTCGACACAGTAGCCGATCGAGTCACGTCTGTTTCTCGTTAATTAATTAATCTAAATCAGTCGATTCGCAGCGTGTACTATGACTGACTTTATCCACTATTCGCTTTGGTGTATGGTTTCAAGCAAGCACATTTGGGCTAGTTTATTAGCAAATATTCCTGATTTCATCGTGAAGCATGCTAAGCCATATGTGCGGAGTGTCAGCTGCTTATTAAACTCAGTTGATTAGTTTTCCGACGTTATTATTAAAACAGCAAATATGTCTCATTTCGTACACAGCTACTGATTATTTTACAAAGACACAGTTGCATAGTTAGGCCTACACAACAAATGATTGTTTTAGATGTATCATTTTGAGATTATTTTTTAAAATTTTACTTGTTTTAATTCAGTCACATTCTACTTTCAAAAGCTAAATTAGGCTGCCGTCGGTGCGTGATATTTTTAATGCTTTTACTCCTTGAACAACGTCCCGCAGCTCAGTTTGCAACTCTGCACCACTGAAAATTTCCATCCAGATTTGGTCGTAGCCGTTTTATGACTTTGTCTGGGAATGACTAGAGCACAATGCACGAAGTGTAGCCGCAGCCAAGCAAAAACTGAAAAATTTCTAAATTATTTTAAAAATTTATCAAAAGTTCAAAAGATTGACCAATTGTAAACACTGATTTATTTTAAAATGACAGGACAAAAAATTTTCAACAGTAATAAGAGTACACCGTGTGTCAATAAAAGTGCCACTTTTATTTTTTTAAATAACTCTGTGAAACATTGGCCGATTTTGTTAATTTTTGTCACGCAACATCACGAAAAAACTTAACGTAAACGCTGTAGTTTAGCCCATATCGCCTTAATACTGTTGCTACACTACCTTGTAAAATTCATAAGTCATAATTTGGCCTTTTACAACAATGAATTCATGCTGAGTAGCGCATGCGTCGGCTAACGCCATCGGCCAACAGCACGTTCAATAACGCACGACCCAGAGCAGCTCACTCGCTGTTGATGCGCCATTTCATTTCGTCGAAGTACGATCCTAAAGTGATTACGATATGTGTTAAATATGTTACAGATTTTTAATGATCTTGAGGTCTCAGTGATTTTTGCGTTGACGCCTGCTACCCGTGCATTGTTGTAAACGGCCAAACTACGACTTCTGCATTTCACAGCGTAGTGTAGAGACAGAATTAAAGTGAGGTGGGCAAAATTACAGTTGTTTGTGTCAAGTTTTTCACTAATGCCGCACGCCAAAAATTATCAAAATCGGCCAATGTTTCACGGAGTTATTCCAAAAAACAAAAATGGCACGTCTTTTATTGAGAAACGGTACAGTATTGCACATAAGGTAGAAAACATTGTCAAAACGCTGATTCGGGTTTCTTCGCTCTTGCGATTCGAGACGTGCAGCTAAGCTTACTTGTACACTCGCATTCGTTTCGTTTCCCTCTTATTTCGATGCAAATCTTTATCGTTTATCGCAGCTAACGAGAAGTGAAACAAAATAGTCTGTGTCCGTATGGAAGCGAAAATGTATATAAATGGGCGCATTAGCGCGCCGCCGGTCTCGCATCTAATCGCGTTAATTCTAAGTCCGGCTAATAAATTGTGAGGCGCTTTTAGCCGAAAGTGGTCAAAATGCAGGCCGAGCGGCGGCGCAATTGCACGGGATCGGACGGTTGGCCGGACACCTCCGGAAACCACCGGCCGTAAATTGGCGGCCGTTCGGTCGACCGGACGGTCGGATGGGTAGTGGCGGTCGTATGGCGATACCGACGGGTCGGTCGGGCAGCGCGGAGCTAGGACAGTTGGATGCACATAGCCGGCCACGGGCAACGACACAATCAGCGTGCATAATAATCCGCCGACGATGAGCATTAATTCCAGCCAGGCAGCTTCCACGTCACCGACGCCCGGCGTGGCCAGTGGATTAAGCGTCAGCGCGCTATTTACGACCGACGCGCACCTACAGCTGTCGGTCATCATCAATGATCCGTATATACGTCAGCCGCTGAAACCAGCAGGCTGCTAAAACTCGTGTCATCCCGCATCAGTCTGTCTTCTGCCGTCTATCTTCATAGCACAGTGTAGTGCTTTTCTGAGTGATGTACGAGCTGTGACGCAGTAGCGTTATCGGTGTTGGTACCCGGCAATACTCTATAGATAGCGCCAGCGATAGCGGCGGACAGAGAGCACTGGTCCAAACGGAAATATTGCTCCTCCCCTAAAAAGTCTGTTTAGATTTTACTTCGTTACGACATGATTTAGAATGGCAGCAATTTTCGGCAGTTTACAATATCGGTATAAAACTGTCAGCAATCACTAAATCGGACACGATGCATTCTTCTGGTTATGTGAGTAAAGAGGTCAGTCCGACTCGGTCAGTATCAAACGATAGGCGGCAGGCTATATCGGTAAGCCTTAATAGAAATGTGCAAAAAGGTTTTCAGTATTCTCAATTACTCCCATTTTCATTACGTCATTCCCGCTTCCGTGGGAATGTTCTTTTTATTCCAGTTCCTACGGAATACCACGAAAATCCTCTTCTCATGGGAATCCAATTCCCATGCACATCTCTTACCGGTAGGCGTAGGTTTATTCGACGCAGCATCTTAGCGTCATCTATATGCCTACAGTGCACATTGCGGCATTCGACGATGCTGCTAATTATGGTCGTTATGTACCGACGTCGTCGAATCTCTAGCTTTGTCCGCCGCTACCACTACGACACGACCGTCGTACGACAAGGGCCAAGTTGAGCACCAGCCGCTCATACACTGCGTCACGATCGATAGCTACAGAGCACACGTACCGTAGACTCCGTACTCAAATGTATAGGGATCCAGAAAACCAAATGCAGTTATTCAACGTTATAAAACGGAACAAGTTAAAGCAAGTCTCATACAAGAAACGGGAATATGGAAGACACTGTTCAGGACGATGCCGACGAAATTAATAGAACGTTTTAAAACGCTTTAAAATTCAAAGTTCAAACAGCATGACACAAAAGACAGAGTGATGCGTATGATTATCGAAATAAGCTATAAAAATTTTACAAATAAAATTTTACGAAAGAAAAAGACGCTAAACTTTAACAGTAGGATAAAAAGTAGGAAAATATAAACATGCCACATTTTCATTCTTTTAAAAGAAGATTGAAATGAGAGAAAAAGAAACGACCACGGGGAAAATAAACAAAAATACAAAAACAAAACAAAAATATAAATAACAACAAAACTAAGAAAAAATAAAAATTAATAGCGTTCAACAAAAAACAGTACCCAACAATAAAGTAACGTCCAATATTGTCATTGGAAGTATGACGACCGTATTCGCTTTAAATTAGTTTTCCTGCACTGTAATCAGTCACCGTTTTGTCGTTGTTTCAGTGACGGCTGCTCAGTATTCAGTCTATATCCATTGATCTTAGCTGCATCAAAGCAAGCAGTCTTTGAAACCTGGAGACCTTAATGGTGGTGTAAGGCTAATGATGCTATGCGATGTTCTAGGTTCCTCCGTTCTGTCCATTTTCAGCCGCGCCTCAGTAGCGCTCTATTTTATTACAACGCGGGGTATTTTGTTTGGGCAAAGCAATATGTTACGCTTCTTCTAATTATTTTATCGGCACTAAAAAAATTGGAATTGAGACTCACAGCGAAGGACTCATCTCTCTCGGATGTAGAATAATCAAACCTACAAATCACGGTGAAGATATACCTGTTTAATACTTCTACTTGCTGGCAGGTCGATGTATTAGACGATAATTTTAATGCGCATAGTACAATAGAAGTTTGCGTGTTTACCGTGATATGTTTGTGCTAAAAAATTTTATTAATAAAACCGCTGGCGAAAACATAGAACATCAAGATACATGAAAACAACATGAGTATAAACGTTGACAATACTGCTGTAAAATGGTGCAGTAATTTTTATAAACACTGCATAGTAATTACGATAGATCGTACACGTAGAGTTTGAGACCCCTGTCGTTCAGAGTATTTCTGAGACAGCCGGATATAGCTGGTAACTGACTGACAGCAGATGTACATATAGCTTATCCCAAACTTCAACAGTTCGATTCGTTGTCGTAGACTGCAGCTTGTCGTGCAACGTGTTGTACAACAATTTCGTGACAAATCGTAGCTACCGGGCCTGATCCCATCACTTGTTGCATGCGTTCTGTGTCGCCGGTTCGATTCTCGCACTGATGTACGCCTGCGAGGCACAGGAAAGACGACAGGCGTAATTCGTGAAGATCCAGTGCCGGTGGGCGTTGCAGCGAACGCCTACAGTTAGTCGTGCGTTATTGGCATTCAGCTCATCGCTCTGAGGTCGTCGATTCTGCGAAAGCGAATTTGACGTCGTCGGCTATATGCGGCGCCGTGTCGTCGTAATCGTGGTTAGTGTACGTCGTCCGCACGCTAAGTCAGCGTTCGTACAAAGCCCGGTCGCCGCTGCTGTGGCACCAACGGGGTAGGCCAGAAACGTGACAGCCTTGTGGCTTTCGAGTTTCCTGCCCTGTTTCATGCATTATATTCACAGTTTTTGTTTACTCGCCTACAGTTCTCATTTAATGGCATCGTTTTTGTCTGCCGATGTAAACAAGTTCTGTTTTATGCTAATAGACTGTAATTTCGTCACGGTGGTTAGACTAACTGACGACGAACGCTGTTTGATTACAATTTCATGAAAAGATACGCTGTTTGGGTTCAAAACAAATTAGCAAATGTTTTTTGGGGGGATAAGCGCATTAAACACTGCCTGAATAATTAGTAGCAACTGTTAAAATTGTTCAAACAATATTATATAGCTGATGTTTTGCAGCTTACATGGTTTTATATTGATGTAATTGAAAGGGGTGTCACTTTTTGGCCCACCCGGTACGTCGCGCAACAAAAATACAGCGCAGCCGCAACAGCAGCGGCAGTCATCAGTCACTGCACAGTGCAATCGTCGCAATGCAGCCTTGTTTAGCCGACGCTGTCGTCATATGTCTTTGTCGTGGCTCGATCGTGACTCCTTGACGATGCGCTGCAGTAACACGAGGCACAAAAATCGTGTTACGCTGCGCATCGTCTTAAAACCGTTCTCAGGTCAAATCAATCAAATCAAATATGAGACGTATTCAACCGACAAACCGCAACTGCAAAATATACAGAATGTGAAAGAATGTCATGTCATGTCAAGTTGTCGTTGTACAACTCTTCAATATATTCGTCCCATATGTCCTGGATGTTTTTCTGATCAATCAACACACTTCCATTCTTTGCTTTTACACAATGTCCTGATGCTATTTTCTTCTTGTACACAATGTATTTTATTTTCTGGTGTATATTTCTTGGATTGACTTTTATTTCATCGCATTGTTTGTTAAACCACTTTTCTCCAACCTGCTTGCACATCTTTCTGACTTCTTTGTTTAACTTACGGTATAAATCCATATCCATTAACTTTGCTTTTCTGCGTTCTTCCATCCGATCCAAAATTTTCTGCTTTATCCACGACTGCTTTGCAGTCCTTCGCATCCTCGGCAGAACTTCCTTTGCGGAAATCACCAGTGCCTGCTGCTGAAAGTACTCCATTTCTGTTCCAGACTATCCAGTGCGTCAATGTCTTGGAATGTTATCCACTGCCACCGCATATTCGGCTCGTATGTCGATATCCGATTCTAAAGCTTGCCAGTCATACCGAACGACCGACCGCGCCTTTCTCAACACTTTTAGTGGGAGGCAGTAACATGAAATAAAAAACAAGTCAAAACTCAAAACATCACACGTATAGTAAAATTAAAATGAGCAAGATAAGATATGCGGGTCATAAGTTGCCTGCGATGCCTCCTGTTTCTTAAAATCGTATTTTTATCTATAAAGAGGCAGTAAAAATGTTCGAAAAACGTGTTGTTGGTTCACTAAATTTTTCCGAACAATTATCCACGCTTTTGGTTTTATGATAACACTTTCAGATTTACACTCCATCGTATAAACTTTTCTGCAGTTTAAAGTTAAAACATTTCGCGTATATGTGCTCAAATTTTTTCTTATAGCGTACACTTTCTGCAGGCGACTGAACAAAAAACAATGTTAAGCTTGTTCTTCAATGCACGCGGGCACTGTTTGCTTTGTTGTATTGACTTGGCGCCAGCAGCCAATACTTCTATGTTATCACGGCATTTTGTGTTGCATCAGTCAATAAAATACTGTGTGCGCGGGACATAGTGCTTGCTGTCACTCGGCGATGTCCTGCGTAGTGATGCATCAGCCATCGCGTTCTTTTTCGGAAGAGGATTCGTCAATATTTTATTGTCAATATTTCGTCGACGAGGAAAACAAATGACAGACTACGCATGCAGGTGCAGACGCTCTAACATCACACTAATGACACGTTCTAATCGAGACTGTGTCAGTGCAAAATATATAGAAATGTCTAAATCAAGCCAAACCACTTCAGCATTTTTTCATGTTGCAACATCCGTGGCAACAGTTCTGTTAAATATCATCGAAAATCGGTTTGGGATAAAACAAGTTATGGTTATAGCGCAAAGAAAAAAGGATATTTTTTAAAACACTGTAGTCTGTGGTTGTTAAAGCCAAGAACAGCTAACTGTTATCAGTAAAGTTGTTTTTAAAAAGTTCTTTTATGTTTTAATTTGAAAATTATGGTGTATTTCTTGACAAAAGTGTAAATAATTATGAAAAATAGAACTGCTTATATACCTTTCCGTCTTTAATGCGCTTGGCGTCGTAAATCTTCCAGACATGCTGCTGGCCTGCGCTGGCGACCTGCCGAACCAGGTGAAAATGTTGCGTAATGGGGTTGGCTCCGTCGGCGACGATATGATGCTTCAACATCGAGAACATTTCCATCTTCAACGCGATCTTCCGACCTCAGGTGCCACGAGCGAACGACCTCGATTCTCCAAGTCTCGCAGTCTTTCTGCGTCTACGTTGCGTGAACTGCAGAAACTGTGTATCATCGTAACGTGCGGATGACGTACGCTGTTCAGATGCAGGCGAGATCGCAGCGGACGCAACGGATGTGACGGGTCGACGACATTTTATATACGCGCCAACGCGCGCGCACGATTTGCAACTTAATCCGAGGACCAGCCTAGCCACCGCGTTGTCGTCGTTACTTACGCCAGTCGTCGCCCAGACAACGTAATTTTGTGTCGACGAGCAACAAACGAGATCGCGACGACAAATCACGTTGTTGCGAAAACGCGGACACACGCAAACGCAGACGGTGGCTAGCGTCGAGAACTGAGACCAAGTGACGGGCACTGAGTAATAGCGGGCAGTAAGTGACTAGCTGCTGCACTGTACTACACCACAGCGACCGGACGTGAATGATGCTTCGTGCCACAAGCCGAACGACGTCACTGACATCAGCAGCAGCAGCAGCAGCAGCAGCAGCGGTCGGCGCTACAGGTGACGGCACGCGACCGCATAGTAGCACGTGTCGAGCTCGACATGCCACGACGAGACCGGTCAATGCCGGTAATCAACAACCAACCCTATGAGCTTTGCGTGTATCTGGTATTTGACGTTCTCTACTCTCTCAGTAAGTAACTAAGTAAGAGTTTAGTGCATATGATAGCAAACGCGCATGCATACGTAAAACAGTTTCCAAATCACGTCACAATATAGCATACAAGGAGACAGTAATTAAAAGCAAATACTGAATTATCAAGCACAAACTAGAGAAACCACAAGTACATTGCTGCAGGGTCGCCAATAAACTGTCTATATTGTTAGCTCCTTTAAATACTCGTACTTTTGACCGTAGTCGTGTAATAACTTTTATTCGCCGTAAAAGTCTGATGCATGCGTATAGAAATACAAATACGGCAACCATTAGCATACAGAGACAACCAAGTCAAACCTAAAGTATAGCGTAACACGACTTTTTCACTTGTTACGCGCGAAAGCAGCTACTGCTTTCAGCGCGTCTTAGCCATCGCAGTTCTGTCCGTCTGCACACGGGTGGATCAGTCAAAAACGGTGCAAGCTAGGATCACCAAATTTTTACCATCGGCTGCCTGAAAGACTCTAGTTTCAGGAACCGTAAAGCTTTTCCATAAATTTGAAAGGAGTCACCCCGAACAAGGGCGCTAAATTAGAGGGGGTGGGCAAAATTCGCGATTTTTGGCCAATAAGTCGCTGTATCTCAGTAACGGTGCGAGAGAGGGCTTAGGTTACTATTAATCACTAATAGGAAGTCGTATACTGGCTATCGATTGGCGCCGAATTCAATGACTTTGAATGACCTTGAATGCCAAAATAGGGGGTTTTATGGATTTTTTGGCGATTTCGAGCTGCGACACAAGTCTATATCATTCACGAGGTGGCGCCACGAAACTATCGTTAGGCCTATGCGATCCAAATAGAGAATTTAATATTTGTATATTAACTTAGCGTGAACACCCCAATTATCAGCTAAACTATTAAACCGGAACTGCTATATGCTTTCGCGCGTCTCGTGAGCATTAGCTCAAATTTCTGGTACTTTTGCAGTCTAACAATAATACAGCCAGGACCAAAAATGTGAAAAATGTCCATTCATGTTTTTTTTATACAAATAAACCCTGTGCTCGTTAATAATAATGTATT
>Ga0209671_1008378_pt1 | contig 10813 bp, 5 predicted proteins | sample WorMetHERISLAND2_2_FD_187401 | JGI IMG/M metagenome (GOLD analysis project Ga0209671, IMG submission 187401) | Marine gutless worms symbiont microbial communities from Max Planck institute for Marine Microbiology, Germany - Olavius geniculatus... | ecosystem: Host-associated > Annelida >...
CCCTAGAACCAAAAATTACGACTTTATCTTATACACAGCCAAAGTTATGACCGTTTAAAGAATTGCTTAATTTTTCCTATAAGCGCCATTGTAATTTTTTTTTATTTTTGCGAATAAATACGTTAAATATTAAATTTTAATTTTCTAACCCCCAAAAGGCACTTTCTCGTGCAGAACCGCGTCGTTTGACGTATTAAGCGTAAAAATCCCTCAAGAGGTCTGACCTGTGGGTGCATTGAAGAAAAAAAGGCATATATAAATAAAAATTTTTGTGTATATTTCACCCATTTGCCGAGAAGCCCCCCTTGGAGGGATTTGCATGAAATTTTGCATGAGGGATCATCTGGCCGACATAATCAACCGCGCCAGATTTTTTCTTAGTCCGATCAGAGGTTTTGATTCTGTGGGGGTCGAATTTTTGGCTTTCCCATAAGAAACAGAAATCTCTCCGTTAACACATGGCTTAAACTATCGTTCAGCCTGTGATGTCGTTCATTTGGTCTGGTTTGCTCAGTCACCGTACACTGTCTGAAAAACAGGCACACTTTTCATGCCTTTAACTGTCCCAAAGTACCAAATACTAGGAATAGCATGGTTAGACTAACCATCGAGACTACAATTTGCAAACCAGTTGACTGAAAACACATTGTCCAATGGCTAGGGATTGATTAGGATGATACCTAGCACTATTGTTTAGGTGTTCAAGATTATAGTACCATGACCAGTAGTGTCTGTGCACTTTGGTGAAAATAAAACCGTTTTACTACTATAGTTTTAACTACTCAGTTATGTGAATATATAGTTCATTGTCTTGCTAATTCTAATCAGTTAGCTTTTGCATGAAGTCAATTATAAGTTATTGGAATTTTTGATAAACTAGTTCTAATTCTTATTAAATGAATTTTTTTTCGTTTTATGTATTCTTATGTTCATATTTTCATGTTAGATTATTACTGGGTGCTTTTTATGTTGTTAAAAGCCTTTGTGGATGATAAGAGCACTAATTTGCTGCTGCCACTGATTTTATGATGTATTCTTAACTACATGTAGACATGAGATAGCTGTACTATAATTGAATGCTGGCAAATTCGAGGACAATCGTAAACACAGAGATAAAGGTCCCTGTGTTTAAGTGAGCATCGTAGTGACATTGTCAGTGATAGGAAGAGGCATTGTTGTTGCATGGTATGATACCAGGCTGCAAACAAAAGAAGATTGTGTCTGGCAAAAAACTGTTGAAGCATCCTCGCTCTAGCAAGATGTTACCAAGATAGGCCAAGAAAGCCGTCATGAAGTCATCCAGCATGAAGAAATAAGCTGCAACCAGCTGGTCGGTGTTAAGCTCTTTCGAATTCATTATGAACTAGAAAGCAGTCAAAGCCCGCAGATAGCCAAGGCTATTGATTTGACACAGCTTGTCCGACGAAAATGAACAAGCGGAAGTTTTGAGTGCGTTTCAAACTATAGTTGCATTTTCTACATTGACCTAGTTCTATGTGACCTAAAAAACCTCGATTCAACGCCATGTTGTTTGCCAGGTGCCAGCACCATAGCGACAACAGTGGTTTCGCTTGTGCCCCCTTTAAAGCAATGGTAACGAAAATTTCAAAGTGATCCAGAATCCAGGATTCCTGCCGGATCACCCCCAAAATTGAATCACTTGTAGTTTATGCCATGCCCGACATTCCCTCAAAATTTCAGATAGATCCGTCCATAACTTTTTGAGTTATCTTGCTAACACACAGACAGACAAACAAACAGAGAAACAAAAACCGGCAAAAACATTACCTCCTTGGCGGAGGTAATTATATCACTCTCTTGTTATTATGGTTCTTGTTGTTAATACTATTAAAAAATTTATGTAATTCGTTCTGCATGTGTTTGTGTTTATTTCATGTTTGATAATGTACTAATTTCTGCTCATGTTTATACTAGATAGTAAGGTACTGTTATTTTTGGATAAATCCATGTATAGTTTTTATTGTTCAAATATACTGCTGCTGTGTTTGTGTTATTGAAGTAGAATTATTTATTGTGTTGTAGCAATGTCATATCAATGTCAGTGTCAGATGGATGACATGCCGAGCATTTTCCGACTTCATTACGTTGCTGCTATCCATCATCTGTTGCGTGACATTGTGATTCTGTCGCTGGCATCATGCTTACGCTGGAGTTACATCGTCAGCAGTGTACTATTAACTTAATGACCATGGGCTTCATTTACTAAGAATCTTCTGTGTAAATTCTGGCCCAGCATTGTACATGCGCTACTGTGTAAATAGATTATTTCGTCAGTGCTGCGACATTCTTCACTGGATGCCAAGCGTAGTTGCTGCATCAGTTCCATGAAATCTTGGTCATGATTGGCTTTCTGCTAAGAGACTGATATCGTAGTAGTAAGTAGTAATGCATTGAGTTTGATAAGTTTCTACTATACTGCGTCCAGAACAAGTCTGCAGTTTACTGTAGAATATATAACTTTGCAAATTTCAAGTATAGTTTTATAATTTTTGGAGTGAATCATTCATATACCCCATTTTTAATAAAAATGTAGTACGGTATTTATCCTACATAGTTACATGTTACTAAATAATCCTGAGGTAGCATCCAATTCTTACTTTAGTAAGTAAGTAAATTTAATTTATAAAGCGCACAATGTCAGCGAGAAACTCACTGAATCTGAGGCGCTGAGGTAAGGAGTGAGGCGGGCCACTAAACATGGCTAGACGTTGAAAAATAAAATGCTTTGAGTTTACGACGGAAGGAAGCTAATGAACAGCTATTGCGGATGTCAAAAGGAAGAGAGTTCCAAATAGTAGGGGCAGCTACAGAAAAACTTCTAGAGCCAAAACATGTACATGCAATAGCAAAAACAAGACAGTTGAAAAAAGATTTCAATCTTTACAAATGTAATCGAACAACGATTAGAGAAATTGAATCGAATGTCTTTTTCGTGAAAGCTTGTTAATTTGGCTTTGTTAATTACTGTGGTGACAGTGGACATTGCCATTTACCAGATTATGCTAATCGCAGTTAAAAAAAGTTAAATGAACCATAGCACATCTCTAGTGGCGATTGTCATCATTTTCACAAACAAGCCTACAAAAGTATGGTGAGTGCAATATTTTGTGTTAAAATAAGTTTTGTTCGTTATTATGGTACAGTTCTTATTCCTAACAGGGAAGATTATTAGAATTGCCATTATTTTTAATTACATGTGCACGTGTATAATGGAATTCTTACAATTTTAGGTTTAGCCTTTTTTTGTGTTTCTGTAAAGGTTAAACTTTCTGTTTCTTAATTGTAAAGGTTAAACTTACTGTTGTGTTATTATGTGTTTGTGTGATTCTGCCTGGAAAGGCTGTCCCCGAAATGACCTATACTGTGTCGGGCGGGACGTTAAACCCTACTCACTCACTCATTCACTCGTCCTTAGTGTTTCTTAATGAATAAATTACTAGTCAACATTTATCAGCATATCAAGTTTTGTGCTGCATAACTTATTTGTGTTGAATGTGCTACAATTTTAATAGTGAATAGTTTATTTTGTGGATGCAAAATAACAAACCATGTATAACTAAAATGTGTACTTATTTACGTGTAGTAGCAATGGAAGTATTAACCCGAAATAATAAACTGCCAAATCGCTGCACTAAACAGTATGATTAGCTCAGTTCATATCTAGACTGTGATTTAACATACACTTACCAATAGCTGGCTAAAATAACTCGCTTATCTGTTTAACTCTGTTTAACAGCGTGCTACAAACTGTTGCCACATAGGAGTTTTCAATGTCAAATGCAATCACCTACAGCATGACAGAAATGTTAAATCATTTAAGACAGCCAAACTACATAACAAAGTAGTGACTGTTACAGAAGAGCATTAAATGCCTACTATTTCTTGAGTGCAGCTTGCAAAATGCAAATACTAGTTGCATATTCCGACTGTGCAGCTTTTTTCCTATGTCAAAGAAATGCTTTACAGACTTACAGTTTTTCACAGACTGCACACAGAAATGTCAAAACAATGCAATGAATTACTCGAGGAACGCAAGCATATGCAGGACTGCCGAGTTCTGGGGGAACATAGTGAGTTTGCTTACTCGGTAGCATCTGTTACGAAGCCCCCGTTGAAATCAAATTTGGTGCAAATTGTTACGCAAACTTAAAATTCTGTTAAAAAATCACAAAAATTTTAATTATTTTCCTAAGAATCATCTGACTAAATTTAGTGCAGTTGAAACAATAAAGGCATTGCAAATTGGGACCAAAAATGAAGACATTCATCGCCGGCGGGTGATAATTGACTATGAGTGGGTGATGAGGTTAATGCAATGACTTGGCAGGCCTGCATGTGCAGTACAACAGTCACATTGTTCACAGTATAAAAATAACGGAATTACTCTGCTTAAATGTTGACATGACGAATCAGGGAATCAGTGAGGTAAACAAGACATTTCTGCAACATCAAATCTTAACACGGCCAAACAAGCTTCACATACTGTTAACTGCTAAAAAAAAAGAGGCCAAAAGCCAATTTCCAAATGTGTCTGAATTTAGGCAAATTTACTGACGTTAAAATTATGCATTTGGGTGAACCCAAAATACACAGAACTGTCTTGAAATAAGCAGTGCTTGCAACTCGGCACATAACATGCCCATAGCCAGGCTTATCAAAAGCGGGTGGAGGCACAGCCCTGTGGCCCTCCATTCATTTAGCTATGGGAGTCTAGAGGAGCACATGAGTCCAGCACAAAGCCCCGGATACAAAGGCATTTTATGCATTTTTTTGCTCAAAAATCACATGTAGCACTACGCTGTCTCAAACGAACGTCCCACTTCATCATTTTCCATATCTTCGCCAAATATTAGCCATCTTCAAAATTTTTTCACTGGCACATACTGTGGACAATTAGCAATAAAGTGGCTGTTAAATATCCCATCACACTTCGTTGCTACGCTACCATGTGAAATGTAAATTTTCAAAAATTACTAAAATAACTAATACATATGCAAAAAATCATCTTTTAAAACAATTTTTACTAACTTTCATACAAAAATGAAATTGTTTAGTGTTACATACATTTTTGATGTTTGTAAACAAAAACAGATGATATGGTCGTAAATAATAATTTTTAATGTACTGACGATATACCAGTGATGTAATGTGCTATTTAGCAGTGGAGACAAGGCTCTGATAAGGAACTTGTACCGATGCAAAAAATGCAGTTTTTGGAGAATACTGGCAGAATTTTTGAACATAAACTGCAATGGCAAAAGAGTGCAAATGTTATTAACAGAGATTTGGGAAACACACAGCACTGACGAAAGGCATTAAACCAGCAGAATGAAGCATACATGTACTGAAGAGAACGTGATCACTGTGGATGAAATGGTAGGCTTGCTAAAGCACAAATGCCAGAAACAAACATAACTTTCAATATGCCAGATATCCAAAGACACACAGATCTAACAAAGTTTAGCATCGTACAGATCATTCACTGCATTTTGGGCTGGAAATGTATTTCGTTTACCAACATGCTTGCTGTCTATGATTGATAGTTTTTCTTGCATCTATATTTCACAAGGTAGTGCAGCAACACAGTTAATGTGTGGCGGGATATTTAATAATAACTTTATTCCTAACTATCCACAGAATGTAACAGTGAAAGAATTTTTTAAAATCGCTTAATATTTGGCGAAGATATAGACAATCACAAAGTGGGACGTTTTCTGGGACACAGTGTAGTGATGTTTTGGTTACGTTTATGCAACATTTCTTTGTTCCTACTAATGGAGGGGTCGATCAAACCCACTGAATTCGCTAGTATGAGTAAACAGAATAAAATAAGTCATGCACAGTGCAAAAAATATCAACATCTATAGTCAAGAAAAGTCAAAACCAAGACTTTGTCAAGACCAAGACTATTTTTTGTCCTCAGGGCACCTCAACACCAAGATCATGATCTTGAGGACTACGTCACTGTAGGGAATCATGGATACATTGCGTCTATTTGGTAGCCATGCAGTGAACTGAACATGAAATATAAACTGTACACAAGCAAAATGTTGAAATCACAATAATTTACGCTGACACCACACTGTACGCAACAGTCTAGTAGAGACTTGTTTTCTTCATAACGCGCAAAAATTCTTGTTCATTCACCTCGCCATCACCATCGCGATCGGCTTCGTCAATCATCTCCTGCATATGAACACAATGTCAGCAAAAATTAATAAGCAAGTGAGGTCTTCAGATCTCTGTTATTTTTAGTTGTTAATTCTGCAGTAAAATTAGGTTATGTTGTGGAGCCTCTCTGTTTGTCTGTCTGCTTCAAAACTAGATGGTGGTTATGACTCTGTTGACTATTATGCGTCCGCCAACAAGTAATGCAACTACAAGGCCAAAAATTGCATATTGGGGCATATTTGACCCCACCATGACCTTGACCCTTGACCTTTTGACTCCCCAAATTTGATGTGTTCATCCTTGTCTATTACTGGTAGGGATTGCAATCCCAAATCCCAGGATCCTGGCCATTTTCGCCAATCTATCCCAAATCCTGAGACTGGCAACGTCCCAATCCTGAGATTTTGGGAGTACAAAAATTTGTTAAAATCGCACTTTTCTGAGCAATAAATGTTAAAAATAACAATTCTAGAGGTCTAATGAATAAAATATTTTATGCGTGCCAAAGTACTACTCCTTGCTGAGCTCTGTTGTAATTTGTATTTTGACAGTTACAGTCACTCCTTACACTAATCTGATATACCTTCCGTACTATATCTTATACATTGAGCAGTGGTGTGGGGCAACCCTGCAGGAGTTAAGCCACGCTGCCCTAGATAGGCAGCGGTGGGCAGCGATAGTAACAATGGCGTCAGACACCAACGGGCATTGAGCACACAGTTGTCGATGACGATGATGATGACTATATCACTATACTTATGCATGAAATAAGTCTAGGTACCAAAATACCAAAATAACAACCAAACTGTAAGCCTAATCCCGAAATAGGATCCTGGGATTACAAATTTCTCAATCCCGGATTTCGGTATTGAGAATTCAATCATGGGACTGCATCACTAGTTACTGTTGAAAGTTTGGTCAAATTCCATCAAAAAATACCCAAGATATCCTGCTAACAATGTTCGGGACTCACGCATGCACGCACAAACGAACACTCTGAAAACATAATGCCTTCAGCCATTAGATTGGTTGAGGCATAAAAAACTAAATTGTCATGATTATGGTGGTAGTGCTCCAGATCTAGTAATTTTTAAAAGATAACAAATGGCGGCTGTATTACGTTCATTGTGTTCACCATGTGGCAGCACACAACAGTTGGTAACTTGGTGGAGGTCTGAGATCTCTCATCACTTCCAGTTATCTAGGAATTCAGTTAGGACACATGAAAACACATTACAGCATACAACAGCCATCTAAAACAAAAGGTAGATGAAAAAACAAAGCACAAATTAGTGCATAACACAAGATGAATGAACTAGCCTGTAATTCTTCATCTGTTAAATTTTCTCCGAGTTCTTTCGCAACACGTTTGAGGTTTTTAAATGATATTTTGCCCGTCTCATCATCATCGAACAGCCGGAATGCTTTCAAGATTTCTTCTTTTGAGTCTTTTTCGCTCATCTTAACAGTCATCATGGCCAGAAAGTCACTGAAGTCGACCGTACCTGCAGATAACACAAATGTTTACTGATTAGTTAATAAATGCCTGAATTTAACATAAATGTATGATGCTACAGTTGATAACTTTGACAATAACTCACATTGCATGCACATAAATTTGCACTAGCAACTTAAACTTTGTAAAGTCAGTGTTTATAAATATTATATATTCTCCAAAATCATCATATTTGCACACTATGTACAGCAGAAAAGGAGTTAGGAATAACTTACCAGTACCCTCTTTATCGATGTCTGCAATCATCTTCTTAATTTCCTCTTTCTTTGGCTCAAAACCAAGGGCTCTCATTGCAACCTATGCCAAAGCACATACTGGATAAAAACAAGCATTATAATGGTGTTCAGCAGTGACAGTAATAAGGTTAGATAGCAGCAATTGGTTAAAACACACAAGTAGGCTGATGTTATTTCTCAGAAACAGCATAACACTAAATATTTAATAATTAAAAATTAATGAATATCACGAAACTATACGAAAGCAATTTAAGTGACATATTGGAAAAGTACAATAAAAACCACTACAATGGTACCGATACCGAACACCAGGTCTTGAATAAATGCCACAATGTAACTTGAGTTGCTGAAATATTTTAACAGGCCTACCTTCAGTTCTTTGGTGTCAATTGTTCCAGTGCCATCTGCATCAAACAGGTCAAATGCTTCACGTATTTCCTGTTTCTGTTCTTCTGTCAGCTCTGGTTTTGGGTTAGCCTTCTTTCTTTGAGCAGATGCAGCAGCAGCTACGGATGGCTTCTTGTACTGACCAGCCTGTAAAACAGCAACCAGTTCTCCGTTCTCACACTCCTGTCTACACAGCTGTTCTGTACAATGTGTAGACACAATAAATGATGTACGGCAGTTGTTCACTTACACACAATAGACAGACTTAATTGTCGATTTATTTTTGTCAGCTAGAATGTGAGGTTTGATAATGATAAGTTATACAAACTTTCACAGGGTACCATGCACACACAAACTTACTAACTTATCAATCAATAATATAGCAAGCTACAGTGATCGGCTTAATGACAACAAATATGTTTAAATCAAAAACTTACTGAATTTGCTATTAAAGTCTCTTGTTTCAGTGCACTGCCTAAAATCTCAGTGCAACTGGTGCATGCCTATCTACCACAGACTAGAACTATTCAATAATTATTTTTAATCGTGGAATTATTTCAACTGTGCATTTAATTGCAAACACATCTTCTACAGGCACTGCTACTGCTATATATATCTATAGCAGCTTGTACTAAGCTAGTCCTTAGTTCAATTCCGCCAGTCAGTGAAAAACTGCTAAACAGTCAAATTCACTTGTTTTACTTTGACCATACTATGAAGAACGGGCACCAGTGCAGAGCCAATGTGCATGGTCACTGTCGTTATCGCGCATCCTCTTCTGAGCACTTCGTCTAGTTCTAATGACTGGTTATTTAGTAAAAACTGCATAATTCCCACAAAAACGTTAACATCTCACAAAACGGGTAAATTCCAAGGCTTAACTTACAGGAAGAATTAATGCCTTTTTCAAAAGAGCATATCAATACGGCTTTACTAATAAAATTATGGAGGTAACTAGTCTACTTGATAATGCTAGTAAAGATCTTTTCTGCAATATGCAAAAAGCCCACCATTGTCTATTTGGTATACTACCTGCTGAGAATGAACATGAACATGAAATACGTAAACACGGTCATAATTTTGTTTTACCTCACTGTACTTCCAATCTTTTTAAGGCTTCATTTTTAAACAGATGTTTGTTTAGTTTAATTTAGTATGTGTAGGCAATTTTAGTTTGGTTTTATTACCTGAGTGATACATGTTATTTTACTACAATGTAAATTTCATAGTTTGTAGACTTCATTTATCAACAGACACATGTTAAATTGAGTGTAGTGTAGTGTAGTTGAGTTTATATTCAGTGTTTGTTTCTATTGGTGTATTTCTTGTAGTGTTATAAATTTGTATTGCTCACAGCAGTGTATGACGCACGGTTGATGCGTCTCATTAAACCAGTCATTCATTCATTCATTATCGGCGGCCCGTGGTTACGTCTAGTGTCCAGATATATCTAAACTGTTCTTATCTGCCACAAAACCACATGAAGACTTTCAATCTCGATAAAACAAAAAAGTAAATAACGAATGTCTTAGAGATAAAAAGTCATACCATAATGCAATTTTGCTAATATTTCACTTTTTTATTTTTATTTATCTTCACAACAGTAACCACTCGATGACGTCATATCCTCTAAACATCAACATAGCATAACGTAACGTAGAGGTACAAGCTCTATTTCTAACGGGTGGACCAAAAAAGTGACACGTGATACCCTTTACAGAAAAGTCAATAATCACAGCCATATTAACTGCAAAACACCAATTATTTATACTGATTGAACAAGTAAATAAATAAATGAAAGAGTAAAAACACTGTAAACGAGTATGTCTAAGCCACAAATGTCATGCTGGTTTATGCACGGCGCGCGCCTGCACAAAACGTCTCGACGAGACGCAATGGCCCGAGAGCCGATCGAGACGAGACCTACTGAGCCGAGATCGAGACATATTGCTCCGCGACCAAAACGAGACACGAGACGCATCGGTCCGAGACTGAGAAGTTGAGGATTTTGTCCGAGACGAGACGTCAGTACGTCTCGAGACCACCCCGAGACGTCTCGACTGAGACCATATCCCTGATAGGAAGTGGCATATACTCTTTCAGCTGAAACGAAAATCATCTACATTGGATGACCTTCAACATCAGTGACAACCAGTATGCTCGGCCACACCCTAACAACCGCTGAAATTCTGGTAACATCTGCTATTGATTATGCATAGTCTAAAGTTGTTCATTTATTTAGAAGATTTTCATAATTCCTCAGAACCCGGACTGTTGTTCCTCCATACTGAGAAATTTAAGAAATCTTTTATTCCGTACGGCGTACTCTGTAAATAATTATCAATAGGCCTTAATGTTATCTAGCGTTTTTTTTTACCATCGTTAACTATAATATATCTGCATATTTTATCTGACATTTAATGTGACAATTTGTGTGATTAATTTTAGTATTGTATTGCATTGTAAGCTGAGCTGTACCAGA
>Ga0209671_1008379_pt1 | contig 10813 bp, 8 predicted proteins | sample WorMetHERISLAND2_2_FD_187401 | JGI IMG/M metagenome (GOLD analysis project Ga0209671, IMG submission 187401) | Marine gutless worms symbiont microbial communities from Max Planck institute for Marine Microbiology, Germany - Olavius geniculatus... | ecosystem: Host-associated > Annelida >...
ACAGAAACTACTCGTACGAGTGAAATTTACAGGTAATCCATACTCGTACGTATGTGAACGTCCACCATTGAAATACACGTCTTGTGAGCTTTGCTCAAATTTTTTGTTCTGTACTCCTGAAAGATCGTGAAATTTAAAATTCAATTTTTTCCGGCATTGGAAAGTCTAGGGTGAAATCAGGCCCTAGGTGCTGGAAAGTTATAGAAAGTCGAGAATAATAAATCAGATAGTAGCCACTTTGTAATTTGAACCTGGCCATCCAGCCATCTTGGGTTATATGCTAGCTTAATTGGGTTCAACCTTTTCCGGTGTAGTGGAAAATTCGTTGCACCGGAAAGTTATTCCCACACGCAGCAGTACGGGTTAGGGTTAAGATTAAGGATAGGGTTAAATTTAGGGTCAGGGTTAGGAGTAGGGTTAAGATTAGGGTTAGGATTAGGGCTAGGGTTGAGTTTAGGGTTAGGCTTAGCGTTAGTTACATTCTGACAGTATGGAGGTGGGAAGAATTTTCCAGGTGCGACAAATTTTCCACGACACCGGCTCAAAGTGCTGAACTTTGCAATCGCAAACAAGTTGGCTGTGTGCCTTGTAGTCCAGTGCAGCCACTTGCCCCGGAGAGTTGGAAGGCTGAGTCCAGTGCAGTCACAAACTTGCTGTGCTGCTGTGCAGAATGCAGATGTTTCTGTGGAACAACATTTTTCTGAGTCTTGGCTTCGACGTCAAGGACCATTTCAAAGACTTTGGCGGAGATGCGGCAGCATACGCTGCACCGGTCGGTGATATCTCTTATTTTTCTTGCATCGAGTGAGTAAGTTCAGAGGTGGTTTGTGGAATCGCAAGCATGCCACAGCATTGTCTGATGCGGTACATCACTGACATTGTCCGCAGAGTGTTGCAGTTTTTCGTTATTGTTATTGCTAGTTGAGGTGACAAAAAGCCACGAAAAAAGCTTGTAGGATGTTTTTTTGATGCCCAGTAGTCAGTCATTTTATGAAACACAGAGTCAGTCCAGTGCTTTGTTTCTGAAGCAACTTACGGGAAGGTTTACCAGTCTACCATTTGAATAGGTTTCACTCAAGTATACATTTTTACAGCATTTTAGTAATGCAGAAGTTGTAATTAACAGTAGTAGGAACTAACGAAGAAGAGGCTTTATCCCAAATACATGCAGCACTGGTGTAATTAGTGTTGTTATAATCGTAGGTTGTATACGATCAGAACTAATCAATTTATAAACTACATATGAAACTTATTATAGGCTCTTCTAAGTTCGCATATTTTGATGTGTTAGACGTGTTAATCACAGCGTCTGATGTGTGACACGGCTGTGATCTGCAAAGACTGAAGGCCTCTGATGTTGTTGCCTTGTACATGCTGGGTGCCGTTGTTGTAGTCGTGGTGTAATAGTTGTCGTAGTTGTTAGGAGTTGTACTGGTAGTAGTATCCTGTGATGTGTGACAGGGCTGTGATCTGCAAGGAGTGAAGGCCTACACAGGTGCAGATGTCGAGGGACTGTACACATTGGGCACAGTTGTTGTTGATTACCGAGGATACCGTGTCACTGCACAATCCATTATACCAGGTACTGCTATTCCTGTGTAATTGCTCATGGTTTTTGTGTGATATTGTGGCACATTGTGACTAATTATTAGGCAGGATCATTTCTTGCAGTGCAAGTGATTATGCCTGAGGCTATGCATTTACTTGTAATTTGTCATCTGTCACATTTGTGCACTCTGGTTAAACTATTCGTCACATTTAGAAGCCATGTGGCAGGTACGCTTGTGGGATTCAGTGACAGGTTGTGTTAGATCAGAGGTCCATGACCCCCAACGAGAATGAAGACTTGATGGTTGAACCAAACCCTTAGCCATAACGTGCAACTTGCAAATTGCAGCTGCTACATGGTGAATACGAACGAGGAGTGATTCCACTCTTTGTCAAATTACTTTGGTCCCAGTTGAGTTGTGTCTGAAGGTTTTCTGCTGCTGTTTCTGTTACGTTAATGTTGTAGGGTGTTGTCAAATGGTTTATTTGCATTTGCTAAGCCTGAGTTTATGAGGGTACCGCAGTTGAAGTGGTTGCATGGTTTCAGACTTCGTACTCACCAGGAGTCAGAAATGAAGATGATTGGTGCAAGTTCAGCAGTTTTTTTGGTGCTTTTTGTCTTTTATTGTCTCGTTTGTTGTTGAATTGTTCTAGTTAAGCATATTCCCTGCAAGTGAACTTTTGTGAATTACATGTACGTTAGAACAGGACTATTCTACAGGCTAGGTAATCTTTTGCTGCAAAATTAGCATGACAAAGAAAATATTTAAATATTACACAAATGCATTGTATTACCGATGCTTTGTCTTAGCCACGACAGAGGCATCTGTTTGTCTGTCCCACCCTGCTGCCCCTTGAAAACTGTGCAATCTTCATAATCTTCACTTTTGTGAAGGGTTCTTTAGTTAATGGCATTCGTACAGGTATTCTGGAGCGAGAGCAGGAACAGTCGGTCGTCTACGGTTCAATAGATTTTGGGAAGACGATCGTCTCACATGAGAGATACAAAGAATTGGTGAGTATCTGGTGGTTGTGTGATTATAATGCAAAAGTTTAATATTTAACAATCCAGAGGTGTAGACTGCAGCGAGATTTCACTAATCCCAACCATAATATGAATGACATTATTCATAGATCGAGTATTCGGGATGATTGAAGTGAGAGACACATACATATATGCCGCTTTACATTTGTCTGTGATTATAATGCAGAAGTTTAATATTTAACAATCCAGAGGTGTAGACTGCAGCGAGATTTCACTAATCCCAACCATAATATGAATGACATTATTCATAGATCGAGTATTCGGGAATGATTGAAGTGAGAGACACATATATATATGCCGCTTTACATTTGTCTATATCTTTTCTAATTATTGACCAATTTTCAAAATTCTTTTTTGGCCCACCCTGCTGTTTATTTCTGTTTAACGGTGGTGTCTGTGATGTTTGGATATGTTTTGTGGATTTTTAGCTGCAGAAAACTGCGCAGGCGTTGAAGATCCGATCTCACAAGTAATGCTCGGTGTCGCTCATTTACATTAATCTGTCGCTGTTTTTCGTCAGCATATCTCAGAAACTGCTGTAGGTCTGAACTTTAAAAATTGTGGTTGGCTAGAATATGGAGGGAGGCCGATGGCCATACTTATTTTATACTTTATTCAAAGTTGCTCTGATCTTCCTATCTTAGGAGAAGTTTAAAGGGTATAGCTCTTCGTGGGAAACCCATTTCAGAGCTATGAAACATCACCTGCCACAGGACACTGGTGAACTTGCCCCCCCCTGGCCTCAACCCCAACCAGGTAGGCAGGCTGCTACTTGAGCCACTTGCCCCGGAGGGATGGAAGGCTGAGTTGATCTTTTTAGCACTGAATGAACATGACGTATGTTTTCCTTGATAGTTATTGTTTGAAGGTAAAAGTTGCTATTACAGTAAATTGCTGGATTTGGAATGATGTACAGAAGTGGACATGTTTGATTCGGACTATTTGCAGAGTGGTCAACAGCAAAGAGGAAGAGATCGAGTTGCACTCATCTGTGGAGTGCAAGGTACTGATTCTGCTGCAATATCTGTTACACCGTAGCCACACGTCCTTGATAGTCTTTGAGAACATTTTCAGCAGCTGGAAAGTCCTTGAAAACCAAATAGGTTTTTGAAAGCTTCACAGTTTTATGTGATTAAGTTTTGAAAGTCTTTGAATTTCATTTTTTTTAAATTTTTGTGATTTTGTTATTTTTTATTATGCTAGAAACATCAAACTTGACGTAGTTAAATACTCTGGGGATAGGTCTGGCAACAGTACTTGAAAAGTCCTTGAATCTCCCCTTTTCTAACTATGGTCAGCCTGGCGTTTAGCTGTTGTCACCAGCAAGTATATGGCATACAATGACTAGCTAGGGAAGCTGGTTATATGCGAATCGCATATTTTGTCAAAACCTGCATATCGCATATTTTTCTGCATATGCTGCATATGCAAAAATTTGTATGTATTTGCACATATGTCGCATATTTCCACTTAAGCGATCGCATTTTTTCAGCACTTTTCTTATCCAGCGTTGTTTTAAGACTGTTAAATATTTTTGGTGGAAAAAGGTAGTTATAATTAGATGTTGAATAAATTAAGTCAAAAATGTCAAAACTGTGCAGTATAGGCGTGTTAATGATCATGATTATGATTCTCTGTCATTCAAAGTTGCATATGCTAGAAATATGTGGAAAAATATGCCACATATTTGCGCCGCATATTTCACCAGATTCCGCATATTTTGCCTCAAAAAGTTCCACATATTTTAAGAAAATTCTCCGCTATGAACCAGCATCCCTAACTAGCAGACTGCTTGTCTGGAAAAGTTCGTTAAGTGACAGTATTGTGAGAGAAAATCTTAGCTAGTTAAGCTGTTTATTGTGACTTCATACTGGTGTTTAATAAGGCATGAAATTTTGACTTAATTGTAAAGCCATGAACAACAGTGCCACCAATGAATTCGCTTTGAACAGAAGTAGCTCTTAATTGGGTTGGTAATCTGATGGCAGCTTGACAGACTAGTAATTGGTCACTGGTTCGACTCCTGGCTGTTTCACTGCCAGGTAACAACCCTGGACAAGTTGTTGACACACGTGCCTCTATCGCGAGGCAGTATAATTTGGTACCTGCCTAACTGCTAGGAACATAACGCCACACGGCCCATTATAACTGAGCTGTGTCTGCAGCTTACTGCCAGGTCAAATGCCAGCAAATGGAGATGAGCACCAAGTCGTATTGTCACAGAGCTGTCAGAGGACATTAACTATGCTCGATTTACCGTTTTTTCTTTCTTTTGTGCTGCAAATGGTAATATTTAGATATTGATGTAGTACATTTCTGTCTTCTGTTATTTGAATGAAACATTGAAATTTACTGTTTTTGTCTGTTGTGTTTGGTGACAGGGAATTATCGGCAACGATGGTCGTCATTATATTCTCGATCTTCTGCGAACCTTTCCACCAGATGTCAATTTTTTACCAAGTATAAAGCTTTCAGCATGGTTGAATTTATGCAGGATAAATGGAAATTACATAGGATGGTTTTTGGGGCTTTTGTGGGACCAATGCAAAGGGACAAAGATTTCAAGGATTGCGTGCCTTTTGCTGTACGCTTGCAATTACGTGGAAACGTCTGAGCAGCATATGCATTTGCTTAAACACTGTTTACAGCTTCACATGAGTGATATTTGTAAATTTCTAGGAACTGCAATGATTAACAGTAAGATGTTGACAGGAATTGTATTGTTTATCTGTCTTTGGTTTGTTTTGCACCTTCACTCATCTGGACACGATAGTTTGCTACACTCATGCACATAACAAAATACCCAGTGGATTTTATTTTTATAACCTATCCCAAACTTATGCCAATTTTAGATTCCTGTTTTGCTAATAGTGAACTGTTTTATTACGGCTAGTTTTTTAAACTTTTAATCTATGAACTTGCAAATTATTGGTGTGCACAGTATCTGACAGTGTTCATTCTATTACCATAACCTAAAGTGTATGACAACCCTAAAGCACAGTTAGTTGTTTTTTTAAAAATGGGTTTAAAAAAATCCTGAAGCTTAATAAACCATAGCATTGGATTTCTCAAAGAATGTTTTTTTCAGTGCTGCAAATAATGTTGTGAAGGTGAGTGGTTTCATGTTGTTTCAGTCAAAGACTGCAATGAAGCCGTCCGTGCTCTCGGCTACCCCAGAGTTCACAGACATCGGCTCGCCTGCCTACGACAAGAACTGGTTGATGCTTTTGTTGAGTGAGACACTTTTGCTAACTTTTCTCTCTCTCTCTCTCTCTCTCTCTCTCTCTCTCTCTCTCTCTTGCAAAACAGAAAAGAGTTAAAATTGTCCATCTGTGGCTCATGCTGGTAGTCCACCACAGAGTTCTAAAGCGTCATCTGGTGTATGGGATCACAAATTGTTTGCCCCACTTTAATTCCAGACGGACAGGTCAGTGCTAGATTTTTGTACCCTTTAGGGATAGTAGGCTGAGTGGTTGGTTAATTGCCTCTATGGAAGAAAGAGGTACATTTTGGGTTGATACATTACTTTGCAAGATACCTCAGAAAATTACAAAGCAATTTCGATAAGTTTTCTTCTGTGGAGTTGGCCCAGGAATGAAGTGGTTAGATATTAGTGGAGGTGAATGCTATTGTTCCACATTAAGAGATAGCAGCTCTATTGGGTCTTTTGTATTCGCTGTGTAGCAGCACCATTTTCGATAGAGGTTAGAGATCTTTATTCGTATCTTGTCACACATTCTGCTTTCTGCTTGTTTGTATGTTTTAAGTTGGTGTTCTTTTGAGCCAGTGACATTATATTCAAACACTTGTTAATTCATTGCTTACTCAAATGATCTGTGATTTATTCTGCTTGTTAAATGGGAGGAATGGCAGCTGGCCAGCAAGAAGTAACTTTTCAGGAAATGGCTAATTGAACACTGAAATCAGAAGCACCATTAGACTGGTAGCTTGTAGAGGAAGGCATGTATTGATATTTATTGTATTGATGTATTAATATTTAGTCACTGTTCACCAGGGGGCGATGGTAATCGCTACATGGCCTTTATGAAGATGCAGCTTTTCAGTTTGATTGTAGCTGGTTGATGATGATGATTGATGATAGCAACACTGCTTGGTTGTTGGTTGTTGGTACTGTGGTCTGTTACTTAGCGATGTCAGTTTATAGCGGGGAACTATTTTAAAATAAGCGGGGCTTTTTGAGGCAGAATATGCGGAATTTGGCACAATATGCGGCGGATATATGCGCCACACATTTATATTTTGTTGCATATTTCCGGCAAATGCGCATATACTTTCTTACTTAGCATTTAGATCCTTCGGTCCTTAACAGGACAATGGGCAGCAAAAGTTTGCCATCTGCTTCTGTTTGTAGCCGCAGCTCAGACGCTGTTCCAATCAAGACCTTGGTCCACCAGGTCTTCTTTAAATGTAGACCGCCAAGTCTTCATTGGACGACCTCGTTATCTGCCACTACCACAAGGGGTCCATGACATGACATGATTGGCTGGTCGTCCAGGTGGCATCCTGCCATCCGAAGTCATCTCTCTGCTACAATGTCTTGTAATCTTCGCGGCCCAGTCCAGCTTAGCACCTCCATGTTAGTCACGTAGTCCTTCCATGTAATGCCCAGAATCTTCCGTAAGTTGTGCTGGTGAAAGACGTCCAGCTGCTGACATATTCTAGCTGTACTCTTCCAAGTCTCGATGGCGTATATGGCTGTAGAGACAACGAGGGAGATGCAGAGGTCCAGTTTAATTTTAAGGCTAAGCGTGCTGGATCGCCACACGTTGTCAAGTCGTCGGAAGACTGCTGCTGCTTTTGCCAGTCGAGTGTTGATATCTGCTTCAACATCTCCATCGCTAGATATTACACTTCCCAGGTAGGTGAATGTGTCACGCTTCCTGCCCTTGTGTGAGTAGAAATCGCTACATGACGTTCGTAAAGACTGCAGCATATCAGTTTCAACAGCTGCGGCTCAAGAAGATGACGGAAGAACGCGAAGCTGAACTGGTTTGTCTTCTGGTGGTTGTTTACTTTCATTTTATTGGGCAATTAAGTGCCAGTTTCTGGGTCTTTACAAGTCGATCAACTTAGCTGATTAATGATCATTATAATGTTAATGCTAGTAACTTGTTCTGTAAATCATTTACCCAAAGTTTATACCCTTGGCCAGATTTAAGCCCAATTAGGCTCTGTTTTTGGTAAAAGTGTAGGGTGTTTACATAAGGTATTACCTGATTAGAGGTACAGTGTTGTGAGCTTGAAAGCATTGTACTGGCCGGCCAGCGAATGTCATGGTACACCAAATGAACTTGTAGATGATGCAGCATGCTAGAAAATGTTACGCTGTTATCTGACATTCTCTGGCTTGGGTCTCCCTTTTTATGGTGCACCCTGTTAGCCAAACATGTCCAAGTTTGCCTCTGATTATGGCTTTTAGCACTGCTGGTCTGAAATATTTATGCGAATCAAAAATAACTGACTAACCATTGCTACGTTATCAACGCTGGAACGGGTTCATTTTTTGGCCGACCCTGTATATTTATTGCAAGGACGTTATGTGATTGTTTATTGGTCGGTTGGTTTGTTAGCAGGTAATGTAATGTAACTTGCCCCATAGTCAGCATCGCCCTCTCGCAGCTCTGTGACCTTCGGGTCGGTGCTCATCTCCGTTTTTTACGCACGAAAGTAGCTACTGCTTTCAGCACGTCTTAGCCATCGCAATTCTGTCCGTTTGTCCATCTGTCCGTCTGTCACATAGGTGGATCGGGCAAAAACGGTCCAAGCTAGGATCACCAAATCTTCACCATCGGCTGTCTGGAAGACTCTAGTTTCAGGAACCGTAAAGCTTTTCCATAAATTTGAAGGGGGTCACCCCGAACGAGGGCGCTAAATGAGATGGGGGTGGGCAAAATTTACGGTTTTTGGCCAATAAGTCTCTGTATCTCAGTAACGGTGCAAGATAGGGCCTAGGTTACTATTAATCACTAATAGGAAGTCGTACACTGGCTCTCGATCGGTGCCAGGTTGGTGCCTTGAATGACCTTGAATGCCAAAATAGAGGGTTTTGTGGATTTTTTGGCGACTTTGGGCTGCAAGACTCATTGCAATAGCGAATTACGCTGAAACCAATTGAGATAGACATGGACAAGCTGCGTATGAAATTTTCAGCATTGAACGTAGATTTCGACAGTCCCAAGTCTCGATTTTCTAGGTTCAAGGAAACGTGCACACCAGGGCATCAAAGAGCGGTACCCCCGTAGAAGTCGCGACGAAATGGCTGGAGATAGACTGACAGTTTGCAAACAGGAATTGCGTAGCTCAAGTTTCTTGTAAAGCCCTAAGCTGGCAGCGAGTGCAAACACAACTCAGCTATATGGCCACACCTTTCTCACATACTGCCATTGAGTTCCCACTGATGAGGCTGGTACCAAATTGTACTGCTTGGTGACAGGGGCATGTGTGTGAACAACTAGGCTGGAGTCAAACCGGGGACCTTAGAGTCACTAGTTAAGACATGCTACCGTTACACTATCAAGCCACAGAAAGGATTACACACAAAAAAACTGCTGGATTGAGTCTTTTGGAATGAGTTATTGACCACCATAGTTGTGGTGTGTGACTGTTCATACAGAGCAAACGTGAGGACCCTGCATCGGCAGAACAGGGCCAGGGAGACAGCACGGCAGCAACAGCAACAGTCAGTACCGAAGACACGTCATCATCCACCGGCGGCGGTGCACCGGAAGAACTGGAGACGGAAGAGGCCAAGAAGCTGGTGGAGAAATTGACGGAGTCCGGAGCGGCGGCTCGCGATGAGGAAAGCACGAGGGAAGTGGTGCGCACAGCAGCGAGGGTCGCACGGTCGCTGAGTGACAACGAGTTTGATGTCAGCTTTAATCCCGATGTCTTCCAGGACCACATCAAGCACGCTCAGCCTGAGGTTGCTTTTTGTTGTACTGATCCTACAGGGATAATGCGAATTAGGCAGAGAGTATTTAAATGCATGGCTATGCAAGTTCTGCGCTTCTGTTTTGATATATTGGATGCTTTTTTGTCAAAAATTATCAACAGTTCTTTTATGGAAAATGGTATATTCTTAACTTCACATTTGGGGCAGGACTTGTCGACATAGTAGCAATTTAGTTTGCTATTATGTTATCTGCATTTTTAGTTTACATGTGCTCAGAGTGAGCGCAGTGAATGGCATGTGTTTGCACTGTGAATAGTCTGCAAGAGCAGCGAGCGCTATAGCTGCAACTATTAACATTTGGAAAGGATTAATTTTAGTTAATTATTTTATTATAGACAGAAAATTTACAAAAATGTGTTTAAATTACTATTTTCTATTTTAAAAATTTACTTGGTGCTGCAAATTATACAGGGTGCTGCAAAAAAATAGTCCCTCCCGTGTTTTTCGCTGTTTTCTCAGCAACCGCTTAGAGTTTTAATTGTTAAAAAACGACAAAGTTATAGAATTTTTAGCATGACCGGTTTGACCTCCTACCAATTTTTCAGAATCACATTTTACTTGACAGTTAGATGTAAAAGGTTTTAGTAAATAAATCTGCAAAATTTCACATTAAAATCCCAAACGGTTATGGAGAAAACAGCAAAATACTTTAGGGGCTGCTTTTTTTGCAGCACGCGGTAGTGTTGCTCGAGTTTATACATTGTGTCCCAAATAAAGCATTCCCAACATTTTCGACTGTAACTTGAAAACCAGTTATCAGATTTTGATAATTTTTGGTAAGAATATTCTTGACACAACTTGTCATAAAATGACCATTTAGTTTCCCACCTCACCCAGCGTTTGTTTCTGCACTACCTGGGGAGAACACAACCAGCAAAGTATTTTTTTATTCAATGCAATATGATTGCTCAATTAACATAACATGTAAAAACACTTTTTGTTCACATTTCTGACACTTTGGCTGACATTTCATCCAGCTGTCCAATTTTCAACTGCCTGCAGTAAAATTGCTTGAAGTGTTGGCCCACTATGCGAACGCAGGCAAGGAGACGCTTAATCCATTTATTGACAGCAGTATCGATAACTGCGATTATGACAAGTTGTGTCAAGAACTGCGCCTTGTTGGTGCGATGGTCGAACACCAGCGGGAAGCCTCTGTCAGTCCCTAAAGGAGGGTCGGTCAGATGAGTGTCGATGCGCTGACCATAAAGTAACAACACGAATGAAATCTGATGCCAATACAACCG
>Ga0209671_1008380_pt1 | contig 10812 bp, 8 predicted proteins | sample WorMetHERISLAND2_2_FD_187401 | JGI IMG/M metagenome (GOLD analysis project Ga0209671, IMG submission 187401) | Marine gutless worms symbiont microbial communities from Max Planck institute for Marine Microbiology, Germany - Olavius geniculatus... | ecosystem: Host-associated > Annelida >...
TGTCTAAAAATCACATCTTTACAGTTTTCACATCAAATTTCCAATGTGTTCGCCTTGCTGCTGGACGACGCATCGAAACCGGCGACGCCACTGACCAATGGCGCGATCAACTAAACGCTGCGGCACTTTGCCTAGCCTAATGTTTAAGCCTTTCAATCTACGTCTTGCGTTAATATTAATTTATCGACTTAAAACGTGGCTAATTATAAATATTTATTTTATGTGTTCGTGCAAAATAGTAGTCTTCGGCGAAATATTAGTAATAACGCAAGCAAACTAATCCGACAATTTTTGTCAATATAAGACACACCGTCATGAAACTGCGTGATCATGTAATGCGTGCGCGGGTTTGAGACTTGCCATAAGGCTGTAACACAGTGCTTTTGCTTTTGTAGCTCAGCTTTTTCGCGTTAAATCTGTGTCTGCCATAGTCTCTGCAGAGTAAACAGCACTATAACAAACAGTGTGATCACTCGTGGTGTCTTTAAAAAAACCAAGTACAGATGCGAAAAATACCCAGAAAAAAACTCAGGTTGCGTTTAATGCAGTAACGTCAGTTCTCAGTGGTAAATACCACGGAAACATCAAGGTTATGACTTCCCACACACATTTGCGAGGTTACATAAGCCGTAGCACATCATACAAATGTCACAAACTGTCTATCGGTATTGGTAGACCTATGTTTCAACTTCCTACACTGTTTAATTCTCTATTATTCTCAGTGTTTTGTGTATTCCATGTAAAAATGTTAAAAGTTATGTCTGCATGCAAATTGTAATGTAACTAATTTAACAATCAGCAGTTAGCCACCTGCGCAAAAATGAAACAGAAGACAAACGTCATATTCTATTAGGCCTACATCATTATGTTGAATGGCAGGGCAGAGTCAAATACTATACGCTGTTTTTATCTGTATCCGTCTGTCTTTCTGTCTTTCCGTTTGTCATTTTATGGCGAATAAACGTGTTCATAAGCCTATTAATATAAAAATTTGCTAAAAGGAAAAACCCAGATACTCATAGAAAAAACCAAATATTCAGACGACATAAGAAAAATCTAGATCTAGTGAAAAACCTTATGAGTGGTCACATGTTCAAGTGCCGAAAAACGAACAACTGTGTAGTCCACACGACCGACCGTCAAGGATCGTGGAATAGGTGTCGATTAACCCATCGACTGAAGTGCTCATAAGTTAGTTTAATAGGGTGTTTACACGATAGAGCAAACGTCCAGCAAACTTCCAGCAAATGTATTCAAAATACACGGTGCTAATGCTGGACATTTGCTGGATCGTGTAAACACCCTATAACTCTCAAACCTATCCTACTCAATACTCAATCTGATCAATCAGACACAAGTCCACAATGGACTACGTTATAAGAATATTGATAACAATAATTAGATTATCCTAGTAGGCAAACATTCTACGAGCGTATAAGCAGACTTTTGTATAATTGATGTTTATAGGCCTACTTGTGTGTATTAATATAACACACATGCTTCCGTATAAGTAATTCCAAAATGCGCAGTGCTTTTAAGGAAACACAATAAACAAAACATCATTAAGAATTATTTTCACTACAGCTGTGCATTGCGTTGTGTTGCGAGCGATAGTGATAGATAGCTATAGCACGTTGAAGCGCTATGCCGATAGTGTTTCTATAATTATGTAGGCTATCGCAACGCGCAGGCAACACAGCGCAGTTGTTGGACATGCTTCTCGTTAAATAACCTGGAAATTTATGTTTTCACTATTGCTATGACGCGCTAAAACGCGCTGAAGCGCGTGTCAGAGCAATAGCTACATGTAGGCCTATCTGTCACTATCGCTTGCAACACAACGCAGCGCACAGCGGTAGTGGAAATGCTACTTGAGCGAGTTACCTCGAAGTTAGCGGACGACTCAAAGAACGTGTCAACCATCTGCTTGCCGATCGGTCCATTCACGACGTTACCTGACCACAAATCACACTCACTATTGTAATTACTGCAAAAATATAATAGGAAGAACTTCTGTGAAAGATATCGCTTCACAGATTACGAGTGAAAAGGAAACACATGCCGTAAATGTAACTGGAAAATATGACGGCCCAGTGCCGACAAGTAGTGCAGCCGTCCGCCTATTAACTTGTGCAAATGGTTAAATGGCAAAATGCTATAGTTCTTCATAGAAAACCCATCTCAGAGCTACAGAGCGTCACCTGCCGTATGAGATTGAAATCACACAGTGTTACCTGCCACCCGACACAGGTGAATGCGCCCGCCTTAACCCCAGCCCAATAGACCAGTACTCGATTTACCTAGCCCTGTGGGATGAAAGGCTGAGTTGACCTAAGCGGCTGGTTACACAACGAGATGGTTTACCTGCCCGCAGGCAGTCACCCATCCAAGTACTAACCCGGACCGGCATAGAGTAACTTTGTTGATCGAATGAAACGCGCTACCGCTACGCTACGCCGACAATGCTAACCCTAACCGTGATCATTGACTTTTTGAACTGAAACTCAGCACATGGGTTACTCCTCTCCAGGAGAACGTTCACAACAATTTTGGTTATTCTACACATGTTTGACTTCAAGTATGTCACGTGACTGACAGACAAACGGACAAACGGACGGGCAAAACCTACAATGCGGCCTAGTAAACGACCGGTTAATGAACACGACGTTGTGAAATATAGCCAGCTTTAGGACGTACCAAAAGTTACAATGCACTGAGTGACCTTGTATTAACTGACATGTTCTGAAGTCGACTAGGCTACATTTCACACGGTAGTGTAGCTACGAGTTTTGAGCGCGATGAACTGTTTAGTAATTACTTAATTGCAGATTTTCTGTAAAATATTCGCGTGAGATAATTTTTAAAACAAGTCAATATTCGTGCAGTTTTGACCAAAAATAACGGTCTTACTTTTTATTAAACGATTCTGTACATAAATAACAGACGAAGAAATGAAAGCGCCTGACATGTTTGTGAGACCAAAAGTTTCTGGGCTTACAGTTGGTCTGCCAAAAAGTAAGTACAAAAAATTCTTTAAATTTTTATTTCATGACATTCCGTGTAATATTACACAACAGCTCATCAAAACGAAGCGACGCACCAAATATTAGCTACAACAATTAAAGGAAAAAATACTGCATAATAACAGACTAGATGCAAACATTTCTGTTTCAGTAGAACTTCGAAAGCAAACAAAAAACTGCGCCAAGTTTTTAAGAGTCCAATACAATTTTCAGAAGCGAACGGCAACAGGAAAAACAGGATTTTACGCTTAAAACAACGCGGAAGCAAAAAAACTAGCGAGACAGACAGACCTTCCAGCATAGACAACAACATGATCATCATGTCTTTCTGTAGCTTCATAAATTCACGCAGCAACTCCAACTGCTCCGGATCCTTCACAACATTTCACTTCATCTCATTCATTCGCAGACAAAGAACGCATCATTATTTCGAAAATTAACAGAATGATGCAATTTTTATAACTAATTCAAGTGGACGACACTTGCACAAGAAGAAAAAAAATTCATGTTGAAACACTGAATTGCGAAAATGGCAAGAGACATTTTGATTATCTCACACGCACTAAGAAAGCGAGTTCTACCTGTGCGCACACTTTCGGTCGCTTCCTTAAAACTCAAACTCGCTGCTTTGCGCAGGCCAGCCCCACTAGCGGTTCAACCAAGTGCCTCGTATTCGACCACTGGCTGACATTGTGCACTTTAAATATTGTATTTACTGACTTACTAACAAGATAAAAAAAACTGCTGTAGCTGTTAGGTAGTAAAAACAAGTAAAGCTCTGCTAACGTAAACAGAAACGCTGTGCACCGTCGTACGCTAGTGATGCGTAGACTTCATCCATATATCTCATCCGTACGGCTTTTGGCTAGTTTCACAGAAGGCCCAGTAAAACATAATCATTCACCAGATGGCGCCACTATATCGCTCTGGCAACGCCATATCGGCTGGATGTCGCAGATTTTCCTTACCCCCTTTCATTTAGCGCCCTCGTTCGGGTGTGATCCCCTTCGAATTTATGGAAAAGCTTCACGGTTCCTGAAACTAGAGTTTTCCAGGCAGCCGACTTGCACTGCTTTTGACTGATCCACCCGTGTGACAGACGGACGGACGGACAGACGGACGGACAGAATTGCGATGGCTAAGACGCGATACCGCAGTAGCTGCTGTTGCGCGTTAAAACGATGTAGTGGAACGCCGGTACAGACTGTTAATGTCAGACCTTGGACAGTTTGTCTTGCATGTGAGCAAAGATGAAGAGGAAGCCACTGACGGCGTCCCACAGTCTGCTGTGAGCCAGAGCCAACTGGTTGCCCGCACACGGTCCCTACACATGTTCACCAACACGCTCCACATTTAGCTCAAAAATATACAATGCAGCCAAAAAATGTGCTTAAATTTGATTAAACAGGTCTAGTTGTTAGTCCGCCCGGAAACGATAGCTTTCGAAGCGGATTATGTTTTACTGCATGCTTTTTATATTCCAACGCGAGATCTATAAGGTCCGTCGGACGATCGGCGTAAAATTTTTCATGGTGATCAGCAGTAGGCCGAATTTTATAATGCCGGTCTACAATTTCGGAGAGTTTTCCCGAATAAAATTTTACGAGCCAAAAACATGCAAAATTTGGCCCCATTTTCTAGGACTGCGAACTTCGGCGACGAATATCTCCGGAACGGATGAAGATATTCTAAATCGGACAAGTACTTGATCTACTGCGATACTCCAGCGTTTGGCAAGAACGTCCGGTAAACTTTGGTCCACTAAATGTAATGAGGTCTAAAGGTAAAATCATACCCACCCAAATCGACTTTTTCGGAAGAGCATATTTCGGCCTATAGGGAGTGCTGCGCCCCAAATTTTTACACGTGCTAGAGAATGACCAAGTCTTGCCAGTGCACACCCCATTGGGAACAGGGGTCGCCCTTACAATATTTTTAAAGGGGTGCAAAATTGGTTTAAAATTTAGTAAAAGCGCGCCTATAACTTTGGCGGTAGACCTAGTGAGAGAGTAGGCCCACGAAACTTCGTCACGTGCCGGTAGGTGGAAGTGACAATGCAAGTACAACTTTTGGGGGCACCACCCCCTTAAAATTTGGGAGGCCAAAATGCCAAAAATTTAGTGAGATTTAGGACAACTTTTGAATTTGACCACGAATATCTCTGGACTGGATAGAGATATCGACAAGCGGTAAAAGGCGTTGTCAACGGCAATTCATCCCGCGTTGAACATAAAACTTGGTAAACTTTAGTCCACTAACAAAAAAGTTATAGGCGCGCATGTTGACCCACCCTAAGTCGACAGTACGGGTTCTGCGTATGCTAAGGCATACGAGTTCGGGACACGTGACTTTGCTAAGAGAGGAATTTCAACTTTCTAAATTTTGCCCAATCAGACTTATGGCGCCGGGCGGACTCACGTTGGGCTTTACCCCAAATTTCTAGTTTTCCTTGTTTTAGTCACGAATGAAGCACAGGGATTCAGCTGAGCTTATTGTGCAGCCATTCCAGCAGGCGGAATTACAATGGGACGACTGAAAATGCATGGCATGAAAATAAAGCACAAAAAAATTGCAATGGGGGGGGTAAAATGCAGGACTGGCAAATGCGACACAAAAAATGCAGGGCTAAAAAATTTGAGACAAGTCAGTAAAGCTAGTAATCATTATAACACTGACGTCGTCAGCCGACATACGTGCAAAGTGTGCACCAGCGTTCTTCCTGGACGCCGAGAGACATGAAGGAGAATTGTCAGACTGCTGATCACGACTGCAATGTCCTCTGTTGTGCAGACTGCAGATTGACTGTGCTGTTCTAGTGACCGTAGTCTGTTTACCTTATAATTTTATTGGACCTCACCATAGTTTCTTAACTGCAATACTCTTAACAGTGGCGACCTTAGTTTAAAAAGCTTGGATGAAAAAAACTGTGATTTTCTGACCAACGTCGACGGAGAAGATTATGTGTGATCGAAAATTTAACTTTGCTCCTAGATTTTCCTAAAATAGGAAATTTTTGCCCCAAATTTTGCGTTTTTCAGTTTCAGACAAAAATATGTACGCCTTACACCCTGAATTTCAGAAAGTGGAAAGACCCCCCACTTTGTGGCATGACGCCGCCCATGCAGAACGCCCTGGAACGCAATTCTCAGAGGCGCCTGCTACGAGCAGGCACTGTCAAAAACCATGTTTTGAGACCTCGTGTGAAGCACAGTCTACAGCTGACGCTATTCACTGTTGTTCAGCACAGCAGTGAGTGATAATGTTGACTGAGTCAGTCGGTCTGTATACCTGTATGTACTCGGAGATGCTGTTGAAGACCTGTGAAGCGATGCTGATAGCTCGCAAGAAACTGTTCTTGCCGGCCTCATCAATCGTGTCCTTGCTCACATAGTGCCAGTAGAAGTCCATTATAGACTCCTACACAATAGACGCAGCAACCATCGGATTACGTTCAAGTTTAAGCCACACCGGCCTATTTGCGTAGCCGATCGTTTGCCCCACTTGGCACTTGACCCCTTAGACCTTAGACCTTAGTCCGTCCACGTGCTCTGGTAGCACATCGGGCAACATGGCATCTCCACTTTTCACGGTCTTCAACCTCTTCTTTAGCTTCGTCCCAGGTCAAGCCCAACAAAGTCAGGTCTTCTTTGATTGTCGATTTCCAACTCTTTCGTGGTCGCCCTGGCACTTGACCCCAATAAGCAATATCAACAGAACTCAACAGTAATGAGCATAAAAACGTAATTTTAAACAGCAATAAGACTGTTGTTAAAACCTGCGTTTCTATGTACAACTAGAGTTTATAAAAATTGCAAGATGATAGGCCTACTGAAAGATAGGCTAAAGGGCATCAGGTCAATAAGAAAAGTTCTGCTCGAACAATTGCTGATAATTAAAAATAGGCCTACGAAAAATATCACAAACTGAAAAATAGATGCCGAACACTCTCAAATGCAGTTCACACTGTTTACTAACTTTCAGACGTCGTCTAAAACATTTTTACTTCTCGTATTACTAGCACATCGAGCGAGTTCGAGGTTGTTACACTTAACGCGTTACATAAATTACTTACTTCTTACTTACTTATTTAGATGCGGGTTCGTGCAAAATATGTACTAAACTGTTTAATTAACAAGCACTTACAAAAAAATTTTTGTCATCAGACAAATGTATGGCAGCCATCCAAATCGACTTGAGCCACTACTTGAAGAAACAAAAAAAGAAGACAGATGCATCAGTTTAAAGTATGTATGTAACGTATGTACGTATAAATGTAATTTATTATAGGGCACCTAATCACAATTACCTGTAGCCGCAGCAGGTAGTCGACAGTGCAGATGATGATGTTGACTGTACACGTGTTGCCCGCCTGAGTACGCAGGTAGTTCTGAAAATCTGTCGAAAAACGAAAAAAACAATCACGATTTAATCACAACACAATAATGACATGCGGACATTTGCTACAAAACTGTTGCTACAAAATTGTTGCCAGTTTAGTATCAGATTTTTTTCACCTCTCAGATTATATTACGTCACAATGTTGCGGCATCTGGAGACCCTATATCATTGTAATCTGCATTAAAACCTCATCATTTGAACGACAGTATGACATTTGTTGGACTGTTTAACTGCAGCATTCTTTATACTGTCTAATTTTCAAGCAGATTTGCTACAAAGACAATTGTGAATGATTGTCTGATTGACATTTAGCTCTTATCTAACTGTTCTTCAGCAGCAACAACAAGCAGTAACGGAAGCAAAATCATTCTCGTCTTTACTTGCACCTGGAGTACCGGTAGCTAAAATTATTGCTTTTATGATTTTTGTGTTCAGTGTGCGTTTCACACGCTATGCAACAAAGGCTATTTGCCTACTTGCAAAGCACTGAATTGGACGTCACACCAAAGATTATGATCATCTTCATCCGGGCAAAAATGGTAACAAAAAAACAGTGACAAAATTTGCAAAACGTACAAGTGACAACCCTAAATCAGTAACATTTTAACCGAGTCTTAAACAGTCGTAAAATGTCTTTCAAATTTCTGTGCACGTTTTGCTAGCTTGATACTAGCCAGTTCAACACAAAAACTACTGATGGCAGACGACCATGACAGTTTCTGTATTGTTTATATTAAACAATTCACGCCACTTCGTGATGTCAACATAACACCGGTTAAGTTTATAAATAGCTAGTAGTAGACTGGCAGAAAACTCCATACCGAGATTGTGTCCCTCGCAGAGCAGTTGCAGGAAGCGGAACAGTTTGCACGTGTTGTCGGTGTCCTGCAGATTCTTGGCTTGAGTCGTGCCGTCTGAGACGCCGAGACCTTCCGCCTTGTTACAGCGCTCAAACGCGTCCAGATCCAACACACTGCAGCCGCACACGTCATAGAGCAGGTGAGATGATCAATTCATCGATCAATTGGTCAACTGGTCAATCAATCAATCAATCAATTAAACACATTTATAGCGCCATATGGAGTTTACGTCGTTACGGTCCACGTTATTACCAGAAGCCCAGCTGTCGCTAAAACGGCCGACCTTACTGGTTGTCAGTGATCTTTAAGATCAACCAAAGTCGAAGATTTTCACGTCATCTGAAACGGCGTATGCCACTTCCTATTAGTGATTATTATCTCTCTGATTAGTGATTAGTATCTCTCGCCGTTTCCGAGATACGGCCAGTTTTCCACAGAAAAATGCACATTCTTCCTACCCCCTTCATTTAACCCCAATTTGAAAATGTTCCCTTTGCACCAAATTGCTGAAATTTTGCACGCATAAGCTTAGCACACATGGCTAATTAATCGTGAAAAAGTTTTTCCCTACGACCTAAAGCTTAGCCACAATACATCCATGACAGACGGACAGATGGATGGACAGACGGACATCTCGTACCAATAGATCGACCGTTACCTAAGTACGGTCAGCTGAAAATCAGCAGAAAATAGCAGAGTTTACAGACTCTTACCCATACTGGGCCGAAAATTTTGGAAAATGCTTACAGACCAATCAATCAATCGAACAGTGTCTACTACTACTACTACTATTACTACTACTACGCACCAGCACTGCTGCATCAAACCAGCAACTGATGTAAAGAAGCCGACATCTTTCTTCTCCTTCAAATGCTGCAGCATCCTCTGTGGTCATGATACACAATAATAAAGTGATAACAATAATAGTAACGGTTGTTTTATTATCATAGCTATTACATCAATTATTAATATGAAATTATACAACACTACCAAACCAAACCAAAGTAAAAATGCACTAAAATGGTTAAAACACACGCAAACACTGAGTACTACAACTGTAACAACTACAAAAACAACAACAACAACTACTACTACTACCAATACTCGTGCTATTATACGGCGTTACCTACCTTTTGTACGTCGGTGTTGCCACCCATCAATATTGATATTCCGAGATCTATTGTAGACACGACCATATCACTCCACTGACCTGTACAATCAGCATACCTTAGTTTCGACAGTGCTGGAAAACTGCACGAATGAATAATAACAAGCAAGAATGTCGCCAGCCCTTGTGGCGACATATAAAGCGGCCGTCCTGCAGCTAGTCATGCTGATGATGATGATGATGATGATGATGATGATGATGAGTCAACAAAGTTAGTGTTCACCCAATCTTACAGCAGTAAAACAGTCACGGGTGTGCTAAAAGAGATATGCCCTGGCAAACAGTTCAGTTTTTAGTTCACGCCAGAAAGCGGATGGCAGATGACAGTTTTGTAGAGATGCCGGCAGCGAGTTCCATGTGGACGGTCCTGCGACGGCGAAGCTGCAAGGACCGTAGCATATATGCCAACTCAACTCCGCCTAATAGTAATCAACTAGCATCAATCTCTTGGCATCTTTGGGGGCAAGTCAGGCGAATCTTGAAAATGTAAGACTCCCAGCAGGGTTCAGTGCAGAGCGTATGATGGAGGTACGAGGGCTTTGCATAAACGGTCTATATTAGAGAAGCCGCAAATTATTTCAGGGAACCAGGCCCCAGTAATAGCAATCTTTAGTTCACCGATATCGGCAAACAATAAACAACACAAAGAAATAAAACACAGCAGCAAAACAGAAAAAAACAAAGAAGAAAAAAATACATTACATACCTACATAGTTCATGGACCATGACGGTGACAAGACATCGAAAACAAAAACTACACAGTTCCAAACTGAAAAAAATGCAGAACGGTTAGCGATTAGGCCTACACAAATGTACAAAAAGCGTTATACTTAACTGAAAAATGTTCGCTCCGACGCGCTAGAATAACGCTTGGCAACTCAAAAGCAAATTCTTTATGACAAATCCTTACAATGCCAATACTATTTGCTTTATTTGCTATTCGTAATTCGAGCGCTCGGAGTAAGTAAATGAAAGAACTGACCGTTGCTGGAGCTGATGTACATCAAAGCCATCTCAGCCGCTCCACGACTGCAAAGCCGCGACTGCTCAAACAACAGTTTCTGCTTTTGCATCTCTTGTTCCTACAGTAACAAGCACCGCATCCAAAGACAACACGCTTCACTAAACACTCGGCTCTGACAACATAAAACGGATAATTTGCAAGCTGGGAGTTTAATCTAACACGCGAACTTAAAGAAACTGAAAGAACGAAAACTGTTTTAAACGGAAATAAAACGAGAGAAATGAAACTAAAAAGTAATGTTCGTAGAACCAAAAAAAAACTGAAACAAACAAATTTGGGAAAAATTAAAGATCGAAGATTAATAAAAAGTTAAAAAAAACAACAGAATAATATCAACAC
>Ga0209671_1008382_pt1 | contig 10811 bp, 2 predicted proteins | sample WorMetHERISLAND2_2_FD_187401 | JGI IMG/M metagenome (GOLD analysis project Ga0209671, IMG submission 187401) | Marine gutless worms symbiont microbial communities from Max Planck institute for Marine Microbiology, Germany - Olavius geniculatus... | ecosystem: Host-associated > Annelida >...
ATTAAAATTTTGAGAACCCATAATCTTCTTTGTCCGAAATTTGCGGCTGTCTGTCGAAGTCTATCGAAAAATTGCAATTTCTTGCCCTGCCCACTTTTTCAACCCACGAAGCCGCTAAATAGAAACTAAGTTCAAAAGAGAGAAAAAAAATGGAAGAATTGTTTAGGAATCGGAGGGAAGGTTGGTTCTCTCACCGGGTCCATGGAGGAGTCGGGGTGCTTGGTCTGTTGCTGCTGCAGCAATGTTGAAACGCGGAGCTTCTCGGCGCTCGGTGTAAGGCTGCGCAGTCGCGGCTTATTGGTACTCGAAGTAACGGCTACTCCCGCCGTACCGAAATTCTCCACTCCGCCCACCTCCAATCCGCCGCCGATCAGCACGCGCAGCCGTGTCACCTAATATCAAAAGGAAAACAAGAAAGCCCAGCTAACGCAAAGAGGAACGCGCGACAGCTGTGCATGTTTCAAGGCCAACTGCGAACATTATCTAAGCACAAGAATCCCAGCAGTTGACATTCGACACGATAATTACATGTATATAGGGTAGTATCTATACTATAGTATCTCACTTACACTCGCCGGAGGGCGTAATCGCGCAACCAATAACGGTAAAAATATTTTTTTTGAGTACGGGTTACCCATGTTTGATGCCCTCGTGCGCAGGCCACTTTGAACATACGGTGTCGAGACTTCGACCGTTTAAATCAACGTTTAGTGTCGAAAAAGATTTCACATACAGGTTGTACTGGTCCATTTTAGTGACTTCCGCCCAATTTGCTTTTAAAATGTGTGTCACAGCCCGAAATCGCTATAAAATCCATAAAAAACCCCAGTGGCGTAGCCAGAAATTTCAATCGGGGGCCTCATCTCTCTTCTGCTTTCCCCCTTCTCCCGTTTGTCCCACAATTTCCTTTTCCCTCCACATTTTACCCTTCCACTCCCTTCCCTGTCCTCCCTTCCGTTAGAAGTAGGGCCCCCTAAAATCCAGCTAAGGGATCTGGGAGCGCTGTGAACTCTCCCACCGGCCGAACTTGAATTTGGTGCATTTTAGCTTTAAAAGATGAGATCTGGCGGCAACAAATTTAATTATTTTCCCAAAAAATAAACTGACCAAATTGGCAAATTGCGTGCAGTTTAAACGTACAGTATGCTTATGTTTTGTCTGAAGGATTGGGGGCTGGGCTCCCTGTTCCTCCCCCTTCTTGTCAACGCCACGAAAAAAAATCTTTGGCGTTCAAGGTCATCTAAGGTCATTGATTTCCGTGGCAATCAAAAGCCAGTGCAGTACTTCCTATTAGTGATTAATAGTAACCTAAGTAGGTTCTATCTCGCGCCGTTTCTGAGATACAGCCACTTATTGGCTGAAAAATCGCAAATTTTTCCACCCCTCTCATTTAGCACCCCTGCTCGGGGTGACCCCTTTCGAATGTATGAAAAAGCTTTACGGATCCTAAAGCTGAATTATTTCTGGCAACCGACGGTGAAGATTTCGTGATCCCAGCTTGCATTGTTTTTGACTGATCCACCCCTGTGATAGACGAACCGTACGGACAGAATTGCGATGGCTAAAGGTGCGTTCTCACTGCGGCGTCAAGGAAACCCAGTAGCTATACCTCGGCGAGTAGTTGACTGAAGGACTGTTTCTGCTGCAGTCGGTTTCGCTGACTGTCCTCAAGATGTCGCTGTAGCTGCGAGACCTCGAGCTGCCATTGGTTGCGATCCTCCACCAGTCTACACTGAAGGTCGACCACCTGACGCTGTAGTGACGTCAGCTCGCGCACTTTCTTCTCCAACTACGCACCCATAGGGACAGCATTATAGAGAAAAAAATGTTTAAAGAGTTAGGCTACTCAGGGAATTCTTTAAACCTGGAAATATCCGGGAAAACTCACGGTATTATCCGGAAATTCTGTCCAACGTCAAGGAACAAATGTAGGCTGACAAACAAAACAGTGTCACACGTGTGATTTTCCCGGTGCAAAAATGCTCTAAAATTGGAACACTGAAAATTTCCAACAGACTTTTCGGCAGACAGCTGCTCAGAATGCAGATTTTGCTCCTAAATTTTCCTAATAGGTTATGGGGCTTTTGAGGCCCCGTATTTTGCAATTCCCTTTTGCTCCTGGCCACGATGCCGCTACCACCTGAAGTATTGGTACGTACGGCGGCGTTGCGTAGCCGCAAGTCTTTGAGTTCGTCACCGAGCGTCGTGCGTTGATCCTGGAGTCTGGCTAGCAGCTGTTTGCGTTCGTCGTCCCGTGTCTGCTGCACGTCCGCAAGTTGACGTTGCAACTCACGACTCACCTCGTGGGCATCCAACTCCGCCTAACGATCGACCAACACGACGACAATAATGCAAAGATATTTCACTCAGAGCAGTGGCGTAGACAATTAAGAGAGGCCCACGGGGCCCATCCGACCCCCCTCCCAATCTAACAGACAGTCATAAACTTACGTTTAAACTGCATCAAATTTGGTCAGTTGATTCTGTCTTTGAAGCTTTCTTTGAACCTGTCTTTGATTCTTGATCTTTGCTTACGGTAAAATAAATTTAATTGTCGTTTGTAATAATAAAACAACAATAATAATTCTAAGGCAAAGGACTAAAATCGTTAGCACCAGATACCTCATCTTTAGCTATAAACCTAACGCACCAAATTCGATTTCGGCTAAGGCTCCCCCAGACGCCGTAAAGACAGTTTAAGGTACAGTGCTCTCAGACACTTAGCTGGATTTTAGGGGTCCTACTTCTAAAGAGAGGAAAGAGAAATAAAAGGTGATAAAGAAAAAAAAGAAAGGAGCGGAAAAGGGAGGAAAGGAAAAGAAGGGGAGAAATGAGATGAAAAGGAAGGGGGAGAGGAAGAAAGAGTAATAAAAAGTGAAGAAAGGGATAGCCACGGAATTCAAATTTCTGGTTACGTCACTATCCCCTCTCATTTAGCGCCCTCGTTCGGGGTGACCCTCTTCAAATTTATGGAAAAGCTTTACGGTTCCTGAAACTAGTCTTCCAGGCAGCCAACGGTGAAGATTTGGTGATCCTAGCTTGCACCGTTTTTGACTGATCCACTCGTGTGACGGATGGACAGACGGACAGACAGAATTGCGATGGCTAAGACGCGCTGAAAGCAGTAGCTGCGTTCACGCGTAAAAATCAGTTTTTCGTCTGTCAGTCTTAACTCGTTTATACCGCCGCACTTTTTATTCGATTTTGATGAAATTTTGTATCATGATTCGGGCCTAAGGATTAAGATTGGGTTTGTTAGATAAGCCCTATGAAAAACCGATGATCTCTATCACTATTTTGTCCCAATTTTGCGGTCGTAATGCATATTCATTGGAAAAGTTCGCTTCGGTGGTTATTGGCCGCAAATCTTGTAATGAAATAAGGCTCCAATCATGACGATCAATCACTAACTTTCACTAGGCCTAACAGGCAACATAAATCAGACTCTGATGCATTAAAGTGTTTCATGAAGAGATAAAAGAGGATGTAGATGCTTTCGTATTGATATTTGGTAGAATGGACAGAATTCGTTGTTATGGTGACATTAGCCTACTAGCAACGACGTTTACCCCCGATGCATGCTGGGTAATTTTTGGGTTGCAAATTGCAATGGTAGTTTTAGTCCAGTTTCACTGGCTAAGCTATATCGTAATCTGTTTTGTGGCAACTAAATGCGCACGAGACTGCATTTCAACGCAACATAATTAGGCCTATGCGTCGTTTTATTGACACAACATTCAGTAAAATGGATTTGGGATCAAAGGGATATTGGAATTCCCACTGCTGCCGCTACATCTACTAACCTTGTACTTGGCTTGTTGTTGTTCGTCCATCGATTCACTTCTCTTTGACTTGCCGCCAAACTTCTCAAACTTGGACCTGAACCAGAGCATATTTTGCAGAAATTATTTGAACTCCCCAAACCCAAAGCAGTAGAGGTCTGCTGGATGGAAGTCCTCCAGCGGGACCCAGAATCAGAATCCCGATAGATGGTCTCTCCCGGGTATAGGCTAATAGCCTAGAACATTACCATAAATTAATTCACAGCAGACTTCTGGCGATTTTCCTGGTTACAGTAAAGGTGAATTTAACAAACTACTTAACTGACAAATTTAGTGAACTGAGTAAGAGTACACAGCGACTGTAAACAATGCTCACGTAACGCGCGACGGCATCGGTGCTGCCACCTGGGAAATCAGTGCACAATGTGCAATGAAACAATAGTGCGTTTTGAATAAGTACTCAAATTTGAGACTTCCGCATAGAAGACTACTTGAACCTAAGAAGTCGAAACTCAGACGGTTAAAATTTACGTTTTGTGCTAAAAAATTTCATACGTAGTCTATCGCCAGTAATTTCGGCGCAAATCGCTGATGCAATGTGCCTCGCAACCTAACATCGCAAAAATACTAAAAGCCCACTTTTTGGATTTCAAGAACATTGGAGATCATCTATGTTCGTACCCACGGAAAGCATGTCAGCAGTGCTTGTTATGATAAGCAGCAAGTCTGAGTCAATTGACAATCGTTTTCAGACTAAAATTTTAAATTAGTGGTTTGTGGTAGAAATTGTACACTTTGAAGGGGTACTCAAATTTTACGCAACACACGAAACTTAACCGAGGACTTTTTAAACCTATGAGGCCACAATTCAAACCACTAAAAATTAATCCACGTTCAATGCTGAAAATTTCATGCGCAAGTTGTTTTGGTCTATCTCCAGCCATTTCGGCGCAATTTTTACGCTCGAAAGCAGCTACTGCTTTCAGCGCGTCTTAGCCATCGCAATTCTGTCTGTCTGTCCGTGCGTTTGTCTGTCTGTCTGTCACACGGGTGGCTCAGTCAAAAACGGTGCAAGCTAGGATCACCAAATCTTCACCGTCGGCTGCACGGAAAACTCTTGTTTCAGGAACCGTAAAGCTTTTCCATAAATTCGAAGAGGGTCACCCCGAATGAGGGCGCTAAATGAGAGGGGGTAGGCAAAATTTGCGATGTTGGGCCAATAAGTCGCTGTATCTCAGTAACTGTGCGAGATAGGGCCTAGGTTACTATTAATCACTAATAGGTAGTCGTACACTGGCTCTCGATTGCCGTCGAATTCAATGACCTTGGATGACCTTGAACGCCAAAACAGGCGGTTTTATGGATTTTTGGTGATTTCAGGCTGCGACGCAAGTCTAGGCCTATATCATTCACAAAGTGGCGCCACGTTACTATCGTTATGCGATCCAGATAGAGAATTTGGTATTTTTATGTCAACTTAGCGTGAACACCCCTATTTTCAGCTAAACTACTGAACCGTAACTGCTATAGGCTTTTTGCGTGTCTCGTGAGCATTAGCTCAAATTTCTTGTCTATTTAATTGTGCGATGCAGCCAACAATATTGCAAATTGTAGTCTGTCTTCTTAGTTCGAGTCTCGTTTGTTTTGAAAGGCTAACCAAAATTTGAGGTCTCAGTACAGAGATCGAAACTCAGATGGTTAAAATCTATGCTTTAGTCTAAAAATTTGATATGCAGATTGTCTTGGTCTATATTCAGTAATGTTGACGTAATTTGCGGTTGAATTATGCGCTGTCTTGGTTTGTCTACAGCCATTTCGACACGATTCGTTGTTACAATGTGCGCCGCAGCTAAAAGCTGCAAAAAATCATAAAACCCTTCTCTGGGTTACAAGATTGTTCAAAGTCGTCGATGTTAATGCCATTGAAAAGCTGGCCAGGAGTGCTGGCTATAATAAGCAGCAAGATAGAAGCAAGATTATAACAGACTTGCTGTTTAAAAAGTGTTTATCATAGCAAGCATCAAGTCTGTGCCTATCTACAACCGTTACCACAGTAGACGAGTCGATGACGGTAAAACAACGACTTCTCAGGGGGAGAGGTACCCCTTTTGATGCCTTTGTTTAATAGAAATTTCATCACACAACGGCATGTAAAATTTTGTCATGAAAAAACTAAAGTCTTTGTGGCAGCCAACAGTGAAAATTTCGTGACCATCGCTTGCACCATTTTGATACAGGATGTGACAGACAGACGGACGGACTGACATCTCTACGACAGCTAAAACGTGCTACAGCACTACGCCCGTACAATCATTACCCCACACGACAGCCCATTACAGTAAAATTAAAAACGCGCATAATCCATGAAAAAGTTCCAAACGTAATCCACTAATTGGGCTTGGCGTAGATGCTGTCTTGTGTATTACCGAGAGCAAAACCACACTGCGACCGACTGCAAATTTGGGCTCCAAATTTTCAGATTTTTGACTTCGCGTGTTTTAGTCCGCCCGGAAACGACAGTTTTCGGGAAGACTTATGTTTTGCTGGCATTTATTTCTTTTTCTTTTCGCGTAATCTACGAGCTCCGTGGCCAGATCGGCGCGAAATTTTGCGCGATGCTCGGAAGTGTGTTTTTTTTTAAAATCCTTGTCCAAAATTTCGATGGGGCCTCCGCCAAAAAAATTTAGGGACGAAAAACATGCAAAATCTGGCCCAATTTCGATCGACTTCAAACTTCGACGGCGAATACCTCCGGAAGGGATAAAGATATTCAAAATCGGTGAGTTACTCGATCGACAGCGATTCCTCCGGCGTTCGGGGATAAAGTCCGATGAACTTTGGTCCACTATATGAGGACATCTAGATGTGGAATCATACCCACCCACATCGACTTTTTCGGAAGACCATATTTCGGCCTCTAGGGGGTGCTGCGCCCCCAAATTTTTACACGCGTCATAGAATGATTAAGTCTTGCTAGCGCTCCCCCACCGGGGACCTGGGTCCTCCTTCCATTTTTTCAAGGGGAGTCCAAAATTAGCCTTAATTGTAGCGAATTAGCCACCATAACTTTAAAGCCAAGTGGAGTAGCCTAATGAAACTTTGCCACGTGACGTAGTGCTAAGTGGGGCTGATAACGTGCGTACAAATTTTGGGACACCGCCCCTTTAAAATTCTGGATAGCGAAAAACGTCCGAGATTCGGCGCGATTTAGGACAACTTTCAAATTCGAATATCTCTGGAATGGATATCGATAAGCAGTAAACGACATTATCAACTATCGTCCCTCCCGCGTTAATAAACAAAATTTGGTAAATTTTGGTCCACTAACGACAACGGTTAGTTGGCTAATTTCAGGGGCCAAAAACATGCAAAATTTGGCCCAATTTAGGAAGACTTCAAAGTTCAACAACAAATATCTCCGGAAAAGATGAAAATATTCGAAATTGGACAAGTACGTCTTGTACCGCGATTCCTCACGCGTTGAACGAAAAAAGTTTGGTGAACTTCGGTCCACTAATCACGATGATTAAGCGGTGAAATCGTACCCACCCAAATCGACATTTTTCGGAAGACCATATTTTGGCCCCTAAGAAATGCTGCACCTTAAAATTTATACACGCGCTATAGAATGTCTAAGTCTCACTAGCGCACCCCCCAACGAGAACGGGAGGTCCACCTTACAACTGTTTTCAAAGGGAGTGGGGTCAAAATTGGCTTAAATGTAGCGTATTAGCCGCAAGAACTTTGGAGCCAGGGGAAGTAGCTTCATAAAACTTTGCCATGTGACGTGCTGCCAGACGGAGGCGATAACGCGTGTACAACTTTTGGGGGGAGCACCACCCTTAAAATTTGGGACAGCAAAAAACCTTCAAAAATCAGTGCGATTTACAACAACTTTCGAGTTTGATCGCAAATATCTCTGGAACGAATAAAGATATCGACAACCGGTAAAAACCATTATCAAGTACAATCAATACCGCGTTGAATAAAGAAATGGTGGACTTTGGTCCACTAACACCAGAGATTATACGGCTAATGTTTTCCTACCTTAAGTCACACGCTGCGCTAAGCACTATACTGATGGCCGGCCGGCAACTCAGCCCCCTCAGGCTGCCCTTAGGGAGAGGTGGGGTGCAAGGTGTAGACGCCCGTACCTAAGGCCTAAAGACTCAAACGCCGCGGTCGGGGTCCGCAACCGTGCAACATAGAAGGCGCCAGAGGGGTATGACAGACAAACAAACAAACAGACAAACAAACTTCCCACGCATTATAAGTAAGACATAATTTTGTCTGACCTGAACTCGGCCACTCTGCGCGTGCTCGCCGACGAAGACGACGTCGACTTGGAACTAGGAGCTTCGACCGTCGTCGTCTCCGACACCTGTTACAGGAAGAAACTCAGTAAATCAATAAAACAAAAACCAAAGGAATTTGCCACGATGCGGAATCGCCGCAAGACAGCAGCAGTTTCAGGGTGGCAATAAGGTTGGAGAAAAATGCCCCGAGTTCTCCAGGTTTTTCCAGAGCCATAAACTAACATATTCATAGGTTATCACAACAAACAGTAATTGTGATAATAGTAATTTGTAATTTGGGGAAGCACTATAAGTTCCGCTATCGGGGTTCGGGGGCCGAAACGTATTTTTATTTTGCATCCTAAAACCCGAAACTTTTATTTTTTTAATAACTCCATGAAACATTGGCCGATTTTGATAATTTTTGGCAAGCAATACCCAAAAAATTGACGTAAATCACTATTGTTTAGACGACCTTACCTTATACCTGTCTCTGCACTACCTTGTGAAATGCGGAAGTCGTAGTTTTGTCGTTTACAACAATGAAATCAACTGGGGAGGGCGTGTGTCAGCTCAGAAAATCACTGAGACCAGAAAATCTTTGAAAATCTGTAACATATCCAACATTAATCATACTGATTCTAAGACCGTACGTCGATAAAATAAAATGGTGCATCAACAGCCAGTGAGCTGCTCTGGGTCGCGCGTTATTGAACGGGCTGTGGGCGAGTCGCGTCAACACCACCAATTGCGTTCGTGCTCGAGGAGGCCATTTTGAGTACACACAGTAATAGAAATAATATGATGTAACATGTAAGACTTTCTCTGAGATAATAATTATTACTCGTGTTTGTCGCTATTCAATGAATTATTTCTGAGCCGACACATACATTGTATGCGCTACCCAGCATGAATTCATTGTTGTAAACAGCCAAATTACGACTTCTGAATTTCACAAAGTAGCGTAGCAATAGTATTGAGATAAGGTGGGCTAAACTATAGCCATTTACGTCAAGTTTCTTCTCGATGTAACGTGCAAAAACAAGAAATCTGAGCTAATGCTCAGGAGACGCGCGAGAGCCTATAGCAGTTCCTGTTTGCAGATAATTTTGGTCTATCTCCACCCATTTCGTCGCAATTTACTCTTTTGCAGCCAAAAATTGCCAAAAAATCACTAAAACCCTATTTTTAGGGCTCAAGATCATTCGAGGTCATCGATGTTGGAAGGAAAAGGGTGAAAACAAAAAGAAACAGAAAAAGGAGAAAAAACAAAAAAGCAGAAAAAAGAAGAAGAAACTGAGTCTGATGATGAATTGACAATGCTACAGTCCCCCGGTCATCAGTACCAGCTTTGGTGCATTTTGGGCATAAATGGACATAACGTGGTAATAACTTGAGTGATTTCCCTGAAAACCAACTGACCAAAACCAATATATGAGAGATACACAGCACGCACAATACAGCATTCGACATAACGCTCCGTGGCTCGATGCAATTCAGAATGGAGAGGCGGGGGGTTTAATCGCACGTGAGTTCATGTGGGTGAAGTGTTGAAAAAGTGAATAGGGTGTAGAAATGCCATTGTTATGTGATACTGAATCGGCTCTCTCGCCTTTTTGAGTTTATCCTCGAGTGCGGTGCGTTCGGTCTTCCAGACGCTTTGTTCAGCAGTGAGTCTGTTCTGCGCCGCTTGACACTTGGTCTCTGCCGAGTGCACGTCCAACGTCAGCCGGTCAATCGTCTTCTCCAGTTCATTGATTCGCTCACTGTACCTCTCCACCTGCCAATCAAACTACTACTAAAAATAAAAGGTACAGATAAAGTAAGTGTGTGGGGTTTAACGTCCCGCCCGACGCAGTATAGGTCATTTTGGGAAGGCCTTTCCAGGCAATGGACACACACACATAATAACGGAACAGAAAGTTTAATCTTTACAGAGATATAACGGCGATTCATAGCTCTTGATAGAAAACCCGTCACAAAGCTACGGAGTGTCACCTGCCATATGAAATCACAATCATCACAGTTTTAGCTGTTACGCGACACAGGTGAACGCGCTTCGTCTTGACCATAGCCAGACAAGAAGTACATGATTTACCTACCCCGGAGGGAAGAACGGCTGAGTTGTCCTTGGTGTTAATTGATGGTTCACCTGACCGCAGAGAGTCACCCATCTCTGTAGTAACAAATTGACAGCGACGCGACTGGAAGTCGAACCCACAACCTTTCAATCATAAGTCCGACATACCGTTGCCGTCACACACAAACTACTACTACTATACGACGACTACAATGACAACAACGACAGCGACAACAGCAACAACAACCCCTGCTACTAATACAACTACAACTACTACAACAAACCGGTTCGGCGGCGGTCTGTAGTCGTAGTCGTTCGTCGTTCCATGAGGCTGCACTGAGGTCGAAGCGATTGCGTAGATCAGAAAGTGCTCGACGCGCCGCTTGCAGCAGCTCTAACTGGACGTCATTTTCACGACGAAGGGCCACCGCCGCTTCACGAGCCTGAACAATGACTACTACTTTACAGCAACGACGACAACAACAACGACCGATTTTTGTAGGTTGGAAAGAGGCAAATTAAGGAAATTTTTTTTCGGCCTCTGCACCGATTTCCAAGACGCATTTTTTGTCTTTTGAACTATTAACCATCGCTGCAGGCCCTGCCTTCTTACTGTAATAAACCTATTGACTTAATTAGTGCACAATAAACAAA
>Ga0209671_1008383_pt1 | contig 10811 bp, 6 predicted proteins | sample WorMetHERISLAND2_2_FD_187401 | JGI IMG/M metagenome (GOLD analysis project Ga0209671, IMG submission 187401) | Marine gutless worms symbiont microbial communities from Max Planck institute for Marine Microbiology, Germany - Olavius geniculatus... | ecosystem: Host-associated > Annelida >...
GTAACCTAGGCCTTATCTCGCACCGTTACTGAGATACAACGAGTTATAGGCCAAAAATCGCAAATTTTGACCACCCCCTCTCATTTAGCGACCTCGTTCGGGGTGACCCCCTTCGAATTTATGAAAAGCTATACGGTTCCTGAAACTAGAGTCTTCCGGGCAGCCTACGGTGAAAATGTGGTAATTCTATCTTGCACCGTTTTTGCCTGATCCACCCGTGTGACGGACAGACAGACAGACAGACAGACGGACGGACGGACGGACAGAATTGCGATGGCTAAGACGCGCTGAAAGCAGTAGCTGCTTTCGCGCGTAAAAATTGCAGTGACACAATCAGTACATAGCTACGAATCGCTTATTAGCTCAGCCAAGATAACACCGTGTAGGCCTAGTCTTTACAAGCTGAATTTAAGTGGAATTTTGAATATAAGCTGATAGCAAATGCATTCGGCAATACACTATAACGATGTACGTGTTCTCTGCTTACGGCAAACGGTGCTACAGGTTGCTGCATGGTGTGAAATGCTATTCGAAGAGCACTCATTACGAAAACAATGCATGTAGTTAAATGGTCAATCAATGTAGTCTTACCAAGCTTAAGTGAGTGTCCAGACGAGATCATAAACGTCGTGATGGTGAGAACGAGAGACGACATCCGGCAGCTGTACATAGACGTTCGTCTCGTCATCGTGACGCTCGACATTGTTACTACTGATAGCAGACGGACACCGTCATCGCGCACTGACTGTCACGTGCTACTGTCACGTGCTTCTGTTGCTGCTGCTGCTGATGCTGCAACTGCCGCTGAGATAGTGAAGCTGATATGGGCGACAACACAGCTCTGCGGCATCTCTGCGGCGCTGCGGCGCAGTCGCCCGCCGCCAGAAACAGCGTGCAACAAGCGAGATGCCCAGTGTGGCTGCAGCAGCAGGGAAGAAGGGCAGGAAAGACGGTGGGTGGCGGGGCTGGAAGGATGTGAGGATAACCGGAGGTGCCTGATGAGTACAGCAGCATGAGCGACGTGCAGGGGGCCTAGCATCTTTCGACGGGTGCGACATTATGGAACTACACATGTAGCTTTTATGTTGAAACATTAACAGACAGGTAAATTGATATCAGTTAAGATTAAATGATGTGTCTTTTGCACGACGCATTTTCAATGAGTTATCATAAGCACTTGCTATGAGTAAGCTTGCGGAAAGCCACGTCTTAAGACCTGATTTGCCGCAATCCGCTGACGTTCTAATATTTGTGTTGATACCTGTAAGTTCGCAAAAAACCGTCGACTTGTGCATGCAGTTTGGTAATAACGTTACATCTCAATAAACTATATCAGACAAACAATATTGTCAGGTTCTTTATTATAAAAGAAACGTATGTACAGTGTACATCTAATAGAAAACTAGGGGAAAACAAAAGAGTTCACAGAAAATCCACAGTTCACGCCGCACACACGGTCTCTCTCGTCTAGACTAGCCTAGCCGCGCGCCCCAGGCTGCAGCGTATCTCGCAGTCATTAAGCGTAGAGTCCACTGAATCTGACAAATATTTAGTAAGTTTTTTAAGTAAGATAACGAACGAAAAAAACGCTTGTTCGTTTGTAGTCAAAAGCACAGCACGCAATACTTCAAACGCCAGTTCCGCGGGCAGGTCGAATAACGTCACATTGCTGGATACGAAGGTTGGTTTGCACAGCATCACACCAGCAACTAGGTGACTGCGGCAAAGCCAGCAGGTGGCAGACGCATCGCCGCATCATCAGCTGCAGGCAGCAGCAACGTGCTTGCGTCGGCGACAGATTCATTACTGCACACACAGCGAAGACTTCAGGTGAATACTAATGAGCAGCAGCAGCAGCACTTCATCAGGAAACAAAACATCACTTCAAAATACGCCTAGCTGACAATACTGTGCTAATTTGGCTTGGCAGTAACGTCGTTGGTAGCGTTAACTACCCGTACGTTGCATCGAGTTAGTACTGAGATTTATTTATTTATTTCAGCACTGACATTAACAACACCAGCAACACAAATAAAAACAACAAAATGCCAGCCAAGGATAAAAAGGCTCCAGAAGGAACACTAACATCTACCCTAATAAACACAATATAACAGAAAATTAAACAAATCAGTACGATTAAGAAAAGCCTTGAACCTAACGAGAGAGGAAAAATCAACATAGGCCGGGAGTCTATTCCAGGGGCCAACAACACGCCTAGCAAAAGAATGATAGCGTACATTATGGGTAGACTGCTCGGCAAACAATTTATAACTATGGCCACGAGTATTGCAAGAGGGTGCAAAACGAAAAAACGCACAGAAGTCCACATTAATTAATCTAAAGACTATTTTATAGCACATTATGAGATGAACACGAAGTCGTCTTAGTTCGAGAGAATCAAGATTAGTTACAACAAGTCGTTGCTGACCGTTCTGTGGCGGAACCAGAAATTTGAAATAAGATGGCGGAAGGGCTGTGCAGAATTATCAGTGCTACATATTTTGTTCTTGATACTTACATTTTGTATTTGCACTCAGCTCGGTTAGATACATTCATTGCTGAACTAAATCTCACAGGCAAGTGGCCAGCCAACATTTTAACTCAAGTTCAGGTCCGCTGATTATCGTATTGACTGATACAAATAAACCAATATAATCATTATTCAGATATCAAGAAAAGTTACTGCTGATGTAAAGAGACAGAGGTTTCTACTCGCTTGAGAAGTTAAAATACATAATGTGGGTGCGCCAATCGTGTATTGTCTATCTAATGCGTGCAGTAGGAGCAGATGTCGGCTCCAGACGCCAGCAGACTTTCTTAGTACTGAATTCGTCGAGCAAACAATTGCGCCGCCGCTGGTAAAAAGCCGTTAGTAGCTGTTAATGCGATCGGGCTGCAGCCGGGAACAGCAGCAGCAGCTTCTGCAGCTGTCGCAGTCATCGTCGCTAGCAGTTCTGAGCACAAAGCTGGAGAATACTGAACAAGTCCATTTCCGCACCGGACACCGCCAGCGCCGTTTGGGATTTGTTCAATAAATACAATCAGAAAAATTTTCGGTGCGACAATCGACGTCAACGCAAGCAAAGCTCAGGCTTAAAATCTTCTCACCTTATAGACTGCTCGTAGCTTTAACGGATTACTGGACTGTTTATCAGATTTTGATTTAAGCTTATCAGCTTTCTTCTGAGTTTCTTCGTCTGATGTTTTTTCAGTACCGTGCGATTAATAAAGCTGACTATTTTTGTTATAAAACATAGTACATTGTAAAGGCTATACTCGAGTGATTTTTATATCTCAGAATCCACGTTCTCGCTCTCACATGGACCGATATAAGCTTTGGCGGGAGGCCTAGCCCATGAAAACGTCATTACTGCAAAAGTTGGCCCATAACCTAAAACCACACAGTGTCTAGGCCTATAGGAAACAAAAACCACATATTTCGTTTACTGCTACGCCTGTTTACTGCAGTTTTTTTTTATCGTGGCTTTAACGTCGATCATATTCCGATCGTATTTACTTAGAAATGATAGCTTGCAACTTTGCTGACATGTTTGAGACGACAGCGCTAAGTAGTATAACTGATGTAAACATTGCAGGTTTGCATCATAATGTACGGGTTAATGCACAATATCAAACGAACAAATACTGAAAATATCTGCAGAAAAAAAGAGAATTATTACGGTGACATTAGACGGTTGTCGGCTGTGTATTACAGTGTGTCGCAGCAGCTGTCGATCACTGACGGCCATACGGCACGACAACACGTTGATGTGTGTGAATTAGCCTTCTTGTCATCACGCTCGGGACCACACTCAGTGTCAACAACAAATCGTCCACCGAACAAATTTGCATAAATTTTCCGCTTCACCTACATGCTCAACGGCGGCGGCGACAAAGCGTCGTGCCGATGAAACATGGCGCACGCAGACCACGGACGCAGCGGTTGTTTCAATCAGCGATGCCGCGACTCGTGGGGCTCATTATCGACTACACACAACGACTGAGTGAGATAATTCTTATTTCGGACATATAGCCCTTGAGAAGTCTTACTCAAACGCTGAAACAATTTATATCTATTATCAACTGTCCTCCAAGTGGAAAGGGAAAGTTTCGTAGCCATGCACCTACCACACGCTGAGTCCAAAGTGACTGTGTTTCAAACTTTGGAGGAGATATAGGCGCCTCTACAGCTTCAATGACAAATCAATATAGGCCTAAACATCAACTTTGAGATCTTGCGTTAAACGACAGACCTCATGCAGTTTTGGACCTTAGTGCATAAATAGTTCATTAGCCGTTAATGCACGAACTGCTCGTGGATAAGCCGTATGCTGCCGTATCCCCTCCCGTAAATGGCATAATGCCTCTGTGGTTCCAACCAAATTAGCCACACATCGAAAGTAGTGGCAGAATTAGCTGTCAGCTAGTACACGTATGCTACCACAGCGTCGACGGTAGCTCAAAGTGCTTCCATAATCGCTTCAACCTTCAGTTAGTCGCCGAATAACTGCTCCGCCGCGGCAACATTAACCGCGGCGGCGGCTGCGAGTTGTTAGTTGGCCAGCAAGAAGTAAACGTCCGATTCGACCGTTGGTTGTTCCGCTGTTAAATAAAATTAATCGCTGGTCGCTCTGAGCGGATGTTCGAGGTCGAAGGGCCGGACACAGCTGGCGTGCCATGGGCGGTCATCAGGGGCGGACGGACGGCGACCGATAACTCAAGCGTGGCAATAAACGCTGACAGCACGGAGACCGCTCGTCCGTCTCCGACACAGACGTCGATTATCATTAGACAGACGACGGCAACGAGCAACTATACGTCCTCTTCTAATGCGCACACTTGTCTCTGCAGCCACAATGTCAGTCTGACACTGATGTCATCGTTTTAATCCGCCTAATCCGTCAATGTCGTGCAACGCAGCCAACGGAACTGCGTACTTCGTCTTTGACATAATAACGCACTGCTACCTCTAAACAAGCAACGTTCCTTCGTCACGGCTGAAGGCAAAAATGGGTTTAGCAGTCCATACTCTAACTAAAAACGCTAGGGCATTACAACTTCTGGCTCAGAATAAAGACACGTGGGATAAATGAACATATCCAACGCAGCCATTCGCACTACTCGATAGGCCCTATTAGCGGCGTCGTTGGTAAAAAAGTAAGAAAAACAGAAAGTTGCAATTTTCCTACAAACAACTAAAAATTTCAGAAGAGGTCCACTTTCTCGTGCTCAAAAAATCAATTTTCCACAAAATTCGCTCAAAATTGGAAATTTTAGCCACCAATTTGATGTTTTTGGACTGATTTTGCGGACAAAAAAATTCCGACAGAACATAATTTGGGGGTGCCTCCCCTGTCACGACCCCACTGCTCCAAAAAGTAAGTCGCTAAGTTTTTGTCGCATGTACGCAAGTACTGATCGATTTTCAAAATCCTTTTACAGTAGCATGAAGTTTTCAACACAGTAATATATTAAAGATGCTGTCACACCTTTGAGGCATCGCCACGTTACAAAGTGAAATGTCTGTTCAGTAATATTTGATAAACGACTATGTAGACCATTTCAATAACAAACACTAGAAAATATTTTTTTACAAATGCCTCACCGCCCAAACCGATAGAACGCATTACTGCATAAAATACATGAATTTGATCAGTCACAAGAGTTGCGGGTTTGTATAAAAATTACGCCAGATTTCCGTTGTAAACACTGCCGCTGCCGAACATTTCAATAACGGCTTTTTTATTCAGCGACAGCGTTACTGTTCTCAAGGCCGCTGTTGCCGCAGCCGCAGCTGCTGCAGCTGACCATCGCCGGCGGCGTTACATTTGTTTGCGATGAAGAGCGTTTGTGTGCGTGCGTGCGGTCGTTAGCGCGTTCTTTGTACGTCAGCCGCTTGTCCATCCAGTTGCCCTCTACCTCCCCACCCCAGTGACCGGGCTCGACGGCGACAAAGGCTTTTCCACTGCAGTCAACCGACTCGACAACCGGATGCAAATTAGCGCTGCCGCCAGCGGCGCGCGGCGCGGTGACAACGTAACGAACTTGCTCCAGATCATTCCGCGACCTCAGCGCATCGTCAGCACGCACTGGACACTGGGCTCTTCCTTCCATCGGTAAATCAAGCAGCGACGACGTCGTCGACGCCACCTCTCGCGCCGTTGTTTCTCACCGGTGGATTTTCCGACGCATCGGAAGGGTTACCATCTGGCATTTTAAAATGTGACAAATAAGTCAACTAGCTGAGTAAATTGGCTGTAAAAATTAGTTTTTTCCCCTGCAGTTTGGCCTTTTCTTGGCATCGAATCGGCCCCCATTTCTAGTTCGGCCGTAACGCCAAATCTACTAGAGAAAGACTTTTTATCCAGTACATTCGGTAACACTCAATTTTGGCATCAGTTCGGCATTAATTTGACACTTAACTAACGAACGATTCTATCGTAAACGGTAATGGTATTTTTGAAAGTGTGGCTTTTTTGTCGGTAAAATACACTACATTTGGCATTTTCGGCCGGAGGAATTTTTTTCTGTAGTTAAGGTTTTTTAAAGGTAGTTAGACTTGATGGGCATTGCCGTTTCTGACTACCTGTTTCAAGATTCTGTTTGTTAAATGTAACTGTGTGAATGTATCTGAGAGAAATAAACGTTCTTTCTCTCAGCGGTGAGTAAAGCAACGCAACTGACCGTACATGTACGTCTAACGCCGACGTCTTCCCGGGCGATGTAATGCCGGGCAGATGCATACGTCGCAGCATCGTGTGACTGACACGTGTGAAAACTCATTCGCAAACGGCGCTGCGTTGATAAACTGAAGTGCGCTGCTGCTGCAGCTGCTGATACTACTGCTGCCTGGGGGCTTTGGCACGTGGACGTGTATCATTCACTTTGCGCCCAAAACGACCTCTTTAGATCTGAAAGCAAGAACTTCAATCAACCTCGCACGAACCATCTGCACTACGGAGTGTTCGAAGAATTCCAGCGGCGCATCATGGCGTGCCGTTTTTACGCGCGACAGCAAACAGTGCTCATAGCTCTGGCATACGTCTGTCTGTCTGTCGCACTCTGCAGCCCTATCAAAAAGTTACAATCTAAAATCACGAAATCATTACTCTGAAGGTATGACAAAGATTCGTTTTTGTGACAAAATTTCGGGCATCTGGGTGAAGAGTTTTGCTTCAAACGAGGACGTCAAAGAAGATTTTAGGCTGCGATGCTTATTTCGACAGTGAACTGCGCCGAAATTACTGGAGATAGACCAAGACAACGTGCACACGAAATTTTCGGCATAAAAAGTCGATTTTAACCGTTTGAGTTTCGAACTCCTAGCTTCAAGGAATCCTCTGTAGACCTACTAGAAGGAGGTCAACATTTGGGTACCATTTCATTATCATTACACGTTGTACATTTGACTCCGCAGGTAGCAGTACAAATGCTGTCGCACGTCACGTGAGCAATGCTCAACTTACTTGTTCTGAATGTATTTCTCTTGCTTCATACCAGTAACATGTTTTAATAGAGCTGTCAAATCGTTCATTCTTTAATGCATTAACGTACTGCGTTAATTTTTTAACGCATTAATTAACGCGTTATTAACGCACCAAAGCCCGTCGAGAGGGAGAGTAAGAAGGAGGGGTAAGTTACCCCGGGTCCCGCACCCGCAACGTTTGGGGGCCCCGCCTGTAGAATATAGAAAGTTAAAAACACATTTTAAACGTATAATCAACAATAACTGCCGTCATAGATAGCATAGAAATCTATCAGTCTGTCGTCAAAATAATTATTTGTTTACAGTAGCGATAGAACGTTAACTACAGTTTAGTTACTTGAATTCATCTGATTGTCAAATAACTGCAGTTTGACGGAATATTGGAACTTTTGCTTCGCGGAATTTGGTAAATTAACATAAATTTACTCATGCGCGTTAATTATTTTAACACGCGTTAATTTTTTTTAATGCACGTTAATTTATTAACACATTGATGCGTTAATTAATGCATTAATTTGACAGCTCTAGTTTTTAATACATGAAAGGGCACCAAGTAAATAAAATATAGCAGACAGCGTCTTTAACTCAATGCTCCAATATAAATTAACATAATAAAGACAATTTAAAATGGTTTGTTGCAAGCTTTACACTTGTGACAATATCAAATTCTGTGCTACTTCCAGGTTTTGCAGACAAGTGATCACAGAGTACATCCGGAACCAAATGATGAAATACAAAAAATTAATGCACTTAGCCAACAATAACTAAGTGCACAAATAGCGAAAACAGAGAAGTTACAATTCCAATACATATTATTAATTTACCTCACAAACAGCATCACATTAGCAAAACGGAATGCGATTAAAGTACATCAAAGCAGAACACTACCATTGGAATAAATTCCTACTAGAATGAAAGAATTCCAGGTGAAAGTTCACCCGAATCTCAAACTACAGGGTGCAGCAGAAAAAAGTCGACCCCTAAAGTTTTTTTGCTGTTTTCTCAGCAACCGTTTGGAATTTTAATTTGAAATTTTACGGATTTATTTATTAAAACCTTCTACATCTAACTGCTAAGTCAAATGTGATTCTGTTGAAAAACGACGAAGTTACAGACTTTTGAACATGACCGCCTACCGATTTTTCAGCATTCAAAAATGTTCTGGCTACAACACCAATTTAATAACATTGTTGAAACAACACAGTTCAATAATAATCAAGTGCCAAAATTTCATTGTCACTGCGAATGTTCAAAGTGTTCACCACCAGCTCCAAGCAACAACACCAGCCTCCAGTCGCCTTATTTGAGAAATCTTTTACAGCCTTGTCGATCAGTCCCTGTGGCAGGTTGCCCCAGATAACCTGAAGCGCTTCCTTGAGTTTGGTGCTTGTTTTCGGCTTTGATTTAAACTTGTAGTAAGCCTCCAACATTGCACCCCATACGTGATAGTCCATATGGTTTATGTTTGGAGAACTGGAGGCCATTGGTCTTTTGTGATGAAATCAGGACAGTTGGCGCGCAGCCAATTCTGTGCACTGCAAGGCGTTGCGTGCTGTGTGCTGACGCGCTGATGCGAGATGCAAGATGAATCCGGTGGCAGCCGGCGACTGCTTTAAAGGAACGAGAATTTAATGATAATTTTTAAACAATACAAATTACTGTTTATCAAAACGTCATTGTGACGTCATCGGCAGTAACGTGTAACCAGTTTTTTAAAAATGAAATAGCATTTTTAGCTTGAACATTTTTTAATGTTGAAAAATCGGTAAGCGGTCATGTTAAAGTCTATAACTTCATCGTTTTTCAAAAGAATCACATTTTATTTGGCAATTAGATGTAGAAGGTTTCATTAAATACGGCTGTAGAATTTCATATTAAAATCCTAAACGGTTGCTGAGAAAACGGCGAAAAACTTTAGGGGTCCACTTTTTTGCCGCACCCTGTATGCCCATCTGGCTTATGTCTCTGGAATACAGCACATAGCATAAACCCGACAATTAGAATAATGCACTTAAGATGACACTGAAAGTGCCACATCCTATAATCACGTGTGCTATAAATATACCTAGTGCCAATCACTCTATACTTACATTACTGCACTGCAGAGCAACTTTTTACATGTAAGCTAAATGGACAAAAACCTATCCACTTGGACAAATCGCCCACCCACTCTAGGCATTTCACCCAAATGGGTTACACTGATTATATATGATGAAGCACTATCTTACCCTGCTATTAGTATAATACAGAAAACACATAACTTTTTATATTTTCATACGACAAAAACATTTAACAAAAAATCAATTTTACATATTTCAGAATGTGCTAAATTCGCATATAGCAATGTAGAATTTCAAAAATTCTCCTCGGGTGACATCTGGACCCTGCTTCAAGAGCAAGGGAAGAAAAAGGAAAAAAGGAGAAAAAAAGAAAGGAGGGAAGAGATAAGAGAAATAGAGAAAAAGAAGAAGGTGAATGGGAATCAACAACCCACTGGTTTCAACTTAAAAGTTGCACTGCAGTATTGACAAACTAAAAACATTGCAAAAAACATGTAAAAAATGCAAAGTCCTTCCCAAGCCTTACGGCCCATAGGGTGGCGCTGATCTCCGTTTCCTAAGGCCCTCAGCCAGACACCAGTTTTTACACTGCGAGACCATGGATACGGTGGGGCCAGTGTATCACGCGGTGTGTCTGTTTATGTCCCAGCGGTGAAGCCGGTACCAAATTATACTGCTTGGTGACAGGGGCACATGTGTGTGAACAACTTGCCTAAGGTCGTTACCCGGCAGTGTCCTGGTGCAGAGTCGAACCTGCGCCTCTGAGTTACTTCAGGATTACAAGTCCAACACATTACTGTTAGACTACCGAGTCACATGACTCACTTCTAAAATAAATGCTACAGAAGCAAAATGGCCAGCATACAAAAAGTCTACAAAACATGTTCTAAAATCACACAGTAAATTATAAATAATAGATAAATTAATAAATTACATCACAAATAAGTATTAGTTCTTTTAACTACCTCACGTCACACGTTGTAGACTGTTTTTTTCAACAGACTCAGACCAAATCTACTCGTATATGTTAGTTAAAATTCCGCAGAAAAAAAACAGCATATTGCATACACGTGTGTGCTCTGTGAGAAAGTTAAAAGCTTAAAAAGTTGGTTTTAACTTAAATTCAACTGTAATGGCATGCAACAAAACCCTGAAAAAGTCAAATCATTTCTGCTGTTACATTCATCACTAACAACAGCACCACAGCAAAAAACAGCACAACTAGCAATCGTGAAGTTAAAAAAGTTTTCGTATGCACCAACAAA
>Ga0209671_1008384_pt1 | contig 10810 bp, 7 predicted proteins | sample WorMetHERISLAND2_2_FD_187401 | JGI IMG/M metagenome (GOLD analysis project Ga0209671, IMG submission 187401) | Marine gutless worms symbiont microbial communities from Max Planck institute for Marine Microbiology, Germany - Olavius geniculatus... | ecosystem: Host-associated > Annelida >...
GTGTGGGGCAACCCTGCAGGAGTTGAGCCACGCTGCCCTAGATAGGCAGCGGTGGGCAGCGATAGTAAGAATGGCGTCAGACACCAACGGGCATTGAGCCCACGGTTGTCGATGATGATGATGATGAGGCACTGATGGGACGGCAATTATCAAAATAGTACGTATAAAATCATTTTTCAACAACCCTATTTCTATGCTGGGCTTTGAGTTCTCAGCGCTGAAGCATTTTTGTGGAAATAGCACGGTTCACAGCAAGTACATCAAATCAAAAATGCACTGCATGCTGCAACTTTAACAGTAGCAAAAGTTTCTTCTTAAAAATGCATGCAAAGACAGAATATTACAAAGAAACGACGATGACAATGGCTAACAGTGAATAGCAAGCAAGCGATTAAGAGCACCTCTGATATAGCTTATTTGATGTACGGTGTACGTAAAAACAGCGGCAGTCATAAATGCAACTCAAAACCGATCGATATGCATCCACCTGTGCAGTGCGTACACACATCTTTGATTTTACGCATAAGTCATGAGAGACATCATCGCAAAAATATATGAACTATAATGCGTTTTCACGACAGAGATGTGACGACACCAGCTGGCTTGCTGGGTTATTACTTCTTGCCGCCTTTGTCCTTATCTTTCTTGCTCTTGCTGCCAAACAGCGAGAATCTCCTCTTCTTTTCTTTCTCATGTGGCTCAACGTCAACACCGGCCAGCTGCGCAGCGGTCATTGGCTTAGAGCCTTTCGTTGGCTTCGTTGTATCTCGTTCCAACGTTGTGGTCACGTGTCCCGAGGCAGGTGCACCGAATGGCAGAGATACGCCCACTGGTAACGTTGCCGATGCTGTGTACGAAGCTCTCTGGTTACTGGTCACCGCAGCATCATCAGCGCGGTCACCAGCATCGTAGGCAGACACGGCCCTTTGTGATGGTGGCATCGGTTTTGACTAAAAACACAAAAAACGTTTATTTGTGCAATAAACCCACAGGTTGAAACAGTGACTAATAATCAAGGAAGAGACAAGTGTCTGTCACAAATCGTTCATTGCAGCAACATCTATGTGACATTTTATGACCACTGTCTTTGTGCATTGCATTGTATGCATTGTTGCAATACAGCCTTTCGACTGCAACACAAATAGACGTTCATTTATTTTTCATTTCATCTAGTGGGGCACAGAAATTGTTAAACTGAAGACAGCAACAAATGAAAAAAAGCTGTAATTCAATAAATTAATCGCAATTTATGTAAAAATTATTTAATTAACTATTAACAAGCAGTGACTGAGAAACACACAAATATGTCAGGGGTTATTTCAGACACAAGTTTTTCCATAACTTAATGACAGAAAGATAAAGAATACGCAAAATGAAACAATAATTGCAATAGTCAATTTAACGAAAAAAATCAAATAAACTATGAGACAAACACCAGAATAATGTGCAAAATTTAAACAATAAATAATGAGAAGCAACATACATATACATCAGTTGGTGGATAAGCTCTCTGGTAACCTACAAATGCAAACAAAACACAGAAAACAGTTAGCCCAGATTTCCCACCCTTTTCATGGTTCCTACTACTGTGCAGAATTCATTTTTCCTGACTTTTCAGGACAAAATAAATTATTTTCCCTAACTGATTTGTTCATGAGAAATAACAATGTCAGTTTTCAATCGCTTGCAATCACACTAGCAACAAGGGTGATGGAACAAATTTAAAAGTGGAGGTACAAATAATCTGCGAGCAAAGCAAGCAGGAACAATTTTAACCTGTTGTACGCAGTCTGCTACGTACAACAGTTGAAAATATTTTTCTGCATCTTTGTTAACTTTTGTACCCTGGTACTTTTAAATTCTCTGAATTCCCCGACTCTCTGAGTTTTCCCTGACTTTGGAATGTAAAATGCCCCGACTTTCCCTGATCCTGATCTTCCCTGACTTCCATGACCGTAGGAGCCATGTCTTTTGCTAACAAAAAATCCAGGACTTTCCAGGACCCCATAAAAGATCTTCCAGAAAAAAAACATGCTTCACTTACAATATCCAGAGTATAGTCTATTGCAGAAACTTCAGCAAAGTAGCAAAATGATACATTAGCTGTTTTCCGAAATCAGATGGGTGATATACTACTGCTGTTTGTTTTCCATTTGGACCTATAAAAAAAGTGTGATTTTCCAGGATATTTTTCCAGGACTTTCCATGACCTTTAAGCTTTAATATCCACGACTTTCCAAGACCAAAGTGATTTTCCAAGACTTTTCATGTCCTGAAATTTTCAAGAAAAAAATCAAGGGAGGCATGGAAACCCTGTTAGCCACAGTCTTATCCTCATCATCATCAAGGCCATTACTAACATAGGGGTGAGTAAGCAGTTCATTATAATTATATCATATTAACATCAGTGAATATGCTGCCATCAGCACATAGATATTCAATCATCCTTCAGAAGTGATTGTCAAAGCATCAGACACATCAGCGATAAAGAATACACAACGCTGCATATTCATTTCATCGTTATTCAAAAAAAATACTGAGTCGAATAACCTTTCCGATAGTATTGCGCTAGGACTTCAATTGTAAAAAGGAAATCGAAACTGTAGTTCTCACAGATAAATAACAAACTGGATTACTGGATTTCAAATAAACTGTAAAAATCACATTGCAGTTGCAGTACGAAAATGTCCGTCAAAAACAAAAAGTAACTGTATATAAATTAAGAGAGAAAATTGTTTGAATGTGATTGGATGATAATAAGCCAATGAGAAGAGCCGACAGCAGCAGAGCAAACTGAACAAGCACCTGTGCCTGACTGATTGACAGATGATATAGACACAGTGGGCGGGACACTGGCTGGCAGGGGCGGAGCTTCTACCAATACACATACAACATTAACATGCATCAACATGCAGCACAACCAAAGCTGAAGCCAAAACTAGAAAATCAAATATGACAGCAATGAAAATGGCTACAAGTATAAGATATCACTGAACAAGAAATTCTGAACACAGCATGACCCAAACTGGTTCATAAAAAATTGTTAGGCAAAACTACAGCGAAACAAACATCTAACCTTAACACAAAGCAGAATGATTTTAACTGCGTCAAAGTTTAAACAAGAAACAAAACTGAATAAACAGAGCAAACATAAAATATGCCACTGTCACCAAACAAATTAAGAATAAACTACAACAGAAAAACCAAATTATTCAACGCCAAGAAATGCTCCAGCAGTTTTCAAGGTTTCTCTACACTCTACAGAAACCTCTGAAACTGAGCCGTAGTCAATCAAAATAATCACAAAAATCAGCCATTTAACAAAATCCCAGAGCAACTGTTCTGATGTGTCAGAAATAACAATAACATTATTAAAAGCACCACTACCACTATAGTATTATTTTCAGTTTTTCCAGATTTAGTTAAGATTGGCACAGAAAGACGTATCACCAGATTTTGGAAACTGTTGTAGCAAAACTAACATCAGAGGCTTGACGACTTTCCCACCAATCACCCAATAAACAGCAAATACACCAAGGGCGAACATAATAAAAACGATATAAACTAAGCACAGTAAAAACACAAACAAAATAAGACACAGAACGGTAAGATCACCTGTTAAACTTTGTTTTCTATCACCGTAATCCTGATCTTCATAGGAATAAGCTGCTGCTATCTGGTCATTGACTGCCGAAGGTTCGGCTTCTGCCTCTAGGCGACCAATCACGCGATTCGGCTTAGTGTACAACTCAGAGACGTCAGAGACAGGTGGTTTCTCCGTGGGGGGAGATGCAGCATCATCACTGATGAAATCTGTTGAAGTAATTGCTCTCTGCTGCTGGCTGTCAGCACTACCACCACTGCCGTGGCTGGACAGCCTTTGAGCCACCGTTCTGTCATCCTCAGGCATCTCTCCATCGTACTTCATCAGCTGCTGCGAGGGGTGCAGTCCTGAGCAAACAACCACACAGCTTCTCTGCTTACCATAACACTTCTAATACAAGCCCCCGGCTTCTATTAGAACAAATGCTCTAGAATCCCCAGCTCACAATAGAGACCTGGCTTGTATTAAAACAAGTGACGTAGATCCCTGGCTTGTACTGAGAAGCAGCTTATATCTTCCATCACCCGTTTCCCAATATCATGATTTCACAAGGGAGTGTAACAGTGCGTTTGAGGTGCCAGATAGGAATCCGATTCCATACACCAGAAACTTCTAACCTGCTCTGGCTTTTCAGAAAGCTATTAATTAAGACACATCACTTTCTGCTGGCCCATAATGGACTATCATGTGGTGCATCATGTAATGGAGAAAAATGCCAAGAATATCACACAGCACATGAAAGGCGATATGACGCCATGATGGTGTAAAGATTAAGAAAGGAGAAATAATTAAACTATAGTGCATATGATCAAGGCTATTGCACTACAACAGTACTACAGCATAAAATGTGATTAGCAAATGTTTAGCAAAAACAACAATATTGTGTTTGCCGATACGTTCAAGCAGACATTACAGGATAATTGGCTGACTGTTTTTAATAAACATGACCAAAAGTACTTAGTATCTTTATGACAACTTATGACCATGCAGTTAATCAAGCAACCAATGATAAACACCCTTCAATAAATTTCGAGACAAAAAATGCATTCTGAAACATATAACAGTATTGAACAAAAAATTCAACTCAAATCTGCAGAAAATCTGCACTGTTATTACTGCTTTCATGTTTACGCATGTGAGTTTCATGTGTTAAATTATATGAACCCTTATTCACCCCAGCAGCAAATCACTACATTGTAATGATCCAAGCAGCACAAGCATATAATAATTACTACCAAATGGTGAAAAAAAACTCAACATACATGCTTCGTGTGGATCGAGCAATACAATAGTTTCGGAAACAATAATAGCCACCATCATTATACACTGCGTTCAGAAAAAAACACCCTTACGTTTTCTTTTGTATCTCCGTGAAAAATGTCTAGATTAACACAAAATTTTCAAGAAATGTTAAGAAAAAACTAGCATTCATCAATATAAAAGTTAAATATTCTTTGCTGCCAGTGATGTCATGCTGATGTCATATTCTTGTGTTTGTAAATTATGCATTTTACTGTTAAAGGGAAAAACTTGATGAAACGTTAAAACACAAACTGGATCACGGTGATGACTAAACCCAAAAATATGCTAATCCATCATCCAATTTTCCATTGTAAACTGTTTTCGTGGTTCATCATCTTGGCCAAGTGCGAAATCCTCAACTTTGTTGATGTTGGCAGGCGTACACGCACTGCGTTACTGCGTGAATGACCACTTGCCCGCTATCAGTCAAATGACTTAATACTGTCAAACATGTCAATTTAGTATTTAAAAGTTTCATTCAACCAATATTCAATTCTCCGTCCACTGTCCAGAAACAGCTCGCACAAACTTGCGGCTCCATAACTCTTGCTGACTCACAAACATTTATCAATGTCTGTCTTTAACGGTGAAACCCATAATTACAAACACGAAAATCTGACATGATGTCATTGGAGGCCAAAAATACCTAACTTTTACACCAATAGAATACTAGTTTTCTCGTAAACATTCCCTGAAAATTTTGTGGAAATCTACACATTTTCCACAGAGATATAAAAGAAAACATAAGAATGTTTTTTGTCTGAACACAGTGTAGTAAAGCACAGTCATGTTCAACACTTGAACGCAGTGTTCAATGCAACCACCCTTCACTGCAGCGATCGATACTAATTGTTTACAAAACCATAATTGCTCAATTCATGCGAAACATGTATGTAACACTTTTTATATGCCACCAGTACTCTTATGCTTACAGCATCTAAACTGCCACATATAAACACCAGGAAAATGAATAAAAGACCATTATTATCACCGTAAGCAGAAAAACTAAATGCAAACCAAAATTCATATACAAGTAGTAGCATTTAAAAAATTTGATTAAACTTGGATATATCTCTTGGATAAACTGGATCAAGCCAAAGCAGAATAAATGGACCCATCTTATCTGTGGTTCTATATTTTTCTCAATGTGATGAAATCTAGCTAATTTATATGCAGTAACAGCTCAATTTACACATTTTGCAGTTAATAACACTTAACGCTTAAATACGTGTTGAACAATAATAAGTTTCGTATCACGTAAACAGATTTGATGTCACAAGACAGCCCACAGCCCATTATGTGGCTGAGCATAGTGCTGCAATATTTCATCACAGTTTATAGACAAAGCACAACATTCCAAGTCCACAATATCTATGCACAAAACTACTGACACTGAAAGCAATGGAACTGTTCACCAATCAGCCAAGCATGCTATGTTACTGCTACTTGGTAAAAACAGATGCCAATGAAACAAAGAAAAAAATAAACTTAAGTCACTGCCCGACACCAAAAGCACACAAGCACACAGACTAAGTAAATAATTGTTACTTACTCAACGCTGCCTCATCATTATCTGTGGTAACATGCGGTCAACAGAAAAACAAACAGCCAATATATTTGCTGTGAAGTACAATAAAGCCGTTAATTGGTGAATCCAACAGATGCAAACAAAAACAAACATACAAGTTTGCAAACACATGGCTTCCTCGGTATGAAAAAATGACGTGACGATTCAACCAAAGTTGGATATCAAGGTATTTCTTACAATGTAACCATACATACAATTCCAGTCAGCACACAGACTGTGTGAAAATTACACAGCATAAATCGGCTGATTTTTTTTGTTTCTGCGTTAGGCACAATTCGCTGACTAATGGCGCCATGAACCTAAGTTTGACACACAGGAAACACCACTGACCAATTCTCATGCATTTTCGCAAGATAACAACCACACCAAAAGGTTTTACCTCAATGCCAACACCAGTTTCAATACATGACATACACAAGGTGGGCTAAAAAGTAAGCTATTGTACTTTTCCATATCTTTGCTAAATATTGATCAATTTTCCCAATTTTTTTCACCAGCAGGATCTGTTAAGAAATTTGCTACTCAGTGGCATGCACACACACTTATTATGTAACCTTGTAAAATATAAATATCCAAAAACTTACAATATCTACAAATGGTAATATGTCAAGTGGTAAATTTTAAAAATATTTAAACAAAATGTTAATTATAAGATATAGTAAGTGTAAAAAGGTTTAGGTGTAGCTACGTTATAAGTTTTCATCTTTCAAAAAATAGTGCATAACTTGTAGGGTTGCACAATTGAAATACATTGCTCTGTATGCTCATGCAGTTAACTGAGCAAGATTGCAGCCACCAACCAGCATTAATGAACAGTGAAAATGACTGCACAGTAAAATCGTTCAAATTTAAAAAAATGGTTAATAAGTTGTCCAATGTTTTTGACACTTACTATAACTCATATTTTAACATTTAAGCTAAATACTGCAACAATTTACCATTAGACCTTCTGTCCATCTGTAGATATTGTACGTTTTTGGATATTTTTACTTTGCAAGGTAGTGTAGCAACATAATAAGTGTGATGTGCATGCTACTGAGTAGCAAATTTCTTACAGAGTCCACCGGTGAAAAAAGTGTGAAAACTGAGTAATATTTAGCGAAGATATGGACAAAGTGGAATAGCTTACTTTTTTGGCCCACCCTGTAGATGACCAAGTCATCAAATACCAATGGTCATGGCAGTTGTAACACAGAATTGCATAATAAATGTTTCACTTCCTAAATGTAACTCTTTTTGAGCAATCTCTTATCAAACGATAAGCAGGTTGGGATCTATTGTATAATTCAGCAGTAAGTGGCATAAACTTGCATTATCATCTGCACTTTCCCTCATCAAAAGCATCTGTTGCACACTCCGCAGTGCACTTAACATCTTGCAATTTTTCACACACCGTATATCATTCTGCTGCCTCTCACGCTGTTAGAAAGTTTTCTGATGATCCAACAAACAAACGGATAAATAAAGCTCAGCCATCTTCAAATAAAAATTACCTGAGAATATCATTCACAGAGCAATGAAAGCATTTTACTCTATAAACAGACCCACTAAGTTTCCTTAAATTTATTTCTGTAGCTGTAAGTAGTTGGAAAATTTAAGCAGCATGCAGGAATGGATGAAACAGCACATAACTCAAACTCAACACCACCAAGTTAACTGCACGAGGTATGCTGCAGCCATGCTTCAACACCAGATAAATAATATAATATACATGAACAGTATTTACAGCGAGATATATTCGATCTTACCAGCATGAAACTGGATCTTGGACTGCCATTGGTTCATCTCGACCGGGTCGTGGGTCATGAAAAGATACTGTGACTGATCGCTCAACGTCAGTCGAATGACGTTTTTCTTCTTGGTGTACTCAGCGGCAATGTCACACTTGGCACCCCGCAGTGCCAATGGTGGGGCAGCGGCATGGTTCTCTACATATGCTGCAAATGCATATCTTTATTTATTTATCTATTCGATGTAGTATTAAAATAAATACTGTACAAATAAAAAAATATATTAAGTATAAGAATACAAAAAACTCAACAATTAAGCAATATATTGACAAAATTCACCAAAATGAAAAAAGATATAAAAATTAAGCAGTACAGGTCTACTTGAAAAACACTAACATCATTAATCTCGGATCATTTTTTTCATGTCAAAATTCTGCAATTACAAGGAAACATCCAGGAATGTGTTACACAAAATCATTGGTTTACAAATTTGCATATATTGAGATCTTTTACAGTATATATAGAAAAAAAGACAAACCGTGGTGATCTTTGAAGAAGCAGAGCAGTTGGCCAGCGAGCACAGTATAATAATGCTTCCATGAACGTACAGTGGCCATCTTTCCTCCACTCTGATGCAAGTGCTTGCGCTCCAACATGCCCTCCATGTCGGCCAATGGTGGTGGTGACTCCTGTGTGCCAGGTGGAACGCTCGCCATCTTCTTGTTGGTCTTCAAGCTCAACGTCCGCTGACGTTTTTCCTTCTTCTGTGAATCACTGCGCTGCTTTGATTTCTTCCCAGTCGCACCATCGGCCCAGCCTTCGGATGCTACCAGACCTCTCACAGTGTTATCGGCATCACTCAGCTTCTGCTCGGCTTTCAGTTTCACTTCAGCACCTTCATCAACCCTACACACATTAGCATTATGACCACAGCTGTCAAGAGAAAAAAACTTTCAAGTAGTTAACTTCACGAAAACTAACGATTAATTAACCACCGATTTCAACAATAAAAGCTCAAAAAGGGAATGTCTTCATTCAGCAATTTCATCAGCTATTCAGCTACCTAAACCATATGTAAATGCACATGCTCAACCTAGTTTCTGCCCATGACGTGTCTCCGATATGTTTGCCACATAGTTAGGGTTTTAATCCAGTCTTGCAGACAGACTAAAATGACGACATAATCTTTGGAAAAATGGACAATCTGAATAATTTCAAATGCCTGTCAGCATATTATATAATTCATTGCACAGGCTTGTGGGGCACATTTTTCAAGGCCCCTCATGAAAACTGACGCCAAGCTCTAGGTTACTGTTACAGAGACTGCAAGTTATGTGAAACTAACATATCAACTTCAGCCTCTTCATCTCGGTTGCGGCGTCGCTGCAAGATCTCCTGAGCCTTTCTTGACTCATCCTCCCGCCTTCGCTCCTGAGACACCATCAATCAATCAATCCATCCATCGATCAATCGATATATCAGCCGATCAACAAATCAATAAATAAAAGAAAGAATGAATGAAGAATAAATAAATCATGAATGACTTAAGCAAATCAAACCAAATCAAATAATCAATAATAAAACAAATTACAGAAGACGACAGTGGTTAACAGGATTACTCGTAAAAACTGACTAAAAATTAAAAAATGCAACAATAATTGACTAAATCTTTTCAGACAGCATCGTATTATTTATTTCCGGAAAATAAACATAAAATCTTGATGACAAGTTACAATCAAATCTAAAAGCTGCAGGAGAAGGATAAAACTTAACAACTGCCTGTGTATGTGTAAATAAACTATCTACTTAGACGATGAGCAACACCAAAAACAGTCAACTTCAGTCAACTCAAAATTTGTAGAAGAACACGTGGTTTGAACCTCCAAGATGCGTTCTTGTTCACGTCGTTTCTTCTCCTCAAGTCTCTCGCGTTCTCGACGTTTCTCTTCTTCCTGTCGTTGCAGAGCCTCCTGCCTCTTCTGGTCAATGAATGCCTGCTCCAGCTAGCACAAACAACCAGCAGTTACTTTGACATGTTTCACAAAGCAGCTACACAAATACCTAAGTACTAGGTGAAAGTCGTTTACAAAAAAAATTAACTCCCAAGAAGAATTTTACAATTCAGCTACAGACGAAGAAACACATCTGATAAGATCACACGGAAAATGCAACAAACACCACAAGCGTTTATCAGTAGCAGCCAAGTGGCAAAAGATCAGGAAGGAGACCATGGATAGTGTCGAAAAAGACCTAAGAAGAGTTGGTGTAATCAAGTGGCAGTGTCTGCTGCTGCTGCTGTTACTACTACTATTACTACTACACTTTACTAATAAATAATAAAACATTTGTAGAATGTTGTAGTGCCATAGCTTCAAAAGCTACTAGTACTCACAGCCAGTATACAGGGTGGTCCAAAAAAAAACTGCACAAAGTTAATGACACCATAATTTTGCAACCGTACGTCATAGAGTCATGTGGTTTTCAGCAAAATGTTCCGAAAGAAATTTCTTACATTACTAAAGTCAATATTTGAATACAGCAGTTAAATATTCTTTGTTATTGCCGCTGGAAATTGAACTGTGCAAA
>Ga0209671_1008386_pt1 | contig 10810 bp, 8 predicted proteins | sample WorMetHERISLAND2_2_FD_187401 | JGI IMG/M metagenome (GOLD analysis project Ga0209671, IMG submission 187401) | Marine gutless worms symbiont microbial communities from Max Planck institute for Marine Microbiology, Germany - Olavius geniculatus... | ecosystem: Host-associated > Annelida >...
GTGCAGCATAGTTTTCGTCGGACACCAATATGCATATTGCTGCTTTAAGGTTGCCATCTTCCAGCTTTCTTGCCACTGCCTGAGCAAGAAACTGCGAAGAGTTGCACCTATCATGCTTACGCTTAGCGGGTCCATTTGGTTGAGGTGCCTCAATGGGGCCTAAAGCGTTAGTCGAGCCAGCGACTCGCTTCCTTATAGTTGAGGCCACATTGTGCTTGCGACCCCCTCTCTTTGGCGCAGTAAGAATGGCCTGACCCCAGTGGAGGACGTCGTGCCAGTGTGAAAGGTTCTCCGGATCACTGACTACCGAATTAAGCAGACCACAGAGATGGCTGGCGCAGACTGCTCTTGCCGACCTCGGAATGTGCTTAATAATCCCGCAGTCGACCGGAGAAAAAGAGAAGTGGTCTGATGTAGCATAGCCGGTCTGTTTAGGTTCAAAGCTAGCCGCGCTGCCAGAATCTGGCTGGCTGTCGGACGCCTGGCTGGCAGCTTGAACTGAGGCATCAAGCGGAGGCTGCTGTGACCCAGGACATGGATTGTTCCTAGGACCATGTCTACGTACCAATCCGTCCCTAAGATGCAGCTGGAAGGTAGCATGGCAAACGCTGCAAACTCCACTGTGTTTGTTTGCCTGCTGTGAAACGGGCCACCATCGCCTCTGTGACATGAGATCTATCGACCACGCCCACTAGCGACACGTGCAACTCTAAAACAGCTTATTATTATTATTATTATTATTATTACTATAGCCAGGTGCTAAATTCACTCACCATAAAACCTTGCAAATGTTATCACCCACAACTGAATACCCTCTGAAACAGCACTTTAGGGTAGATGACATACTGGCACAATATCCACTAATCCAAGAAAAATTAACAAACAGAAGTACCTTCTTTGGATCCATATTAAACTTTTTCCTGCCTATAGACAGATGCTTTGAGTTTGGATTATTCCTGCAATAAACAATGTTAAAAAACATACTTCAGTTGACTAACTGACACCAACAATAAAATCTTAAATTACAAACAACAAGTCAAACAATAAACTACTTTGCACACAAACATTCTTGTGCAATTTTCCACCATAAATCATTCCCAATTCACTTTTACACCTCGAAAAAGCAGCTTACAATAAATGTCATTAATTCATTTTGCCATAATCATCAGCCAACTGACTGCATCACTGTCAAATTTGTGAGCCTTCAGCAAGTTATCATAAATCAAATATTGAAATAAGAAAGATTTTGGAACGTTCTTATGTTAACTGCATTTGCAGAGCTCTGACGTGGCAATAGCCAACTTTGCACAACACAGATACAGTGATCTGTGTGGAAATACAGTAACCGACAATAGTACTGCATGAAAATTTTAGACAAGTAATTTGACCAAAGCTCATGACACGGAATAGCAGCAGTCCTGCCACTTTGGCAGCAGTAAGATAATAATTAATGCATCTTGAAAGAGTACTTAAATTTGAGGCCTCCATACGGAAGACTCCTTGAATTTAAGACATCAAAACTTAGATTCTTAAAATGTATGTTCTATGCTAAAAGTGTCATATGCAGATTGTCCAGGTCTCTCTCCAGCCATTTCAGCACAATTCACTCTTAAAATGTGTGTTACAGCTGAAAATCGCAAAAAAATTCACTAAAAACCCCAATCTTGGAGGTTCAAGATCATTCAAAATCATGGATGTTCACATCAATAAAAAGCTTGTCCCCAGTGCTTGTTATGATAAGCAGCATGTCTGTACCTATCTGCAACCGTTTTCATGCTACACAAAATAACTGCAGTAAAATAACCACTTTTTAGGGGGTAGCCATCTCTGACGCCCACCTGTGCCGGCCTCCTTGAACCTAGGGGGTCGGGACTTGGACTGCTGAAATCTACGTTTAGTGCTGAAAATTTCATATGCAGGTTGTCTTGGTCTATCTCCAGCCATTTCATCGCAATTCAGTGTTGAAATGTGCGCTGCATCCAAAAATTGCGAAAAATTCACTAAAAACCCCTTTTGGTTGGTTTAAGGTCATTCAAGGTCATCAATGCTGATAAATCTAAAAAGCTTGTCACCAGTGCTTGTTATGATAAGCAACATGTGCGTACCTATCTGCAACCGTTTTCACAAAAGAAGAGCCAATAGGGTCAGAATAACGTCTTTTAGACGGAGTACCCTCTTTGACACCCTTGTTTGAGGGGAACCCCTGCAACCACTGAACCAGGGGCACAAAATTTTGTCACAAAAACTATAGACCAAGGCATGGTGAAGATTTTGTGATTTTAGCTTGCACCGTTTTGATACAGTGCCAGGGTGTGACGAATGAACAGACAGATGGACAGACAGAAAAATGCCTAGATGATGGCTAAGACAGGTGAAGCATTCTGTTATCGCGCATAAAATAATAGGCTGCTGGATGGCAGGGTCACCAAATTTGTTAATACATTCAGTATGCAAACTAGCTGAGACTATGTATCTGACTATTTCATTTGTCACAGATACAAAAATTAGGTGTACTACACTACATAACTGTTAATGGTATTACTACAAAGGTCCCGTAATGTGTGTGCAAACAACTGGTGTGATCTCATCAGAATATAATTACTAGTAGCGAAGTATGTTACTGTAAGCTTAACCTTACAGTCACTAAATCTGTTATACTCCTGCTATGTTAATTAAGCAATTACTTTTGTATATTTATGAAACATATTTAACTCACTTTTCATCACCAACATAATCAAGACTTTCCATTTCATTCGTTATCTCAGCAATTTCTTCTTGAATTTGCTACAATCAATAACAGAGCATTGCACTATCATCAAGCTCACAAAACAATGCAGTATCGGTACCCGTGATTATCACCAATTTCATAACCCAGCTAGACAGTAATGGTCAATGGCAATGGCCACCAGATTAATGCACATTGTCATTCAGAAAGTTAACGTATCAATCACAGTGCCAGAATAGAATAAGATATAAAATATTTTATCATAACGCGACCGTAAATGCTTGAAAGGTTACAAAGAAGCTGACAAAACAAGTAGTCACAGTCACTTGACCAATTTCATCAAATGTTATAAGCATAAAAATACAACACAGAGATATAAAAAAAACAGAGACAGAACCTTGATCAAATACATGTCATCAGCCAACAGACAAGAAATGCTGAACAACTAATGTCCCGATTTTCCATGCACATTTGATGGCCGATCAAAATGATCTCTGATCAACTTTGGGACTTGACCTGAGATCATCTCAATGATCGTTTTTCCATCGCCAATTAACGACTAATCGTCCATCAAATCTCCCATCAAGTTGATGGCCGAATATTGGCCGATCAAGTTAGATAATTGACGATTAAACGTGGCGATCTGCAGTTCGTTGCTTATTCGCACCAGAAACATTGCTTCACATCACCAGTCAGAACGGCAATTCACGCATTAAAATGAAGTTCCAGTCCAGGCATGGCAATCAGTCACTACTGATCCATTTATACTGTGCATGGTGTTTTGTGAAGAAATAAAATGGATAGACGCTCCTGTATAGATTTGCGATAGAACGTATTTTTGACAGCAAACGATATAGACAATATCTTTGATATCGATCGTTGCTATGACAACGTTTACCGGCTACGGCATCCACTCGCAGCACATGCTGGGTAATTTAGCACAACACCGCAAACTGAGGTCACTGTCAGCCAATCAGATTCGCATAAAGTAGGCTCAGTTGACGGTGGATCAGCTAATCACCGATCACGTAATTTGAAATAAAAAATGCATGGAAAAACGAAACACAATTGATCGACATCAATTCTGAACATCAAGTTAATCGGAGATCAGTAAATCGGAGATCAAATTTGACTTGATTGGTGATGGAAAAACCGAACCTAAATGTGTGAAGAAATAAGTCACATGCTAAAATTTACATATTTTACACTGTGTCCCAAAAAAAACATCCCCGACATTTTTGACTGTAACTTTAAAACCAATTATCAGATTTTGATAATTTTTGATACAAATATTCCTGACACAACTTGCCATCAAATGACCGTTCAGTTTCCCACCTCACCCAACGTTTGTTTCTGCACTACCTGGGGAAAACCCAACCAGTGAAATATCGCTTTTTTATCCAATGCGATATGATTGCTTAATTAACATAACGCGTAAAAACACATTTTGGTCACATTTTGGTCACATTTCTGACACTTTGGCTGCCATTTCATCCAGCTGTCCATTTTTCAACTGACTGTAGTAAAATTGCTTGAAGTGGTAGCCCACTATGCGAACACAGGCAAGGTGACGCTTTTTCCATTCATTGATAGCAGTATCGATAAAATTCTGCTCCAGACCAATCCAGGCCATACCAGTCGCTTCTTGACTTCACAAACATTCCAAAACTTCATCTTGTAGTCACACTGCTGCATAACAGTCAAACCTTGTAATAGACCGACTGTTGGGGCCCACAGATTAGGACAGACAGAATTAACGAACGTTTTTTCACTCATTTTAACACGTATTATGCTTGGTCTCCTTTCCCCAGGTAGTGCAAAAGCAGACGTTGGGTGAGGTGAAAACTAAAACACTTATTTAATAGCCAGTTGTGTCAGAAATTTTTCTGCCAAAAATTATTAAAATCTGTTAACCTTTCTTCAAGTTACGATCAATAATGTCAGGGATGTTTTTTCAGGTTTTCTGTTTATTTCAACACATATTTCGCTTGATCTGCTTTCCCTAGGTAGTGCAAAAGCATACATTGGGTGAGCTGGGAAACTAAATGGTCATTTGGTGTCAGGTTGTGTCAGAGATATTCGTACCAAAAATTATCAAAATCTGATAATTGGTTTTCAAGTTACAGCCAAAAATGTTGGGGATGTTTGTTTTGGGACACAGTGTATATATGTATATCTGCGTGAGTTAAGGTCAGTAATATCTAATGCATTAATGCATGTGTTAACTATGTGTACGCATTGTCAAGTACTGGCAGACTGTATTCAGTTGATGGCTACAGCCGTCATTCTAAATGCTGTGGTAAAGCACACTGCAGCAGAGGTTCATGACAGAAACAGTATCTGTCATAAGTTGCTACAAGCAGTTACAAGGCTGCTGTTTGGTTAACCCAGTGGCGCGCAGCTTTTAGTCCACAGACCACAAAGTGGTGTAGCCAGGACCTGGATATAGGGGGGGGCATTGAGGGGTGGTGTGGAGAAGGGGTGTACCCTTCCCACTGTGGAAGGGGTTTCAGAGGGTCGTGTACCCTCTCCGTAAAATTTTTTTTGGATTTTTTGTGTGAAAACAGTGTTTTTGTGCATTTTTGCACTATTATGGTTACTACAGTCAGGGGAGCTCAGGGAATGCAAAAGTTAACAAAAGATGCAGTACAAATTTTGAACTGCTGTACATACAGCAGTTCAAAATTTTTTCTGCTTGCTTCGCTGGCAGATTGCTTCTACCTCCACTTTAAAATTTGTTCCGCCACTGTTGTTTCTAGTATGATTGCAAGCGATTGAAAACCAACATCGGTATTTCGCGTGAACAAATTAGTCAGGGAGAACCATTCATTTTGTCCTAGAAAGTCAGGGTAAAGTCAGGGAAAATGGATTCTGCAGAGTAGTAGGAACCATGCACTATTTTGAGTAACTGAGTAGGCTGAGTAGGGAGGGGACATGTGCCCCCCCGTTGCTATGCCAGTGAGGCCACATCCAACCAATGATGGGTTGTCCAGCATGTGACCTCAGAGAAAAACAAATTATGAAGTTCTGTGCTTGCAAATTATTTAGTTAATCGTGGTCGTGTCATATTGTATCAAGATAGTGGGCACAAGCAACTGAGTCCACATCATTATGACATTCAAGGATTTCAAACTTCAATCTATCACATTGCGGTACTTCTTGGTGGCGTAGCATAGTGGTTAGAACGTCGGTCCTGGCCAGCGAACTTTCCCTATCCTGCGCTAGACTGATGGATGGCCGTTTGACCACTTTGTGGGTAAAGCGCCCACTATGAGTCAACCATCAAGGTCAACTCAGCCTGCCATCCCTCCGGGGTCGGTTAAATGAGTAGTAACTCATTTATATGGGTTACGGAAGGTGGTGACCTTAGTGCAGCTGACTGGGGTTGCCTAGCCGGCCGCTGCACCAGCCTGCGTCTGCAGGCTGCACACGGTGGCCGTGCGGCCGGCGGCTCTGGTTAGTGACGAAAAGCAGGCGTGTACGCGAGATGCGCTATACAAATTGACGCTTTTACCTTTTACTTTTTTTAACTTCTGTTAAACAATGATTTTCTTTTGTATTTGTCAAGTGGCTGGACCATCTCCCCTATTTAGTAGTGTTGAAAAATCCTTCGGTCCTGTCCCGGATCTAGATGCTGACATGGATCATCTAATCACCTGTAGGCTGTGCCAAGACTGAACTTACCAAACCAATCAGCCAGCCAACCAACATCGCATAACCTCCACCATCTTTCGGGGAGTTGATGATAGTATTTTACACTAGCAGAGGCTAGGAGACCATGGTCCACGGCTTCAAAAGTTGTGCATCACCGAGTTAGCCAGTAATCAACCCGTCAGAGACGTGGCGGCTGCATAGTGCATATTTTACAATGATAGGGCAATGATGTTTTTGTGCGAGTGTGTGCTCGATATGAGATCAATGATCGTTATCCACTGTAAAGTGATTGGTTGTAAATATTTTGTACACACCAAGAGTGTTATCGGTGGATGAAGTGTTTCTAGTAATTGTGTGCTGATTATTGGTGCAACGCCTCTGTCAGTTTTTAACACGATCACAATCAAATGGTCCTGTGCTACATGTTTGTCATGATTAACCGCATTTCCAAATAATCATCATGGCGATGACAGCTCTTGGGCGGCAAAGAACCCGTGAACGCAAAACACAGAAACGAAAACTAACACAAACAGGTTTTTCTGCTCCCAGCCAACTATAGGAGTTACTGATCTGACGTTGCTAGGGCTGGGGTGAAGCTGGAAAGTACAGAAGGTTATGTTGAAGTCATTGGTTACACTGTATGTTATTGGCATTAATACAACTTAGATGCATCTTATGTGCAGTTGTTCACTGAGGAGGTGGTTGTAACTACAGGGTGGGACAAAAATAGACTATTTTTGAGTGTTGCCTGTTTTTTGACCCACTTCAAGATACATATACTATTGCAAATATTGCTACATAATAATAACGTCACAAGTCGTACATTACATACACATTGTATTGTATCACGGCAAAACACACTGTCTAATATTATGTATTTTGTAATCATTGCAGCATGAAATGTGTGGAAATTATGAACAGCATTATGAATAAAAAGTAGATAGGCACTCAGAGAGTGCAAACCTTTGTCGACGCTATGTCATTTTTTTCCATTGTGTTCTCCAGGTGGCAGCACCATATTCGGTGGAGGTTTGCCATATTGGCCAGTAGTAAAGAATCATCCAATCCTATCCTGCTTCCAGATGCTGCCGAATTTTTAGAGCAACAAACTTGGCTGAACCAAAAATACGGCTGATATTTGGATTAGCAGAATTTTGTCGTGAACAAAAATTTACGGCTAAATTTTGGCTGAAATGCAGCTACAACACTAATTTCTCAGTGGCACATAAAAACTCCATATATACTTGCAGGCAGCTTTAGATTAGTCTACGAGCAAACATTTACTTCAGATTTCAGAAAAGTGAAGCATCCATAATGTCATGGCATTTGAGTTGCATCAGCATTGCCAGCGTGAATAGGGTATAAATGGTAGACCAAACCGAAGCATGGCCGAAGGTTAGCCAAATTTTTTTGCGGCAGCTAATCAATTTCAGAGTGAGTGAGTAGAGTTTGATGCCCCACCTGACAGTACAGGTCATTTTGGGAACGGCTTTTCCAGGCAATGTACAATGCACATACGCATAATAATGGAACAGAAAGTTTAACCTTTGTGAAACAAAGTTTAACCTTTATAGAAACAGAAAAAAAACGACCTAAATCCACTCTTAACAACCTTGCATGTTCTATAACACACTTGAACTGACAAAATTATACTCAACTGATGAGTCCAACTGCTAGGATAATAAATGTTTCTTTACTAACCTACATATACATAAGTATATTATGTTTAGTTTACGTGTTGCCATTTAAAATCCATTAATCAACCAAAGTCTATTGCAAGCACACATGTCCTATGTCTCATCAGCAAAAAAAACACAAAATGCAAAAATGTGAACACCATCATAGTAATCAGATCATAATGTGGTTTAAAATCTACTTCAAACTGTATTATTAAATAGTGAACACCAGACTCCTGCATAGGCCTAGGGGCCTACTACGTATAGGTTTCAACACGGTCTACAGTTTACTATGCGAGAGAAACGAGGCATAATACACTGTAGACTATGTTGAAACGTACTTATTTCATGGCAGTGATCGACAACGTGTTCTGCCTGAGAATGGGTGCTGTACATCGACCTAGTTGACATTTTAGCTGTTTCACGTTTAATCAAAGGTATTATTTACAGAGAAAAAACTAAAATCATAATCCTTCAGGGGTCTGTAGTCCCCCAGCCCCCCAAAAATGACGCCCCTGGTTGGCTAATAACGATTCTCCAACCTGCTTAGCCTATACTTCCTTCTTGTATTCAGAACTATTGCTCCCCAGTCCAGTCAAATGCAGGTGACCAATACAATCGTGGTAGCGGGAGTGGAATCTGCCCACCCTAATTATGCGACTGTTGAAAAATTGTCGGGAAATCTTCTTCTTGTAGCAAATTTTTTGCGTCCAAAAGCGCAAAATTTTCTGCAGAGAAACCTACCTTTTGGAGGAAATTTGAGGGGCAGAATTAAAATTCTGAGCACCCACTAATCTCGATCCTCTGTCGAAAATTGGCAATGTCTGCCGGAATATTGCAACTTTCTGCCTCGCCTACTTTTTTACCGCACGACGCCGCTGACTGGACAAAGGGGAAAGCCTTTTTATATGGCGTCGGCGTGTTGCAACATTCAAAAGTTTACATGGCGCATCACGACATTCTCTGGCCTGTCAGTGAATTTCGATCAAAAGTTAACATCAGAAAGTGACAAAAATGCGCTTTCTTGTATAGCAAATCTTTCAGTTATCACAGTTTCACTGAGACGCATGAGTATTTTGATCCAGTCACGGAGACGGACTAACATGTCGATTTTTCTGGAAAACAGCTGATTGAGATGATTTTTAGCGCGACAGCATGTGATGCTTGCACGTCTTAGGCATCGTCTAGGCGTCTGTCTGTCTGTCTGTCACACCCGTGATAACTATCAAAACAGTGCAGCTAGGATCACAAAATCTTCACTGTAGACTGCCCCAAGGACTCTAGCTTTTTTGTGACAAAATTTCGTGCTCTTGCGTGAGGAGGTTAACCTGGAACGAAAACGTCAAAGAGGGATACTCCCTCTACAAAGACGTTATTTTGCCGTTATTGGCTCGTCTACTGTGAAAAAGGCTGCAGATAGATACAGACATGCTGCTTATCATAACAAGCACTGGTGACGGGATTATTAGATTTATCAAGAATAATGACCTTGAACGAACTTCAGGGCTCCCAGGAGCAAGAAGTTAAATTTCAGGACGAAATGTTTACAAAATTTCATGACAATTTCAGGACATTTTTGTCGGTTTCACAACGCTCAAGATACAGAAAATGCACGTTTTTTCTGACCTCATAAATGTTATTCATTGAAGCAGATCAGTATTGCAGTCCTAAAATGTTACTGAGGCACTGTTACACATAAAACAATAAAATGTCACAAGAGGAAACATTACTTGACACTGAACATGCAACACGCAACATAAACAAAACATAGCCATGACTTGTAAACTGCCGTAACGACAGCATAACAAAGGTCCATATTAGGACATTCTGACCAAATGAGTAAAATTTCAGGACAATTTCAGGACATATGCGACATTTCAGGAATTTCAGGACGACCGGGAGCCCTGGAACTTGAACCCCCCAAAAGGGGTTTTCAATAAATTTTTCACAATTTTTTGACTGGAGCGCACATTTAAACAGTAAATCGCAACGAAAATGGCTAGAGATAGACCAAAACAGCCTGCGTGTGAAATTTTCAGCATTAAACGTGTATTCACAGTTGCAAATAAAAATTTCACAGATGTATTTGCCTGGTAAATCTGGTCGCAGACTGCAGCCTGATTTTATGCTGTTTTCAGCAGTGCAAATCGTTCCTATTCAACACTCATAAATTACAATTATGTCACATCCGGTTCAAGCTTACACAATTAAGGGAAAATATACATTTTACTGGTGTATAGACTGCGAAAATTTTGACAGTCTAATATACTGAGTCACCGAACTTTCAGATCATCACGCACAAAGTTCAAATCTTTGTTCCGCACAGAACAATATCAGCAACAACATCGTAACAGTTATAAGAACACGGCACACAGTACGGACTGCAGGCATAAATGCAGGAATGAAGCAACACCAAAACGCTGCATATCTATCTAGTCCACATTATAAGATATGACTTAGACACAGCAAAAAGTTAACTCTCAGATCCACATGGAACGACATCAGCACCATCATAATAAATAGTGAAACTTTACAAGTGTAGACTGCAGGCATAAATACATAGATGTAACAACACGGAAATGTCATGTATCCAGTACACTCACTCACAAGACCTGACCGTCTAGCACAGTGCTGTCCAGTGTCCAACCCGCGGCCCACATGCGGCCCGCGAGGGGATTCCATGTGGCCCGCCATCGTCCCACATAAATTGTAGTTTTGGTCCGGTGATTAGTCAGATGAAATCAACTTGCAAAAT
>Ga0209671_1008389_pt1 | contig 10809 bp, 8 predicted proteins | sample WorMetHERISLAND2_2_FD_187401 | JGI IMG/M metagenome (GOLD analysis project Ga0209671, IMG submission 187401) | Marine gutless worms symbiont microbial communities from Max Planck institute for Marine Microbiology, Germany - Olavius geniculatus... | ecosystem: Host-associated > Annelida >...
GGCTCTTGACGTCCCAGAATGTCGGACCACCCAGAATGTTGCAAAAAAGCTCTGCATGTAAGCCTATCGCAGAGCTATAGAGCATCACCTGCCATATGAGAATGTTACCTGATATTCAGTTTACCTACCCCAAATGGCTGAAAGGCTAAGTCAATCTGGTTAATATGTACAAAGATGGCTTAAATGTTCACACGGACATTCATTCACCCATCCATTTGCGCTCAAATCACCAAAAACAGACAGCATTACAGCTGTTTTAGACAGTAACTAAAAATCACCCATTTCGATAATAATCCCAGCTACCTCTCTACACAAAATCAAAAACTGGAAAAATAGGGGTGAACAAAATGATGATTATCTAAGACATTTTTCTGCAAAAAACTACAACAATTAATCACAAAGCTGAAAACTGCTAAAGCTAAATTTTACTGGTTCATTTATTTTCAATTTTACTGACTCTGGCAGTACACTACTAGACTGTAGGAATAATTACATTTTATCGTAGTTAATGTAATGTAATGTATCATATTGCTTACCGTTGGTCTGCACAGGCCCCATGACAGTTGATAGCTTCCACACAGTGTCTGAGAAATGCCGATGAGAATGCTCCGGCTTTCTTCGCTGTGAGGAAGAAGGTATTTGATCAATCAAAGAGCTTTTCTGCTTCATACTCACACGACTTGAATCATCGCTGGTCTCCGCTGTACTCTTACGTTCTGAAAGTGCATCTAGAGGTTCCGGTTTCCTTCTGTGCAAGGAAGAATGTTCCGAATGATGTCTGTCTTTTCTCTTGATATCTCTCGTTCTTGGCTCATCAGCTACGTCTGAACTCGCAGTAGTCTTTGAGCCTTTTCTTTCTTTAGAGTCCGTTTTCTTCACTTTGCTGCCATCTTCTTTGGCCGTCTGCTCAGCAGGCATCAACTGTCTAGAGTGGGTGGAGGAATCATGGACTTCGATGCTTCGGGGATTGGATTTCTGCGCAGCCAGCACACCCAGTTGCTTTTGGACGGACTCTTCTGGTTTGGATTTTTCGATCTTTGACGTGGAGATGGTGGCGGTGTTGAGTGAGGGAGAAGATTCGCTGCTTTGTCTTCCATCGCCATGGGAGAACGAGGAATCACAGACTCCGCCGCTCTGAGGATCGGCTTTCTGTGGACTCTGCATGCCCAGTCGTCGTCTGATCCCCGAGCCAGTGGACGGTTCATCTGGCTTGGCGGCAAACGGGGGACCGGACTCACTCTTTTGCGATCCGCCGGCGGCGCTGGCAGAGTACTGTTTGAGACGGACGTGCCAGGCGATGCTGGTGACCGCGGAGACAGTGCGGAATTGGTGGATCACATTCCGCGGGATGAAATAAATGTCGTTGTGACGTAGCTTAATGTTGGCATAACGGACGCCCTCGCGACGAAGCTGGTTTAACTTGGCGTCGTCAACCCATACTATACACTGAACAAACACCATAATGACAACATTATTCAATAAATCGTTAAATTCTGTAATTATACAAGACTCATCTAGAATATATTAACAGCCTAAGAGCGATTGTATATACATCAATCAAGAGTTAAGTCTACTCATCTCACCAATTTACTTAGACTTACACAAAAAAATCGTATGAAATCAACACTATTCAACTCGACTCGATTTTACTCAAAACTTAAAGTGGCGAATTTCTTCACTGACAAAAAAAATCCACAACTTTTCCATGACCCCCATGACAAATTTTCCAGGACCTTTTTGTTGCCCACGAATGACTAAATGTAACCAATAAAGTAAGTATTTAAGCGAGCAAAGCAAGCAAAAAAATGAACTGTTGTATGAAGTATTTAAGTAAGCAACAGTCAACAGAAACTGAGTGATATACTATTGCTGCTTGTTCTCCATCTGAGGCTATAAAAATGCGTAATTTTCAAGAATATTTTTCCAGGACTTTCCAGGTCCTGAAATTTTCAAGAAAAAATCTAGGATTTTCCAGAAGGCGTGAAAACGCTGTCACTCAAATCTCCACTAGATTTTCAAATAGCAGCTGAATCGGGCATATTGTCGATGTTATGCAATAATTCGTGTGTAAAATGAAAAAATTATGATAAGAATACATACCCACTTGAAAAAACGCCATGCACTAGGTGGTAAGATAAAGTTAGTCCTTTCCTACATATCTTCCTAAATTTTTTCAAAAAAGTTGGAAAAAGTTTCAAAAATGAGCATATCCTTCTTATAGTCTTCTGAGAAATAACTTCATGAATTCCTCCAAAAACATTTTCCAGAGAAGTTTCAAATATACTGCAAAGAAGTCTTCCAAAGATCTTTGTAAAAAGTTTTGAAAATTTTACCCCCAAGCTTAAGGCACATCTACAGATCACTAATGTAGAGTTCACAACTACCGTACTGATACAAGAGTGGTTACCTGTGTCATTGGCGGTTCGTGGAGATCCAGCATCAGTTTGTCAGCAATCTGCTGAAAGTTGGCTGCATGGAAACAGACGATGTCTTTCACAATACGACACTCCGACCCAGAACCATCGCTACAAACAACAACAACAACAACACAAACTGTACCGTCTAGCAGAATTTTGGTGTTGTAGTATTGTAGTAGTGATTGCAATCCCGAGATTGAATTCTTGATCCCGGGATTTGGGATTGAGAAATTCGTAATCCCACAATCCTGTTTCGGGAATAAGCTTTTAGATTGGTCATAATTCTGGTATGCCCAACTGACTTATTTCATGCATAGGATGTTGTGTAGGCCCCTACGGAAGGTATGTCCAAACAGTGCGGAGTGACGATGACGTCCAGTCCTGTCAAAATACAAATCACAGTACGCAGCACGAAGTAGTACTCTGGCGCTCATAAAATATTTTATTCATCAGACGGCTAAAATTTTATTTCTATCATTTAACACACGAAAAGAGTACAATTTTAACAAATTTTTCTAATTGTGAAATCCTGAAATTGGGACACCACTAATCCCGGGATTCAGGATTGGCGAAAACAGGATCCTGAGATTGCAGTCTCTGTATTTTAGTAGTAGCATGAAATGAAAGCATGAAAGCGGACATAATCTGCACTTTTGATGCCTACCATGGTCTAACGTGTTCATAGTGATATATATGAAAAATATGCTAAGTTCATTCTAATAATGCTAATAACATTCTAATTTCGATCTCAGTACAACAAAACAAAACTCTTTCAAAGTTTTCATCTGTTGTGCCATCAGCAGAAATTAGAATGTCTTTGCTAACGGCTACTGCACTCAGACCATGGTAGGCCTGGGCATGAAATTAGCGTATTTATAATATACTTATCTGTGAACTAACCGAAACTGTTAGGCCATCAAAACGCAACTAATGTCTTTCACAATATGACATTCAAACACTTCCGACACAGAACTATTGCTAAACACAATAAACATTGCCGCATAGTAGAAGAAATGTATTCGACTCAAACAGTAACCATACACGGTGTCCCAATAAAAAAACATCCCCAACATTTTCGATTGTAAGTTGATGCATCATCAAACTCAAATAATTTTTGAGACAAATAATCTCGACACAACTTGCCACCAAATGACCAATCAGTTTCCCACTTCACCCAACATCTGCTTCTACAGTACCTGAGAAAAACTTTTTCTAATTCAATGTTATTACAAAATCAGAAAAAAACACCACAGTTTATTTTGCATACACTTCCACCATGTCAGCTATCAGTTTATCCATCTTTCCATTTTTGCAACAGTCTACAGTAAAAATGTTTAAAATGTCAGCCCATTACGCGAATGCAAACACTGAGATGCTTTCTCCGTTCATTGACAGCAGTGTCAATGACGTTCTGCTACAGACCAATCCAGACTTCGCCATTCGATTCTTGAATTCATCAACATTCCTTTATATAGCAGTTTGTGGCCCAGAGATCTAAAAAATGAAACTCACTGACTTTTTTTGTTCATTTTAATGCGTATTTTGCTTATTCTGTATTTCCCAGGTAGTGCAGAAGCACAGACTGGGTGAGGTGGAAACTTAAACAATCATATGATAATTAGTAATACCAAGAATATTTGCACCAAAAACTGCTGCAGTCTGATGATCCTGCTTTAAGTTACAATCGATAATGCAGGGAATGTTTTTTGAGACAAGTATAGTACATATCAGCAGTACAAGTCTGCATGTCTGAGTTCTGTTCTGTACCCGTGCTAACCGTACCAATCACAACGCCACAGACAGACACATTTGTAAACTAGAAACTTGGGCCATGGCCCATTGCGAGGCTGCCCGACCACGCACATCCAATTGTCTTGAGTCCACAACTGCTTATTCGTCAAGCCGTCGATTAAAAATGTGACAAAATACCCCTCCCTCAAAAAAACCCTGAATGGATCTTACTGAAATTTGGCCACAACTGTTTCTAGGTAAGGGTCGTCCTTTCTTGGTCCACTCTCTACTACTACTACTACTCACAGTTGGTCGTGTGACTGTACTGCCTTCAGAACACCCACGGCAGCAGTGGTAGCACGGTCCAAGCCGTAGCCCACGTGATCCGCATGGGCGCGTGTCCTGTCTTCTACCATAACCTCTCGGGACTCTGACGCACGTGGTAGAAACTGCAGCCTCCGTAGCTCGTTTATACCACTCCAGACAGCAGCACAGACAAACATCAACATCCAGCGTCAGCATCAATTGACTCAAAAGATAACGGAAGTTCAGTACTTGCTATAGCGCTTCTTACATGAGACAAACTCAAGACCAGAAGTGCTTTGACAATGGGTGACTTCACTTTTTGACTTAGACTTTCACTGAGCCTAAAGTTCGGTCTAAGTACCTACTTAAGTCAAAAATTGAAGTGATTTCGATGAGCAAAAACATGGCGACTAACACGGATCGTTTCGTAAATTAAAACAGTCTGGTACCAAAAAATAAACGCCGTAATGGCTACACAATGACGTAAGACGTTACCCCATTTTTTCTCTGAGAAGAGAACCCCTAAATAGATCTGGCAAACGCTGTGAAATTCTCTAGCAGGATCTCGGACGCAGCCCCAGCCGAAATCGAAATCAGTGCATTATGGCCTTGAAATATGACTACAACACTTTTAATTATTTTCCTGAGTCCCTGATATCTATTTTCAACAAAAATTTTGTCTGGCTATTGGCGGCCTGGCGCTGGCAGAACTCGCAGTATTCAACAGCAAAATGCCAACGTCCTCATCTCCTTCTCAAGGAAGAAAGTACAGGAAAGAAACTGCAGCAATCTCAGTGCATTTATACCACTCCAGACAGCACAGTAAAAACATCAACATCAGCGTCAGCAAGAAAAGTTCTTGCACAGATAGCAGCTATGTCTATTGCATGGGCGACTGTCAGCAATGGCACTATGAGAGCTCTGGCAAAAATTTAACGCAAATAAGCTAGCATACAGCCCCCCCCAAGTCAACCAGATGGCTTGCTCCATCAACAGTCAGTGCACTTAACAGGGCAGGCACTCTGTTACGCAAAACTCACCGCTTCTTCCATCGCAGTGGGCACAACCATCAGAAGTACTCATTCTGTCTACCCATGGACAGATGGTCAGGCTGAGTTGGCTTAGCTAGTTTAATCAATATACCAAGGCAGTACACCCACAAACAACCATCCATCATCCCCGACAATTCCCTGACAGCCGCAAAATTCCCCGAAATTTCCCTGTTTTCCAGATAATTGGTCACCCTGTAACTAACTTCTATCAGTAAACAAATTAAAGAATATCACGAAAACGATCAAGAATGGAGCTCACTCACCGTTTCTTCACCGAGGGAGACTTGGGCATATCTGCGGTCGGTACGACTTGTTCACCCGGCCGAGCCCAAATGATGGGTCCATCATTACTCTTGTCACGAGGCATGTTTTCCAGCTCTGACATCCTGCCCCATGGAGACACGGCCCTCAGGAACACGTTCTGGTCTAGAAGGTCCAGAAATTCTGGAAAAAAACCGCCCGTTTCCTCGGCCCTGGTCCCGACAATGCTGAAGTGATCCAGCGGTCCGGTTCGGTACGTCCCTGCAAGGTAGGTGGAGTGCACGAGCCGGTGGTATTCCCAGATGGTCGTAGTTTCCATGTCCAGGGGTTTCCCGAGGTGGCCGCGTTTCACCACCATGTCGGGGTGGGCAGCGGCGAAGTATTCAAGTATGTCGGGGAGGAAAGAGGCCGAGCCGTGGACAATTCCCATCACATGGCGAGGAACTCCAACCGGCTCTTCGTCGAACACGACCCGGAAAAATTCCCGCACGAATTCACCCAGCTCACGCAGGGAGAGAGCGGAAAGTTGGTCGTCGTAGGCATGGACAACACTTGCTCCGCCATTAGGTTGGGTCTCGACATGGATAAGTGAGTCAAACTTGTTATTACCATGATGGTTACCACGGCGACTGTTGTCATGGCGACTCCGCTGCTGTAGCTCGTAATCTAACGAGCTGCCAGTCATTCTGTGTGGGTTTACGTTGGAACTAGAGTGCAGCTGATGATGATTACGACGACTGTGACCACGTTTTCGCTCTGACAATGAATGCTTAGCTGACATCTGACTTTTCTGCGAGTCCCCCTCTGACAAAGTGCTCTTGTCCTCACTCGTGGATGTGCCAGCATTGTCTGACCTCATGCCTTTGGGCTTACCGTCACCACGAGAGACGGGATCACATTCAATGATCTTGGAATGAACAGCGGCTGAAGCTGCTTTAGGATTAAACTGTGGATCTTTACCCAACGGTGCAGCTTGACTGGACAATGCTGATTTAGTCTCCACAGAATTAGTCTGGGAATGTTGATCCACCGATGCTGCAGCAAAGCTGGATGATATTTTCACATTACTTGACGAGTCCTCTGTAGAAGTGGTGGGATGTGAAGATCTTAGTTTTACCGACGATGACGTTACTTCATCGGATGCCTTTTTAGCACCTCCGGATGTCATGCTCAGTGACTTTTCGTCATCTAGCCTTACCCTCTTAGTGACAATGTTATGATCCTTCTTTGTCAGGACATTCAAAACAGGTTTGGAATCAAATGTTAGTTTAGTTGCTGTTGGCAACAAACTTTCTTTTGAGCTAAGATTTCCATTATAAGCTGCAGACATCTTTGAAGCACTTTGCTTCACACTGTGAACTGTTTCGGAAGTTGTTGAAGTCTTTGAAACCTCCGCAGTTAAGTTCGTCGGAGTAATACATATGCATGTTCCAGCGATGAGGGATTCTTCGAAGGACAGGCGTCTCTTGGTGACCACAGGCCCAGTCCTTCTAACAGTAGCGCCACCTGATGTCAGTCGAGTCCTTCGCTGGTCTGAGCTGGTACTCTGCACGCTGGTGCCATCTTTCCACTGATCTGAAATGGTACTCTGAGAAGCAGCGTCATCTTTTCTCTGCAGCGTATCTTCCTCCGTTTTGCCATTATTAGCAGCGACATGCATAATAAGTGCTGCTGACTCCGTAGGTTTTGTCTCAAAGATTTTCTCTGTGGCACCTTCGTGAACATGAACATCAGCATCATCTTTTGGGTTCTGTGGCCCAGAACTGATGACACCACCAGAAATGTTGACAGAATGTTCAGAGGTAGTAGTCTCTGCCTTCTGGTCTGCAGACTGGCTGCGCTGTTGGTCCAGACGTATCCTCAGAGGTGGCACAATCTGGTCCCCTCCATTCCCAGTGCACTTTTGTTCTTCCACAGTTTGCGCTGGTGGTTTATCCCAAAGCAGACTACCACTGCTAACATCCGATACATTACAGCGATCTGCCTCTGCCGTCTGCTTTCCATGCTTCTGTGTCTTCTTGTATCCTTTCTTCACTGTTACAGACCTGCTGGTATAAGTGTAGACTTTTTCCTTCATTGCTGTATCTAACCTCTTGCCCGACTGTCTGTCTGAATTAGACCCAACATGACCATAATCATCATCATCTCCATGCCTTTTTTCTGCAATTACCTTTTTCCCAGCTAAATTCTCACCCTTCTTTTTCCGCTCCTTGTCCGCAGGTTTAGAAGAATTGCCAACAGTTTGCTTTCCCGATTTGAAACTGGAGGTCTTTGACTGGTTGCCGTTGGCTCTGAAACGGGCCAAAGACAGACGCTGGTTCCTTTCCGATGCCACGTCTCTAGTGTTGTCTGCAGTCAACTGGTCGGCTGATAAGCTGATATTCTCCACAGAGACAGGTGCCCCCTCTGTGCGAACAGTTTGATCAGCAGCGACAGCGAGAGTTCCAGCGGAAAATTTCCTGCGAGAATGTTTTGCTATCTTTAGTCGCAAGCCCACCAGACTGGTACTTTGCTCACCCGAATCTGCAACATATGTTTCATTTTGCTACAGAAAAATGTAAGTTACGTAAAGTCCTCCCTGAGTCATAAGGCCCACAGTGTAATGCTGATCTCCATTTCCAGAGCCCTGAGCCAGACACCAGTTTACACTGCGAGACCATGGATACGGGGCTAGTGCATCACACAGCATGCCTGTTTGTGTCCCAGCTTTCGCTACTACTGACTGCACCTACCCACAGAGGGATGGCCAGGCTGAGTTTGCCTGGGTGGTTTGTTATATACAGAGATGGTTTACCCGGGCCCGGTGTTGATTAACTCTGTTCATACATTATGAGATCACGAATACAGAGCTGTCACTGGTACTGACTGCACCTAGCCACAAAGGGATGGCCAGGCTGAGTTGAACCTTGTCATTTAAAACCAAAGCTATGCAATCGGGTCAGCCACACACTTGACTTTGATCAGCAATTTAGGATTAGAAATGGTGACATAACTAGAAATATGAATTTAGCGGGATTTCGACTCCCTGCCCTTCCTTTCCCTCTCTGCCTTCCCCCTCCTTTCGCTCTCATTCCTTCCACTCCATTAAAAGTAGGATCCCTAAATTAAAGCTATTAGAGAGTCTATGGGAGTGCTGTGAGCTCCCCCAGCGGGTCTGCAGCAGAGCCATAAAATATGAGATATGGTGACAATGTTAAATTTTCATTATTTTCCTGAGTCCCTAATATCCATTAATTCCATTTTAACAAAAATTTGAGATTGGGGGGAGGGGACTGGGCTGCCTTGTCTATGCCACAGGTTAAAACATAGTTACAAAATACATGACACACATACTTGTGGCCATGCTAATGTTATTCAGTAAACACAAAAATTCCTCATTTAAAGCCAAAAGTACAAAATCGAGTCAGCTACACACTGATCTTGACTTTGACTTTGACCTTGAGCTTCTCCGGCAACTGTGTCAGGCTTCGCTCGTGACCGTGTCACCTTTGAAGTCGATGGACCAGGCCCTGGGTCAGCTGCCTTCGACTTAAATGATAAACTATCTTCCGTTGCTGCTGTTACTGTTGCTGTTGTTGCTCCTGCTGTTGCTGCTGTCTTCTTGCCATTGAAGCGCTGACGTCCGTTGTCATCGTCAATGTAGCCCGCACGGGACAACCGTCGGTAATTATGCTGCACACGTCGTCGCTTGGCGGGCGTGTCAGCATCAGCAACCGTCAACATCGTCTGCTCACGTAGTGCAGTGGTGCGACGTTTGCGTTGTCGACCAACCACTGCTACCATCACCACTGGCCTGCAGCATCAGCCAATCAGAAACAAACATCTTAAATTACTTTGGCTGAAATTATCCTTGCAGTGCAAGCTTATTCGTACGTGTTTCTGCTGAGGGCAGCTCGATGATCCGTAGGTTAAATAATCCAAAGGTTCGATAATTCAAAAGTTTTATAGTTCTATCCTATACAGTTCTACAGATGTTGACTCAATCTTCACATTTCCATTCAACTGAGTTGGATCTAGGGCTGAAGAGATTTAAGTTCAAACCCTAAGCCAAATAAAATAAAAGTGCAAATTGCGTCAATGGTGAAAAACGGATAGTGGATGTGCGGATGTCGCAACGGGTAACATCCCATAACCCTTTCCTAATCCTAACCCTATCTCATCATCATCATCATCATCAGTTTATTTTGGAAACACAAAACATGACAATGTCAGAAAATACAGAACAGAACAATAAAACATGTGTTCCAAGGGTCAGAAAGGCCGCAATGGCACTTACAACTGCCCAATAACAAAAAATAGCACGGTACAATAAGACAGAGCAAATATGAACAACCAGTACTGAATAATAAAATTAAAATCAAAAAACCTTGAGAAAATCAGAGTAATCAGCATTATTAATGGTCCTCTTGAAAGAAGTTAAAGAAGTAAAATCTACTGTATGAGATAAACTATTCCAAACATTGACTATACGCTGATTAAAAAACTGTGAACGACAGCTGGTAGAACAAGATGCTAACAAGATCTCTAACACAAATTGCAGCCAAATCGTCGATCAATTACTTTACTAACCGAATAATCAACAACAACAGATTATTTGGTTGCAGACGCACCTCTCTTCCACGGTGTCAACGCTCTGCGGCTGGGTTTCATCTTGGCTGACACGTTTACTGGACGTTTCATCGGCTTCGAGCGTAGACACTTCGACACCTTCTAAAACGATAACATCCGTCTTTTCAGTCGCCATGTTAGTCGTTTTAACACCATCCTCAACTTCGCATGACCCGGATGTCGTCAGGTCAGCGTCGTCTCGGACAGCGTCGACATTTTCTGCATCGTTTGATGTCTGTTTATTTTCGTCGTCATCCGCCATTTTGTCTCAAGGCGTTACTAATTGGTGATGTGCGGAATGTATCATCATCATCATCATCATCATCATCGACAACCGTGGGCTCAATGCCCGTTGGTGTCTGACGCCATTCTTACTATCGCTGCCCACCGCTGCCTATCTAGGGCAGCGTGGCTTAACTCCTGCAGGGTTGTCC
>Ga0209671_1008392_pt1 | contig 10808 bp, 3 predicted proteins | sample WorMetHERISLAND2_2_FD_187401 | JGI IMG/M metagenome (GOLD analysis project Ga0209671, IMG submission 187401) | Marine gutless worms symbiont microbial communities from Max Planck institute for Marine Microbiology, Germany - Olavius geniculatus... | ecosystem: Host-associated > Annelida >...
GTTCATATGGTGTAGACGACCCTGAAAGAGGGGCACCCCCTTTAAACGGTGTTATTCTACCGCTATTGCCTCGTCTAATGTGAAAATGGTTGCAGATAGGCAGACATGCTGCTTATCATAACAACCACTGGCGACAAGCTTCTTAGGAATGCCAACATCGATGACCTTGAATCCCAAAAATAGTGGCAGTAGTAAACTTTTGGCAATTTCAGAATGTGACATGCATTTCAAGAATGAATTATGCCAAAATGGCTGGAGATGGACCAAGACAACCTGCCTATGAAATTTTCGGCATTGAATGTAGATTTTAGCAGTCCATGTCCAAACCCTGCAAGTTCAAGGAGGCCCCTCTAAAAAGTCATTATTTATTCGCTGTTGGTTTGTCTAGCATGAAAATGATTGCAGATAAGCAGAAACATGCTGCTTATCATAACAAGCACTAATGACGTGCTTTTTAATGATATCAACATTGATGACCTTGAATGACCTTAATCCCTAAAAATAGGCGTCTTAGCAAATTTTTTTGGCAATTTTTGGCTGCAAACGAGTGATTGCGATGAAATGGATGGAGATAGACCAAGATTACCTGCGAACAGGAACTGCTATAGGCTCTCGCACGTATCATGAGCATTAGCTCAATTTCTTGTTTAGAGTTATGACAGAATTGCAAGAAAGTAACAAAGTCGTAAAATGAGCTTTCAAAATTCGCACACAAAGTTTTTACAACAATCTTACAACATCGTAACTTGTTGATTTACAACAAAAATAGGACAAAATTTTACAACAATTTTACGACTGTTTTGTAAATTAGGTTCCTGGTTATCAGTAGACTAAGCATGGTAAGCCACCAACCTTACATCAAGCCACCAACTGTGGCCATTGCTATAATTTAATTAAAAAAACAGATAGGTATAGCAACTATAGCAACTTTCACCTGTGCCCATGCACAACCATTACATCTAGGTCTATAAATATACATCAAATTACCACTGCTGGTAGAACCTTTGTATCGAAATGCTTCAATTGGAACTTTTCTCGTTTATTTTTAACTTCCTCCAGAACTTTTAAAAACTGGTCATGTTCCAGCTGATGTCTTGATGCGCTTCCGGTAGGTCTACTACTCAAACGGCTGAGAAAATAGATGATAAACAGCAGAACCACAACAAGAAGAGAGTACAACAGTCTTCGCTGTTTCCCAACAAAAAACTTCATCATCTAAATAATGAACAAATAAATGCAAATATCATTAATAATCAAAAGCTGTAACTTACATCAAATTTAAATAGAACGGTAATATGTAACAGACAAATGAACAGCTCCACACTCCACAGGACCTCAACTTAATATATCTCAGCTTTGCTATAACATTTGAAGTCGCAATCTCCAATGTAGCTATAGTTCAGATGGCAGCTACTGGCTAAGCTGTGGTCTCAGTTCTTAAGATGTAAAATGAGAACAATCTAGCTGTAGGTATGCTCCAGATGGCCGGGCAGAGTCGGACTTTATGAGATGGCACTAAATACTGAAAACTACCGAAAACCCTAACCCTAACAATAAGCATAACCTAACGCTAACCTGAAACTAACCTAGTTGTGTGTTCATATGAAAAGGCCTTAGAAAGTTAAAAACTGTCAAACTATCACCATTCATTTGCATCCTACATTTCTGAAAAACAGCATTCCAACTTGTTCACTAACACAGAATTTCCATTGCATACCTGAAAATGATGATGACCAACGTCTATAAATGTCAAAAGCAATGATTTAAACCAACGATGTGACAGTATAATTAAAACGACCGCCATCTTGTATCGTCATCTGCTAGTAGCCGCAGGTGATCAGGGGCATGTTAAATTATGCAGCATTTTTGGCAGCAAAAAAGCACAGAGCAACTTAATGGCCGAAAAACGACAGCGCTTTCTTATTCACTGTCATACTTCGCTGACTTTCTGCTCAGGCATGTTATGCTGTGTTCGATAGTGGTTGCAAATACCGTAAGTACGACCTTCTGAGTCCGAAATTCTGTTCGGTTTATCTTCCCACTCGTATTTACTACTCGGAATCTCGTCACTTTCAACAGAATGACGAGATAATTCCGACTTTGCGACCTTGACCTTTGCACTGGTGGCTGCGGCAGACGAATTGTCTGTTTGACCGTTATTTTGCGGCAAAAGATGGTTAGAAACATTGCAAAAGTTTGCAAGATGTGTTATCTTCAACCAGAATGCCGATTATCTGTATAATAGTGACATTTAGCACATCGATATATGCATTCCAGCGGTTTTGGGCCTACGTTCAAGTGGTATATAGGTCAACATTACCGAACGCATCCTAATCATACTTACCAGTTGCAAGTTGGTATATACCGTAATTACGAGCACTGCCGAACGCAGCATTACCCACACCCACATAATGTGCTAATCGCTAACTTTCTTTTGTTTCCATTAAGTTGAACGACAGCACTTTCAACAAAGTGGAAAGCATCGATACATCGTCTGCTGTCCCCTCCCCTTTCTCTCTCTCTCCCTTTCAGTAATGCTCGGTCGCCCGCCCACCCACGGAACCTGCCCTGGCAGGCGTCTAGTGAAGAGCAGAAAGCACTTCTGGCAAAAGCGTTATCATTGCATGTCTACTCTGGTTTTGGTGCTAGTCAGAAAACCAAACCGTACAGAACAGAAACCGCGGTTTTCCCCAAAACCAAACCAAAACAAACCAACCTCGGCCAGCGTGAAACCGTAACAACACTAGCTGCAAGTAATCCATGTTGTATTTGACAATGTCAATCTTACCTTTTTCTCTGTTCTCCCCTGCTCCGTTGTCCACGAACACCTGCCTCAAAAATTCTTTTGACACATCCTCTTTTCGACATTGTATATGCTCAAACCATATCAGCCTGGCCTCCCGTACCTTGTTCGTGATGCTTGCTACTCCGAGGATGCGGCAGATGTCATCATTTCTATTCTTGTCCCTCAACCTAGCCTAGTTATAAGCTGCATTCATATCATTCAGTATCTGAAATCTGAGCCGTGTACTGGGGTATAACAAGGCTACCCTCAACCCAAAAGAAACAACGTTTAAGTAGTTTTCGGAGTAATGCTGCAATTTAGGGCCCAAAAACTCATAAGCTCACTAGTTACACTTCCAGCAACTTCTAGCCATCTCAGAAGTAAGCGGTCTATAGTCATAATTAGGGGAATGGGTTAGAGTAGACTTTAACCTTACTTCTACTAAATGTATATAGCTTGTTCACAGCTCATAAGTTTATAGCCCTAAAACTGCAGCATTACCGTTTCGGGCAAGTTTTCACTTGTTTTCGGTAGTTTTCGGTATTTAGTGCTACCGGATTTCACGTACCGGTACTACGAACAGCTGGCTGTCACATCGCGTGTCACAAAAATGATACCCCTAACCTATGTAGTACCTTCGGCGTCAGCCGACGAAGCGTTAGCATATTTCTGAATTACACACAAAAATGATTTAAGCTTTTCATCTATATCTGCCAAATAACATTAAAACGATATTATAATTATCAAATCGCCCAGGACCAACGTCAACAATTAAATATTCTATGATAAATTTCAACGCAGTGGCTACAGTACCGTCAAGACGGTACTCGAGCGCCGTCTGCTCCGGTGCCGTCGAGGCAGGCTCTGCAGAAGACGGCGCTCTAGTAATCTTGACGGTCCCATGGTGCCGTCCAAAGTCAACGCCGTCTACTCCATGCAATTTGCAACTTAAGTCTGATAGTCTTAACTAGGCTAATGGTTATTGCTAGTTATTCGTACGGTCATCCTGGATTCCTGGCGTTGCACAGTTTTTGGCGACGCAGTGACTATACACACGGCCGGCCGTATGTATAGACAAATTAGTCATGTGCACACGGCCAATAAAAAAGTTAGACGTAAATAGTGGTGACAAACAGACTTCACAGAAATTTTCGCCATTTTGCACATTTCACTGCATTAAAGCAGTGCAGAGAAAAATTGGTTATATTAATTATATTAAATTCATTTATTGATTGTAAGCTCGCTTGACCAGTGCAGAATTTGAAAACCTGTGGACGTGAATAAATGAGCAGGCACTGAGGCATCGACAACATAAGTGACGTAAGCCTATACCGTTGTAGATCTGACCGTCCTAGTGATGTCGCCCCAGCGTCTGACATACGCGCCCCCTCTGTCTAGGCATGTATAGCTCGCGTTTTGACGTCGGTGTCTGACATTTTATCTCTGTTTCTAGGCATGTGCGGCGTGCTGGTTTCGTCATTTTTGCATTGTCTAGCGGCGTTTATCTGAATTTATTAAACTACTGGAAGGCTGTGTCTTAATTTCACGTCTAGAGAATCGTCTTGTTGTGGTCTTTTATGAATTCAATTCTGCAATCCTTTTATGAAGTCTCGCGATGTCATGCGGTTTTTAGGCATGTGACCTACTGTAGAGATCTGTGTCCTCTGATGTCAAGTCAGAAATAAATACACGTTTCAGAAAGCTGTTGTTAAAAGTTTGCAGATACATTCCAGCTTTGACAAATTTTTAGTACAGACCAAAGTAACCTGCTAAGACGATCTCGCAGAAAGGCTTACAGATGTAGGCGTAAGAAAGTCAAAACATTTTAGATTTTACGTGGTGAAAAATACTGCAATCTTACGGTCGGCCGTGTACGCAGTTACCGTTTTCTATACATGCCGGCCGTGTGCATAACACCAGTCTTTCGGCAAAGGGTCTCTTGAACCTGCTGAGCTGAGCTAATCTTTAAAGCGAAACTTGATCTCACTCAGTGTGGCTGATTACTGATCGGCAATACGGAAGGCTATGGTGATATGGACCAATTAGGTGCTTCATAATTGCAACAACTCTTAAATTAGCCTATTAGGTTATTATTATCCTGATCCTAGACTGCACTGGAGCAGACGGTGCTCGAGTAGAGTCTTGACGGTACTCGAGCAACGTCTGCAGTCTGCACCGGTTCCGTCTTGACGATACCGTAGCCACTGCATTGATGACACCCCCCCTCTTTGGACGGCTTGGGCCCTGCTGGTAACTAGTTGTAACTTGTGAGTGACGTCAGTCGTGTTTTGTTTATGTCGCTTGCTGTGTGAATATTTTGCTTAGTGATTAGATATTATGCAGCGAAAAACGGCTGAATATCTTTGCCATAAATATTCTATTGTAGTTGTATTCGTTTAAAACAATTGGCATCAGTGCTTCTTCATTTCATACCAAAAAAAGTATTGACCTAGAGGTGTTCACGGACTCAAGATGGCGGCAGCTACTGGCTCAGCTGTGGTCTCGGTAAGTAGCTACAGTTACGAATGTTGTGATCTGTGTTACAAAGCACAGAAAGCTTAGGCACACTTTTTGGTAGTCTTTTTATATTGCTTTGTTTCAGTCACAGACGATTATGACTGTCTGAAAAAACTGACAGAAGAGAGTATGCCGCGGTCGTGCTAAAGAGTGCACGCAGTGCGATCAGTGCGCGGAGCCCGTTACTACAGCCATTCCCATTTTGTGCCACTGTCCTTAACCGGCCGCCCGCACTGTATACGTAAGCAGCAGGGCTGGCTGATCGCACTGTTGACTGCTTCCCGGCGTGCGACGTGCTGCGTGCGTGCGTGTGTGCTGTGTGCCTTTCATCCGGCCGTGCACGCACGTCGTACGCTGGCGGCCACCTGCAGATAACGGCTGCGCGCACTGATCGCACTGCGCGCACTCTTTAGTATGACCCGTATGCCGGTAGCTTCTGCTTCTGCTGAGATATGCTACAGGACCGGGCTGTGGTAAAGTGCGGACCTGCGGACCGACAAGCGGATAAACTGCGGACTAAAACTTGGGGACCGCCAGTGCAAACTAGTGGGTAAACTGCGGATCATTAAAATGCGGACCCCGTGCAATCGAACGCCTAATGAGAGATGTGCTGTAATGTGTATAAGCTTACCATGGCGTTCATGTTTTAGGCCCCTGTCTAAGCGTTTACTGCTACAGTGCAGGCAGTTGTAAGTGTGAAAAAAGTTTAAACTTAATTAATTTATGATACGCCTACTTTGCAGACATAGTCATATATTGTTTATTGATATTACACAGGCTTAATTCTAGTAGTTCACAAATGAATTTCATTTTAAGGATAAGCTATAGGCCTATGTAGGCCAAAATATTGGCGCCTTGGATTCAGCTTGCAGCATGTCCATCATATATGCATATAAAAAGTCACTCAGTGAATGCAGTAAGCTAATAAAGTGTCACAAAACATGTCACTAAAGCGCATTAGAGGCGTGTATACGTGACGATGCACTATACAAATTGACGATCTTCACCTTTTACCTCTACCTTTCAAACAATAGGCCTAAAAATGGAAAGATTTCATCTTCAGATCAATAGGCCTATAGATCCTTTCTTGACATTTGGTGGCGGTTGGTGGTGTGGCGTAGTTTGTAACGCATTTCGGATGAAGCGAAGTTACTCTATGCCGGGCCCGGTTAGTACCGCGATGGGTAACTGCCTGCGGGCAGGTAAACCATCTCGGTGCAAAGCCTGCCAGCTAGGTCGACTCAGCCTTTTACCCTCTGTGGGATGGTAAAATGAGTACTAGCGGTGGTCACGCCCATCGCTAGGGAAGAAACGGCGAGTTCTGCGCAACAGTAGCCCCTGTGGCCGGGACTGCTAGTATACTGACCCAGTTGGTTAAAGGTGCTGGCTGTTAACTTGAGCCGGCCATCCGGCCGACCTGGGCTGTATGCTAGCTTAATTGGGCGTAGTATTGCAGTGGGTGACTGCCTGCAGGCAGGTGTGCCATCGCGCCGGCTTCGCCCTCGCCGGCTCAAAGCACTGTAAAGGGGATGAGCTCCCACGCAACGGACTTAGGTCTATGCGGAATCTTCTTCTTTTCTTCTTCTTCTTCTTTCTTGACATGTGGCAGGACCACAGCGTTGCAGGGGTTGCACAATTCACTGGTGCCATATGACAGGTGTCGCTTCATAGTTCTGTTTACCAGCGATGGGCAACATTGCGCTGCCTGGTCTGAGCAGGGCTCTTGCAGGTTCTTGAAAGTCCTTGAATCTGTGTCTGAAGGTCCTTGAAAGTGCTTGAATTTGATTTTCTAAAACACTGACTGAACAAGTGATTTTCAGAATCAGTGTTGCCTGATTCTGAGTGGTGCATAGACTTCGTCATTAATGTTACTTACTGCTTGAAGGTGTTAAATTGTCGAATGTGAACTGAACCTGCTTATATGCTTATAAAAGTGCTGGTTTAATTTAATTTAGTTCTCCTTCTATATCTTTTATATGGTCCTTGAAAAGTTCTTGAATTTGATTTTGACAAATGGGCAAGAACCATGTCTGAGACAATGGGCTGCTGCTGACACAGTCACATGCATCTGATGAACTGAAACAGGCAGTAGTGGAAAATGTGAGATCACAGTAATGTTGGATATCTATGAACAACCAACATACACACTACCATCAAGGTCACCAGTATGGACAGGACTACAGGCGGAAGAATATGACAATGTTAAGGAATGAACGTGCCAGTGGCAACACTCTGCAGTAAACAATGTATACATATCTCATTGATGACACTTTGTTAGGCTACCGCTACCAAGACTCAAGGACCCAGCACTACCTGAAGGTGAGTGGGTCTTTATAAACCAACTGCAAAGTGACCACTGCAGAATGGCACACACCTAACACAAGTGGGGATAGAGAAAGGAGCCAACTTGCAGCAAATGCAGACAGCAAACACAGACAGTTGAACATCTGCTGCACAAGTGCTCAGTCACACAGTACACTGGCAGCTTGACACAGCTTCACCAACTAGAGGATGAAGAAGCCATCAAGTGGTTATCGTGCTGGTGCAAGACATATGAAAAGTAAAGTATAGTAAGTTGTGTGTAAGCAGCACTTCAGAGACTCAGAGTGCATCATCATGAATTGGTAATGGGCACAAGTACCTTTTAGCATTTATCATTGATAACATAATGTATTATAATTGTTGTGAGTAATTTTCTTTTACCTGATACTGTTAGTTGTACATACATTTTTTGTTATATGTTATATAGGGTGTTAGTAGAGATGACAAGATTTCCAACACTGCAGGGTCTGTAACAGATGAATTGAATGACACAGTAAAAGCATGCACAGGAGGTACATTAACATGTATACATTGGTGTTAGTTTTTCAAAAGTTGATGTTAATCGCCATTTCATAGCATTTTTCAATTTTTTGAGATTGTCATTTTGTACTGGTACCGTAATGAAGTGACTATTTGACAGTGTGTCAGTTTTATACTAAATCTTAAAGCTGTCCTCAGTATGCTTGATATATGATAGATGACATGAGGTGAATTACAGTTTTGTAACCTGCTTTGTTGCAGAATGATTTAACAGGTAACATTTTTGTTAAACAAGAAAAGTGCACTGTAGCGTGCAGTCATTGCTATGTCAGTTGCTCATGACTCTGACATGTTTCATTTGCATTTCGTTGGCTCTGCAGTGATTTTTATAACCATGTTGTTTATTGTCGTTATTTGTATTCATATGACGTAGATAAAGTGCTTATTTCGGGAATGTTAGGCAGTTACTGTTGGCGGTGGGATGTAGTGGCTGCATGTTATAATTATCGATGTCTATAGTACTACTCTATCCATTGTTGTTTAGTAGATATTATACCAAGTATTTATATACAACCGAATAAATTGCACTGTCTTTGGATTGGATACAGTATAACTGCATGCATTTGCAGGCTTCCAAATAGGCTATAAACTATATACATTTGTTGCATACCGCAGCTGCAACATTATCTTGATGGACTTCTGCTACTTAATGACTTAATGCTTAAGTGTAATCCGGATTATTATTTGCTCATTTTCTTGCCAATAGTAGAATTACTCTAACAAGATATTTCAGCTGGTAGGAGTAGTTACAAGGTTGGCTGTTATTATGTTGGTTGGCTACGTTATGGCATTGTTACCATGATTTTCACCATCAGTAGTCTGTGCCTAGCTTTGCCATCAGCTTCTGCTGTAAGAGTCTCAGAGGAACTTAGTGATGGGTTGGTTGTTATTTTAATTATCCCTCACCAGGTTGTGACAGCTACCCCGAGCAGCTCTGTCAGGTTGATGGTTGCGCATCATTGTCTTGTCGTACTTACCAGTTACCGTAAACATCTGTGTTATAAACAGCTTAGCCAGGATACATAGGGCTGTGCAGCGTTATTGGATGTTGCCATTATTCACACTGCTGCTGTGTATCAAATCTCTGTGTACGGTGTTGCGGAAATTCAATCATTGTTTGCTTCAAAATTATTATCTCAAAATAATTTCCACCTGTGTAACGACCGGCAATCATTAATGGTACATATCGTACAAAATGTTGTCTCTTGGCTGTTAATTTTATTGCCATTGATGGACATATTCTTATGATATGATGTGATATTATGCCTTGTGACTTTCTGTTTCTTATATCACACACACTGTAGCTTCAAAGAGCCAGAAAACACCAGAATCATGCTGGTGTAGTTAAAACTTATGTAGCCTGCATCACATGCAAATCCTATCATTGTTAAAACTGTTCAAATTGCACAGCCCTAGCTAGCCGTCTATTTTTCTTCTGTTAGTAATGGTAGTGGTTATTTTCGCTGGCTGTTGTCGCTGCTGCTTTCCTATGATTTTGCCTGCATGCTCATTGCTCACATATGGGTTTTATATTACTAATCACTCTCACCTTATTTGTTTTATTTAGCACATTTATTTCCATGATATTGCCCAACTTCTTTTGTTGGATGGTAATTCATGCTTTGACAGAACTGAATAAGCTGTGATGGCTGGCTTCTTGTATGGTGCATAAGTCTGTATCTGTGTGGCTGTTTTTGTAATGCATGACTTGAATGCTTTTTGTCACTTCATTTCTTAATTCTATTGTTTAGAGTCTTCACGGCTTTAGCATGTAAGATTTATGTTTTATTTTTGGATATTATATTTATATCAAAATATGAGAAAGTGCACCATAAACTGAGTTTAGAAAGCCTTGTGTGTTCTTTTTTAATGATGATTTTATTGTCCTAAATCAGAGTAAATTATTTACATGCAGCTTTACATATAACTTGCTGTCATGTCTTTATACTGACACCAACATCTTTTGTTTTTCATTGGCTTGCAGCATTAGGAACAGTTACAGTTATTAAGTCTATGATATGCACTTATTGTTAGCATCAAGTTTAATTGGTACAAAATATGTCACATTGATTATTCACACTGTTTAGACCCTGTGTTTAAGTTGTAGTGTACCACCTTCTTCAGATTATGCTTAAAGTATTAGAAATGAGTAGTATAAAAAATAATCATATGACATTTCACTCAAGGTTAGCTGCGTACCACCTGGCATGAAGTGTTTTTGTTCACATGTTGGTTGCAAAAATGTTTTGATAACTTATTACTGTATTGCTGTAACATTGAATAATTTTTTAACATTGAACTTTTAGTTGTGGTTAATGCTGGTACCAAGTTGTTTGGGATGTTTTGAGACAGGCAAATAATCCTAATAATGACAATAAGTAGTATCTAACTTAAAATTGGAAAATAAAGTTACTACTTAAGATTAATATAATGTACCCGGTACTTCAATGATTGCAATACATGGTTCACAGTTAGTTGCATTGGCAGAAAGATTGACTAGAAGTATTTTTTTATATCTTTTCATTTGTTGTAAATTGTAATGGTACAAATGTCAACATCTGCATAATATTTCTGCTATTAATCTGTTATATATTTTTTCTTCTTAGAAATTATTATTACAAACAAATGGAATCAGTTTGGATTG
>Ga0209671_1008394_pt1 | contig 10806 bp, 4 predicted proteins | sample WorMetHERISLAND2_2_FD_187401 | JGI IMG/M metagenome (GOLD analysis project Ga0209671, IMG submission 187401) | Marine gutless worms symbiont microbial communities from Max Planck institute for Marine Microbiology, Germany - Olavius geniculatus... | ecosystem: Host-associated > Annelida >...
ATCTACACCCTTACAAAGCATCCCCCTTATTTTTATTCTCCCCTATTTTTTACTCTCAACCTTTAGCAAAACTTCCCCCTAGAAAGGGGAAGAAGCCCAGGGGGGAACTTGAGTTCGAAAATGGGGTAACCTGAACCCAAAAGTGGGGGAAGTTGCACCGAATTTCGTTTCCAGATTTCGGGGGATAGAAGCCACTGATCTTGGTGTCATTATAACAGTTATGACTGCAGCCGAAACTTGGTTTGGGAGCAAATTAGTCCGACCTATCCATTCCGACAGATCTAGGTCGTTTTTTTTCGCTAACCTGCATAACAGTGAAGAAAAATGATCGGCGAGATAAAACAGTGAAAACTAGTTGCAGGGATCTAATCGAGAACCTCTCTGCAGTTAAAAAAAATAATGGTGGAAGTTTATTACTTCTGCGGTTAGTCGATGAAATTGCACAGCATGAAAGCCATGCTAGAAAGTTTTACAAATTTAAATAGCGTTTGTTTCTGCGATTAATCAATCATTAAATTGCAACAGTTCCGCAACCGGATGATGACTTAAGTTCGTGATTGATGTATATGTACTGTTTATATTGATGTTCTATAATTGTTCTGATGCAGTGACACTGGTAGGATAATTGATGGACAGACCTGTCTGTGTAGATTATTGAAAGACTGCTGCTTGCCAGCTAAGTGCTGTTTTCTAGGTACATACCCACCGGGTGGTCCACAAAAACAGGCCCCTAATTTTCATTTGTTCATAACTTCATCAAATATTTACCAGTTTTCAAGATTCTTACACTAGCCAAATCAAAACGCTGATTGTCAAAGACCCGTCACATTCCTGTAGCTAACTTATTCTAGAGCTGACTGCGTTTCACAAGGTAGTGTAGCGACACATTCAGGATGTTATAGGCAGATTACTTAATTGCAAATTTGCTGTGAAGTGCATCGGAGAAAGAATTTGGAAAATAAGTCTATATTTGATGCAGTTATGGCAAAAAGATAGGGGCTTACCATACTTTTTATAGCGCCACTCTGTAAATGTTCAAACATTTTGTACGCAAGCTGCGTCCTCCCTTGGTGCTACATTGTGGAGGCTTGCAGCCTGAGTAGGAGGAGTCTGGGTGATTTCCAACCAATCACAGAGTTTGTTTACGTTGCATTGGGCCCAGCAGATTCGTGTAGATATTCATATCTTAAGCAAATGTGTACGAACAGTTTCTATGTTGCCATGTATATTGTATCGTCATGCCTGTGCTCTCAGTTGATGTCGGAACTGATTTTTCCGTCAGTGCGTGTTGCATTTGATGGAAGTTTTGAAGGAACTGAAAAACAAAGCTATTTCTTTACCGTTTATTGCCGGTTACTGCTGATTTGGCATGTAGCTGGTTTATTTATAATTACTGAGCAATTCCAGAATATTATAGGTTTCGTTTAACTGTTATTGGCCTCCAGTCTGATTTGTGATTTAAATCAGTTTGATTTTCAGTTGATAAAAATCAGGATTTCTTTGCATTTTCCCAACATATGTCTGTGATCCATGATGTGTGTTTAAAACTGTTACTATCAGTTCTCAAGTATTATCCTGCATGAGAATGCGAAGCGATTGAAAATGACAGTCAATCGGCTAGTTGCGCTGCGTTGTACATTGCAGGCCGACTAATATCCAGATTATTACGTTGTGTTTGTCAATATATTATGTCCGTGGCGTCAATAGTCTAGTTTCGGTGCATGTTAAAAGTCAACCGAGTGTCGCTACTGTAATCGCAGTTGCTTTGGTTTGATGGCGACACCATTATATACTGTGTTGCATTCTATACTGTATTGGAATCTCTTGTCTGTTGATAGCACGTCCTGTGAGCCTGCTTTGCCTGACTCTGATGTGAACATGGCTGGCCCAGTAACGCCGGTTATTTCTAGTACCGTGAAACTTGTAATGCAAGCCGGGTCTCCCAGTATAAGCCGGATGTTTATATATTTTGATATATGAGCACGAGGTCTCGAGATTTTGTTGCTCATAAAATCAATGACAGTCTGGTGGAAAAGTGTCAGTCAGCATTTAAGACAGAGCAGCAGGGTTATAGCACATGTTCCAGAGAATAAAGTCTAACAGAAAGTGGCATCATGTGTTAAAACAAGAAATTTGCGCTAATGCTCACGAGACACGCAAAAGCCTACAGCAGTTCCGTTCTAGTAGTTTAGCTAAAAATTGGGGTGTTCGCACTTAAGTTAATATACAAATACCAAATTCTCTATCTGGATCGCATGACGATAGTTCCGTAGCGCCACCTTGTGAATGATATAGACTTGTGTCGTAGCCCAAAATCGCCAAAAAAATCCATAAAACCCCCTATTTTGGCGTTCAAGGTCATCCGAAGTCATTGAATTCAGCGCCAATCGAGAGCCAGTGTACGACTTCCTATTAGTGATTAATAGTAACCTAGGCCCTATCTCGCACCGTTACTGAGATACAGTGACTTATTGGCAAAAAATCGCAAATTATGCTCATCTCCCTCTCATTTAGCGCCCTCGTTCGGGGTGACCCCCTTCGAATTTATGGAAAAGCTTTACGGTTCCTAAAACTAGTCTTCCAGGCAGCTGACGGTGAAGATTTGGTGATCCTAGCTTGCACCGTTTTTGACTGATCCACCCGTGGTGACAGACGGACAGAATTGCTATGGCTAAGATGCACTACAGCAGTAGCTGCTGTCGCGCGTAAAAAGTGATAGAAAATTTTCCTCCAGCCGTACATTTTTGCTCGACTGCAACGGGAAGCACACATTTTTAAAGCCTTGTCTTGCGTTCCCTTGTCTAACGGCCTTATAGGCAAGACCTGGAAGTCATCCATAAGATTTGCTGCCAAGTGGGCCCATTTAGTTACTGTTTACTTGCACTGCTACTTTTTGGTTTTGTAATAATTGCTTAACCCTTAATTTTTCCTGAGTTAATTCAGGGTAGAACAACTAAGTGACTATAAATACAGTCAATACCAGTAATAATCACATGGACAAAGGGTTCAATAGTGTATTATTTTAAAAATATGTAACCAAGTTGAAGAGTATCCAGCTGTGTTGGATAAAAATCACACCGGTTTTTATTTGGCACGAGTTTTCGCAACGGAAAACCTGTAATCTCAAATATTTCTGCCAGTACCAAAGATTAAAGACACCTTTCTGGATATCTGTATGAGGAAACACTGGATGTGTAGAACCAGATCAGATATTCTACGTAGTTAGTTTCACATTTCAGTGCACTAAGTCTGGCCCAAGCAGTTTTCCAGGGCTCCTGCCCTCCCGCGAAACACTGCTGTCTGGCTTAGAAACCCCATGGGGAGCTGTCCTTTGCCCCTTTTGGATTGGTGGCATGGCGGGGGTGGTGTGGCTGGTGTGCTGATGGATTGGGCCGCCTGCTAGGTGGTTTCCTGTGGGGGCTGTGAAATCCTTTGGTGAACCCCACAGTATAGAGAGTTGTGCTCTGCTATTCCTGCCGTGACTTTTCAGTTCTCAGTATAGTTGTGGGGAACTTTCTGGGGATGGCTGATGGGCCCACCCACATGGCGGCCTAAGCTTACGGGGCGGCACTGGCTGCCCTGACCCGCTTTGGAACTTGGAACCCACCCCCACCCCGAAACACTCCAGTCTTCTAGGTTTACCACTGTTCATACTGCTGCCTTGGCTTTGACTTGAAAGTTGACAGCTTTCAGTGATCGAATAAGTTTCGACAACTAAAGACTGTCGCTTTGCTGTATCAGCATTGAGTAGAATATTACTGACGTACACCAGTGTACCGTATAACTACTCGTAGAAGTTGGGTGGCCTCAGATACAAGTTGGGTGTCCATATCTGCTACAAGCTTTGCAGGCATGATGCTGTTAGCGACTAAATATCCTTTAGCGCAGAAGTAATTCGTGGCATATTGTTTCGACAAAATGAAACTAAACGCGTATTCTATAGTGTGTAACGGAAAAAACTTAATATGGCAGATTTCACAAAATCCGGGTGGGTCTGTAACAGAGTACTTGTTCTGTTAGACCCCAGGGTGGGGAGGGGGCCTTGTATCAGAGAAGTTTTACGGTACATTAATCATCTGATCTGTTATACTGATGCTGCGTCTACGATGCGTACAATATAGAGCACGTATTATGAGCATATTCAATAAATGCTGGCGAAATGCATCGTTATTCGTTGCTTTTTATGCTTTTATTCCTCTAGCACTGTATCTGCAGTGTTATAATGGGTTGATAAATTTTGTTATTGTTGGAAAAATTTCTTTCCCAAAATACAAAATTCGGGGTTGGGTGTTGCTCATTTGGGCCAAAATTTAGAGATAAATCGAAATTTTGAGCCCCTATTTCTTCCATGTCTGTCACAAAATTGGAACTTCCTTGCAACCGAAAAAAATGTCCAAAAAACTACTGGTTGTGGCCATATTTGATTCGCAGCAGGACCGAAGCTCACTGTTGAATATTTGCACATTTTATATCACAGATAAGACACATTTTATTTCATATTGCCGCGGAAAACTGCGCAGTAAACTCCTTTTTAACGCGTAGTCAACGGGGACCGTAGCATCACATTACATTACATTACAGATTTTTAACATGGCCTAAGTAAAAAACTGCTAGGACCACAAGGTAAAAGCGCAAGTCACGACAAAAGTACAGATGGATAGGATTGTCTAAACAGAAATGTTTTCAGTTGACGGCGGAACTGCAACAGTGTGTTGGACGCGACAATTTCCGGTGGTAAACTGTTCCATAGCCAAGCACCAGCAACAGCGAAGGCTCGGTCACCAACAGTTACGCACTGCGACTGAGGGACATCCAGCTGGTGTGTCAGTGAGGACTGCAGACGTCGTCTTGACGGCATGTCGGACAAACGTCGCAGGTCGCAGGCTCCGACTGTCTGTGACAAACGGGGGCGTCATTTAGGGGGATGTCAGCACAATGATGATAATGCAGATTATGCTGCTTCAGAGACAAGCAGCTCCAACAGCAACCGAACCGCAGGCTTCTCTGTTGCACAGCAACATACAAACAATTATCGTTGTTTTATTCTGATGCACCAACAGGACAGCAGCGCATAATGCATACATATAAAATACACAAAAAAAACACGCAGACATAGAAAAATGCACATGATAAAATACACAATACACTAGAATGAAGTCGCCGCCACAGTCAGTCAACAGCTGTCTCTCACAGCACTGACCGATGCAAGCGGTGCTCATCTCCGTTTCCAACGGCAATATAAAATCAACTAAAACAGTGCAGGTAAAACTAACAAATCAGACCGGTATCTGTAATATTATAATTCGACCATCATGACCTAATTCATTGGAGCAAAACGTGGCAAGAATAGTAGCGGCAGGAATAAGTAGCAGCTGCAGTGGTTAATGAATCAATGTGCTTGGTTTATTAAATAAATAACAGCATTCAGTGTTATATGATGCTATGCTTAATCGCTGCTCAAAATCTCAACACACGTTAAGATTTTCCTCATCAGTTTCGGCAGCGGCTGCTGTATTCTTTGGAACAACTCTACGTTGCTAGTCAACAAAGGTTTTAATTTGATGAATTATATAGCTCAATTTATGTCAGTAAATGTTGTGTAATGTCTCACGAGTGAGGTCAAGTGAAGGATCTGTGAGCTTCTGTTGCAGCAGACTGTCGAGTAGTTTACGAATCTGCTTGAAAATGACGCCCGTCTTTGCCGATGCCTTAACAACACAGACTAATAACCAAATAAGTTAACTACCTAGACTACCACTGCCAACAGTTTCTGTTTATTGGTAACCAATTAGCATGAACTATGAGTGAACTCGACAGAATTTTGCAATTCCTGAAAAATGGCCGTAATCAAAATAATGGAAAATGCACTAACAGACGGTTGCAACACGAATGCTTGTGACCTTGACTTTCACCTTTAAACCTCTGCGTGGAAAACCGACACACTGGCTACTCCTTTTTTTACCCAAGTTAACGTTTGCACCATTTTTGTTTTTTTTTATGCCCGTTTGCTTCCGAATTAGGAGCCTGTCCCCAATCGGGTAGGTACAGTAGATGGATGTGGCATATTAGGATCACGTCGTAATATATGATGACGATAATAAACATGCCAACTGAATACCTTGAGGGTGATAATGTTGTCAACAGAGACAAGCTGACGTTGGTGTTGAATGTTGATGTCTCCACCAAACATGAGCAGAGCGTACGGACTGACCACTGACACATCACGTACATAGACTGACCGGGCTGACATTAACTGTGCACAGTACGCACAGACTAGAAATAGTAACAGCAGCAGGAGTAACAACAGTATACTGAGATGACAGTTTCGGCTCAGTGGCAGACAGCTTTTTAGAGCATAAGTAAGTAAGCAAGTGTGTAAGATAACTTCAGCGGTGCAGCTTATTAACACTTAGCCACAATGCGCTGCAATCTCAACGCCGGAAAAAAAATGTCTCAGGAACAAAAATGTCCTCCACTGCCGTTTAAACTGTTCAAAGTTAATGTCAGTTTGTCTCAGATCAGCTGGCAGACTGTTCCACAGCCTCGGACCTGCAGCAGCAAAGCATCTGTCTGCATAGCTGCTGTTGGTCCGTCTGACGACACGTGTCCTTGAGTTGGCAGAATGCGGCCATCTTAGTACTGAGAAGTGGTTAACCATCTGCAAGTATGTTTTGGTATTTAACCAACAACCACCAAGAAGAAAAAAGGAATAAAATTCTGCTATAATGTACAAACCACCAATGTCCACTGCAAGGGATGGCCAGGCTAAGTTAAGTTGACCTGCCTAGCTTGGTCAGGTACAAAAATGGTACATTTGCGAACGTAAAGCGGACATTTCGATAGCATGGAATCCAACCGTCAGCGATATGAAACAATATTCTAGCTGCTGATATGTGAAATAAGTTCGTTAATACAAATGGGGACTCAGATTGATTCCTGCCAAAAATTACAAAAGCAGAAAAAATGCAGGAAAAAAACTGTACTTTTTTGGAACACTGCATTAATAAAAAAAGCAGATTTCAAGTCGCAATGGATAATAAAGTTGCAGTGGCTGGCCAGGCTGAGTTGGCCTGACAAGTGACTGCAATCCTGCGATCCTTGCATGAAGTAAGCCTAGTGAAAATTAATAATGACCAATTCATAAACCTAATACTGTAATAAATACAAAATCCCGGGATTAAAACTTCTTAATCCCAGATCCTGGGCTTTAAAAAATCAATCCCGGGATTGCAATCACTAGGCCTAAGTGGCACAGTACATCAGTAAATGCAAAACTGACCTTTTCGTGATACGCGATCCAGCCGTTTGTTGCTAGGTAACGGTTGACGGAGCTCGGGTGGACCTGGGCGTCTCCCTGTGAGGTCTTTACCACACACACCGTATGCTGTGTCGAGTTAGCGGCTGCATCCGCAGCAGTCACATAGGACACGTGACCAACGCGTGGGTACAACCCGGCAGTTAGCACTGCCTTCAGAACTAACATCTATATACAGCCAACCAACAACGAAAAACTTGTATTAAATAGTCACTAAGCATGCCGTGGCTTAACAGTTGTGTTATTGCCATTCAGCAAATCAAGCGACCACAAGCTGTAGACTACAGGGTGTGCCAGAAAAATGACCCAACTTGTTTTTTGTCAGAACTTCATCAAATCTCCACCAAATTTGATAATTGTTGGCACACAGATAGCCAAGACAATAGAATTATGTAAGGTACACTCACTGTCCATTTCACGTAATTTATGTCAACGCACTACCATGTAAAAAGCAGATGCTCCAAATTGCTGCATAATGCTCAGTTGTTGTCTCCGTAAAAGTTCTAACGACTTATCAAGCACACAATAAACTAAAATGTGATTTATTCAGCAAAATTATAAGTTTTTGTAACAACTTGCTTCCGAGTTATCAAAATTTATGTCCAAAGTGTACACAATGGCTTAGACGTGATGCATGTGTGTCATTTAGGGTAGAGGAGGGCTGGAAAGGTTTACGGACCCCCAAGGATTTAACATTTTAATTTTTTTCCCTGTAGATCGTACTTTTGAGACAGTGTTACTGCTGCAAAAACAATACGTTACGCAGAGTTAAACCCCCAAGGATCACTGAAACCCAACGATTTACTGAAATGACGCCCCTGACGTGATGCCACGGCTGACAGCAGCATTAACGATCAACTGATCAAAATGCACAGCACTCATTCGTGGATAAAATGTGTTTTGAGCTCATCAGTCACAGTTATTTTGTTGTCTGCTGTTTTCAGCATAAAATATTTAATACTACAAAATTATTAAATCACGTGGCGCCCTCTGTCGAACTGATGATGAACAAGTGAGCAATCTGATACTGATATCACCACGTGATGTAACAATTTCGAGCATCTGCGTTTTACACGGTTGTGCGTTGACATAAACTATGTGAGGTGAACAGTGAGTGACACTGAGTGTACATTACATATTTCTATCGTCCTGGCTAACTGTGTGCGAAAAATTATCAAAATAGGTGCAGATTTGACGAAGTTCTGACAAAAACAAGTTGGGTCATTTTTTGGCACACCCTGTAGACAGGGGTTACGCGATGGTAGGCAAAATAATTTGCTGCCGTATCACTGTGAAAAACACATAAATCCTTCCTGTGCCATAAGACCCATAAGGCAGTAGTGATCTTTGTTTCCTTAGCCCTCAGTTTACACTGTGAGACCACCGATGCGGGGCTAGTGCACCACACAGTGTGCCTGTTTACGTCCCAGCTTTCGCTGGTTGGCCTACTCACTGTGCCCCACAAAGGGATGGCCAGGCTGAGTTGACCTGGGCAGTTTGGTTATTATTAGTAAACCACTGAGCGGGCCACTGTCCCGTTAGGCATAAGTTTCATCATCATTTATTCACCAACAATGCAAGTATATAAATGTTCGTTGAAAAACATCCGCCAAGAAATACTAAACTCATAAAAGCAATTAGCCTTTGCCAGTAAACCACACTATCTAAAATACAAGTAGTTTAAAATACAAGTTTACAGTACATTAATATTAGATATGCGAGAAAATCAACACTATAAAATAACCACTCTAGTGACAAGATATAAATTTTTCGCTCGGGACACATACCAGGGCTGGCGAAGGAACGCTTGAGATTAGATCGTTGAGTTCTGCAGCGTTGAGAATGTCTTTGAACGCTGACGAAAGACTGCGGGAATTCCACGCACGGAGCATGTCAGTCAGTGACGTCACGAACCCCGCGTTGGTCACCATTCGTAGCAATTCGTTGGACACGTTCTGTGTACACATGACGATCAAATAATAACAACTTATTATCAGTATCATATCTTTATTATTTTTATCTTTGGTCAATAAATTTGCCTTCCACCATTCGTGTCAGCAGTTCTTTGGACACGTTCTGTACACAAGAATAAACAAGAATTTCAACCACCACTGACTTCTGTTTATCTGGACAAATTGTACACACTGCAGTAAAGCTAACGATGAGACGAGTTTGCACACTGCGACTATGATGAGACTAGTTGTACAAACTGAGACATAATGAGACTAGCTGTACACATCTGTGATAATGAAACTAGTTGTACGCCCTGCATTGAGACTAGTTGTACACACCGCAATGAAGCGACTAGTTTGTCCGTACCATCTTTGTCTCCTGCGGATTTACTATTGCGGCCTCCACAGTCTGGAACTCACTATCCTCTAGCATCTGTAGTTCTACCTCTGCAGACACTTTCCGTCGCCTCCTTAAAACTCACTGATTCCAGCAGGCCTACTGCTCCCCCTAGCGGCTCAGCCAACTGCCTCAGATTCGGCCACTGGCCGACGTTGTGCACTTTTAATATTTCACTTACATACTTAATTACTTACTTACTAACCTGATCAAGCTGTGCTGCGTCAGTGAGTGAGTACTAGTAAATAGTGACTTTTTACAGGACTTGACCTTTCCGTCATCAATATAACAGCACTAAAGCTGCAGTAACAGCTTAGATACTATAAAACTGTTAGAAGAAATTCGAAAACTTTTGAAACATTAAAAATAAGTTTTATGAAAAATAAAAAAGGTTATAAACTTTTATTACACCAAAAACAAAGAGTACGACAGGGTGTGACCTCTATCTCGAGTAGACTGGACTGTTTCAAGCAGTTTCTATCACAGAATGATCTTTCAGCAGCTGCTCCAAACTTCGTTGCTGCCTTCCAGCTACATCAGCAATGCAGACGTATAAAATCTGATCTAATCTAAATAACTTTATATAGCGCATCCACGCAAGTCTCTAATGCGCTAGAGTAGCATTAGCAGACTGAGTATGTTACAAGGTAAGGCTAAATCGCCGATAGTCAACAGCGCTCTATCACAGCTCTGTGACAGATGCGAACGGTGCTCATCTCCATTTCCAATGACCCTGAGTCTGCAGTGAGTGCAAACACAACTCCGCTATATCGGCGGAGGGAAAAACCTTTGCACATACTGCCAATACCTTCCTGGCGGTGAAGCCGGTACCAAATTATACTGCTTGGTGACAGAGGCACATGTCTGTGAACAACTTGCCCAGAGTCGTTACCTGACAGCACACCAGGTGGGAATCGAACCGGGGACCTCCGGGTCACCAGTTCGCTACACCACTGCTACACCACCAAACCACTATTGTACTGATCTTTAATTACAATACAAAAAATACAATCTCAGTTTCACACCTAAGTGAGTACACAGTCTTAAGTCCCACTACAGACTATGCCAAAATGTGGTGTGAATTCCTGTTTAAGCCCAAATTCCATTACGCTGACTTTCACCGAAACTTCCCCGTTGGGAAA
>Ga0209671_1008396_pt1 | contig 10804 bp, 10 predicted proteins | sample WorMetHERISLAND2_2_FD_187401 | JGI IMG/M metagenome (GOLD analysis project Ga0209671, IMG submission 187401) | Marine gutless worms symbiont microbial communities from Max Planck institute for Marine Microbiology, Germany - Olavius geniculatus... | ecosystem: Host-associated > Annelida >...
TTTCCCAAGGTAAGACAGTTGCACTAAATAGATGAGGTGGGAAATGAAACCACCATTCGATGACATATAGTCTCATTAATAAGTGTGCCAAAAATTATTATAATCGGACATTCATTGTTCAAGTTATTGCAAAAAATGTAGTCACATGCTTTTTTTTGAGACACAGTGTAGTACCAGCAATGTGTTACCGTGCTAAAGCAGGTCGTGGCAGCTCATCTGTGGTGAGTGAAACATCTGTCTGTTGTTGCATCGGCTTTCCATCTGTAGTCGGCGATAGTTCAGCTGAACAACTAGCAGCAAATTGGTCCCCTGATCTATCTGAATTCTGTTCCATTCTGCACACATCATGGCATACAGTTTTCATGAAGTGCCACAATGCGGCGCATTGGTTTAGCATAGTTAGTAAATGCTGGTTCCGGTTAGTACTTATCAGCAGATGGGTAAACTATCTCAGTATGTAATAGTCACCCAGATCAACTCAGCCTGGCCATCCCCTTGTGAGTAAAAACGAAAACTGGGATGAAAACAAGCACAACGTTTGATGCACTAGCCCCATATCCATGGTCACCCCACAGTGTAAACTGATGTATGACGAAGGGCTAAGGAAACGGAAAAAAACCGTAATAGGTAAAAATTAAGATAGGTTCATTTTACTTCTAGTATGTATTTAAGTCTGTTAAAATTTTAACAGCAAATGATTACTTTACATTGCTACCACAGAAAGTAATCGGTTGACAGGTAACATGTTACTACCCAACACTGGATATTTAAAAATAACAGTGATGCAGTATTTCACAAATTATGCCGTAAAATTTGGCAAAATTTGCCGCAAAAGAATCGAGAGCTGCACAACAATTACTGCTTTACATTAGTATGTTTATGTGACAACAACAACAACAAAATTAAAGCAAAAGAATATCTGACCGTGTAACCAAAGAAAATTCATCCACATCGGAAGAGATTTTATCATCATCGTTTACTTGAGCAACTATGTCTGGGCCGGTAATGGGTGGCTGACTGTTCACGTTGGCTTCTTGGCCAACCAACTCTTGCTCTTCCAAACTAAACAACCGACGCAATGATTAAAGATTAAAAATGCAACAAGCAAACAAAACATCAACATAACTTGATTAACAATTTTACAGGTGAAGACGCCGAGATGACTTACCTAATTGAGGCAAAAATCTATAGAAAGTTAAAGGTTATGCAGTGTATATAGCTGTTCTCGTGAACAGCTTGGAGCCACGAAGACACAGTCCTAACTGCCGCCTAATGTGCCCCACATTACTGCCAGCCAAGTAACTCAACAACGCCCTATCCAACAATGCCATCTTTGACACCATATGACTTCCCCTACTGTCAATAAATATGTATACAATTTTCCATCGCAACTCACATATGCAGACACACTACCATGTAGAACTACACTGTTCAGTTCTGTCAATAATTGTATAATTATGTAATAAAAAAATGCAACAAAATTGCATGGTCACTTCAATTCAACGCCCAAGAGCTTAATCGTTAAAAGATATTACACAACGAAACTTTGCAGCACCATTTGATACTTATTCAAATTTATGCAAACCTACTTTTATCGCATTCTATCTCGAAGTTGCAAATTTGCTGCATGATGTCTGAGGCACACTTCTTCCAGACACAGTGTATTATTATTCCTTTGTTATTACAATATTACTTCTCACCTGTCAACAGGAGATAAACTGCCACCAGAATCATCATCACTGTTGTCTTCATTATCTGCATTTTAGCACAAAAAACAATTAAATCAAATCTGCCACAAAACGAAGCAACAGTCTTTTCTGGCCACGTACGTAAAAGCTTGCTTACACCTACGTACATAGGCGTTCACACACAATTACTCTCTATGCGAGTTCAGAGTCTGTTGACTGATTGTTGAAGTTTACGTGCCAGACAGATTAAAATGCAAATTAATGAAAAAAACTAACAAAAAACAACAAAGTCAGAATTCACCAGATAAACAAAGACTAATCTCTGTGACTTTCATCTCCAACCAGTATGGGTAACATTATCGATTGTATTCTAAACAAATAGTTTTTACTAAATCAAACAGAACCATCAACTTTATCTGCCTGAGTCAATATCACCAAAAGTAACAGCAGTACCAACTATTGCAAGAATGTCACCATGGCGTAGTCTGTCCATCCGTCTGTCACACTCAGGCACCACACTAGAGACAAAGGACAAAATAACATGCCACTTGGCAGAAACACTCGTGTGGGCCGCAATTATTACTGCTATTAGGTAAGGTAAAGGTGCTATACATCTACTGGGGCATAGGTGGGGTGCTCATCTTCCTCCCTATCTGTGGCCGTTGAGCCCATAGGTGAATAGACGACTGAGTCCATGGCGCATGGCCAGCGCGACGCCAGACCTACGGTTACCTTCCTAGCCACAGAGCATCACCGCCCTTTGACTGGTACCAAATTACACTGCTTGTTGAACAGAGGCACATGTGTGTGAACAACTTGCCCAAAGTTGTTACCTGGCAGTGCACCAGGTGGGAGTCGAACCTGCAACCTCGGGATTACAAAATCGGCATGCTACTGTTACATCAGCAAGCTTGCTATTAGCACCACAAAGAAAAAAGCTTGGGGGGGTCAAAATCCACACTGTGCTGCCAAGTGCAACCAACCCCTTGCTACTCTACTAATACTAATACAACTACTACTACTACCTTGCCAGATGAGACCATGGTCTACGGCAACGTCAACCTTGTCATAAATGAGATATTGCAGCATGTCTCGTTGAAAGATACTTTCCATCTGTTCCTGATGCAACTTTGCTTCCATCTCCTTGCATTCATCAGTCTTCAGCGCATACATCAGGCCCTACAGACATAGTTTAGCACAACATAGTAGCAATATTAGTAGTAGTAGTAGAAGGAGAAGAAAAAGGAAAAATAGTACGGCACTGTCTTGATTGGATATTAGCCAAGCGGACAGCATCTCTTCTATTCTGTACTGCTCTTTCATCTCGTGCTTCGTTATAATTTCCATAGACAGCTGAAGTCCTAGCACGAGACCAGGGCTACTACTACTACTACTACTTACATTGCCAATGGCAAGGTTGGTGCAGTGCTCGAGCAGGAACATTGCTTCTTGCATGGAACTTGTCACAAAGATACGATCAGCATCCATATCTTCACCCTGCACAATCAGCCCACAATCCACATATGGCAAACAGTAAGTAGTCATAGATGTGTGGAAGTTGGTGGAACCCTTCGTCGACTTGTCTCATTTCCTTGTGTATATCACTTTCCTGATTCACAGACCAAGCCATCTCTCTCAACCACTGATCGGTTGAGCCAAGGTGATCGACAGACAAAGCAACAGGATGGACCGACGAATCAGGAAAGTGATACACATGAGGAAAAAACAAAACAAGTCTACGATTGGAGACATGGGTCCCATGTACTTCCTTGTATCTATGATTACTTATTGTCTACTGCAGTGACAACTGGTGGACAATCATTTCAAAGAAAGCAGCAGCAATTGCCGAAACTTCAACAATCTGTATCAAAATAAAGGTTGTATATTAGTACAGTGTAAACTGTCAGTTCATGTGAAATCATAGGCTGCGAGGTAGGATGACCAGCCATTTCAATGGGAGAACCCAAAATTTAGCCCCCCATATATCCCAAACCACTTAACTTTTCCAAACCAAAAATTGCACAGATGATTACCTCCGGCATATCTAATGAAGTAGCCCGTATTCCAAGATAAAACCAATTTTAAATTTACTTTACGCACAATAAAATAAATAAAATACTGGCGAAAAGTAGAGTTTGGAGACAAAACAGAGCGATTTTGAGTCGCTACATTTAGCGGAAGTTGATAGTATTCATGACGACGCCAGCAGACATTGTGGGTGCTAGTGTTGGGTCAATTTAAATTATTATTGTGGTTTGTCAAAAATGTGACTTCCGTCACAGTAGTATTAGTAGTAGTAGTAGTAGTAGTAGAGATAGGGGTAGGATAGTGGTAGTGTAGGCGTAGGGTTATGGTAGCAATAGGAGTAAGGTAAGTTATGTTAGGGGTAGAGTATGGTAATAGTAAAGTAAGGGTTACTCATAGTCGAAGTAGAAATAGGAGTAGCAGTAGTTGTGGTAGCAGTACTGTTGTAGTGGTTATTCTACTGTTCGATTTTATTCAGCTCTAGATTACTTCCAACGGCAATAAAACTGCAAATATTTATGTAAAAAAAACTGTTCAGTTTATAAAGGCTACAGTGTAATGTCAAAAGAACTTTGCTGACTGTGTAATGGCAAAGTTTAAATTATTAAATTGTGATTCGTGCTGTTTTATATCTACAACCACGATGTCACCCTTACACTGTAGCCTATATAAACTGAACAGTTTTTTTACATAAATCTGTTAATGGATGATCCAGAATCTTAATCGATCATCTACTAGTCACTTCCTCACTCGGCCATGATTCACCTGTCCACAAAATTTCACCCAAATTCTCTCTCTGCAAAATGTTGTCAAATATTTATCGTACAAAAACTCATAAAACTATGCACACGTATAACCTTGAATTCTTCCATGTGTACGATGGACTTCTGGCACTCGCTGATGTTGTCCTGGATGTAAGTCATGTTGTCCCTCAGGGTGTCAATCTGCTCCATCAACTCCGACAAGTTCACTATTTCCTGCACCAGCAATCAGGCTTCAATCGATCAGTCAGCAACGAATGCAGAAGACGTCTCCGCACCTGTGTCCGAGTGATAGATTGAGCACTCACTGCAACTAATGTCTGACTACGATGCTGCTAATCAACAGTTTGCTAACATTACAGCGTTCAACAACTAAAAGTTTCGTAACAGACATATTACTCTTTCACTGGAGTACTACCATGCAGTTGCCTCTGCTGTGGGTACCACCGGTAAACTTCAGCTATTACTCCGTTCTTAATATTTCTCGCAAAATAACAAGTGCTATTTTGTACTAGCAAAAGTTGATTAGATGACAATTTTTAAACTGAAATTTGTTGATACTGAAGCAAAACTACTGGAGTTATTTGAAAATGTAACAAGAGCTTGGTTTCATTGGAGACACGATGTGTATTTACAAGTATGTATTTACAAACAAATTACTACAGAAACTCTTACAATATCAGCAGCAGCTGCAACTGCCTTCTCATGTTTCTTCAGCAGACGTTCCAGTTTCTTGCCAACAAGCTCACGTTGCTTGAAGACACAACAAACAAATCCACCCCAGATGATTACGAATACTGACAGATGAAACCTGCATGCCTTGTGCCGATGTGTATGAGGCCGACTGTCTAGATGTGAGGGTCATACGTGTCCACTGCACTAAGCTCATATTTTTGGATAGATGAGGCATGCTTCACAAGGCATATGTAAACATTTACATGAAATATGCATCATTTGTCTAAAAATGCGACCTTAAGTTTCCACCTTTTAAACAAACTCAGAAAGCAGTCACACCAATTTTCATTTTCCTGCACCTTTTTGCTTTCCATTTCAAAAGCTGTATTGGACGGACGGACAAACATAATAACTGATTATGTGGATAGTGCCATAATAATTGTATGCGACCCATTAGGACAGCCACAGTACAATGACATATCAAATATACGTTTTAACAAAAAATCAATTGAGTTACACAATAGTCAAACTGCTCTCCATCAGAAACGATCTTAGTTTAATGCAGAACTGCATAAATTAGCGATTAATCACACATTTCATGATAAAAAAACTTCAATCATTAAAACAACAGAATGGCTAGTTAGATTTTAACAACAACATCAACAACTAAACAATTATTTACTTACTGAGGTATTTATTTTATTATAAAATTGTACACACAGCACACGTAAAAAAAACTGACAGACCTTCATCCATCGTTCGAGGTCTTTATCAAGGTGCGTTAATGTCTGACGTTTCACGATCACAGTTGATATCTATGACAAAATACAACACTATGCATACTACAACAATGACAACGACAACAACAATAACTGCGACTACTAATACTACTAACACAACAACAGCTACTACTGATGAAACAGCTATACTTGCTGTCGATTAAGTGTAACAAAGTTCAAGCTTGCCTGCATCACCTATCCACCAACCAGCCTGCTTACATACATACGTCGGTCCACGCCGGCGAACTTTCCCTATCCTGTTCGCAGGTTGTCCTGATCTATCTCCATCCATTTCGTTGCAATTCACTGTTGAAGTGTGTGCTGCAGCTAAAAATTGCAGAAAAATCACTAAAACCCCCTATTTTAAAGGTTCAAGGTCGTTCAAGGTCATTCATGTTAAACCATTAAAAGCTTGTCAGCAGTTATTATTACGTTAAGCAACAAATTTACGTCTATCTGCAAGCGCTATACGAGCCAACTGCGGTAAAACGCCAACCTTTTATGGGAGTACCCCTCTTTGATGCCCACGTGCAGAGGCCTCCTTGAACCTAGGGGGTCGGCACTTGAACTGCTAAAATCTAAGTTTAATGCTGAAAATTCCGCATGCAGATTGTCTTGGTCTGTCTCAAGCGATTTCAGCACAATTAACTCTTGAAATGTGTGATGCAGCCCAAAATCGCGAAAAAAATCACTAAAACCCCCTATTTTGGGGGTTCAAAATCGTTCAAGGTCGTTGATCTTGACGTCAATCGAAAGAGCACATTGGACTTCCTATTAATGATTAATAGTAACGTAGGCCCTATCTCGCACCGTTTCTGAGATGTGGCGACTTATTGGCTCAAAATGGCTAATTTTTGTACCCCCCTCTAATTTAGCGCCCTCGATAGGGGTGACTGCTTTAGAATTTCGAAAAAAAGCTTTACGGATCCTAAAACTAGAGTCTTCGTATCAGTCCACGGTGACAATTTCGTGATCCTAGCTTGCGCTGTGTTGACACAATACCGGAGTGAAACAGACAAACGGATAAACGGATGGACGGACGGACGCCTCGATGATGGCTAAGACGCGCGAAGCATTACATGCTGTCATGCGTAAAAATGCAAAACTATTTAAATTCAAACAATTACGACTTTCGAACCAAACCAAATGTTGCAGTAAAAATGATGTAGGATAGAATGATGTAGGATAGATAATAAAAGGAAAGAAATGATTGTCTGACCAGTTTTTCGAGATTGTTCCAAGAGGTTTTGAGAATTCGTGGATCAACATGATGCCATGCACCTTCATCTGTATCAGCATCAAATAACATCATAAGATAAAGTAAACGTTAGGAAAAATATTTCAAAAACGTTAAAAATGTCTTTAGGTGAAAAATTTTACTTATTGTTAACTTTCTTCTTAATTTTTGAATCTCAGGCTCTTATCTCTGCCACAGCTCGAATGTCTTTTAATTTATTTTTAATTTTTCTCCATAACAGCATTGTTCGATTTCTTTCATTTCAGTTCCATTTGAGCCAGAATCAGCTCTCACAGTTCATGTGCCAATTTGAATGCCAGTTTTCCCATTCCATTCAAATTATTCATCATATCCCATGGCAGATAGACAGAGAAGCCTAAAACAGTGAAGAAGAAGTCCTACAGACCCCGTGTTGATTGGACAACTCTACCAGCAGCCTTAGCCGACAAATTAGACTTCTGCTGTCGCCGTAATGCTGACACCTAGTGGAACATGACAAACCTCAATTAATCAGTCACTAACAATGTACAGAAATTCATCAAATAACAGTCTTCTTCAGCTGAACAGTTGACATCTTGGCAACTGCTGTTGCCTTTCTTTTGGAACGATTTCTGTTTGCTGCTAGATGTCGCCAGGATGAACAGTTTGTCACATATGTAAGCAAGTTAGTAAGACCCTCGTCTCGATTTGATGACTTGTCTTGTTCTTTTCTGATGTGTATTAGTTTTTTTTTGTAATTATCTCCGCCAAGGTGAACATAGTGAACACTGGAGGAGATTGAGAGATTGGTTGTTCTGTCCTTCCGTGTTTCCGTTGTTTTGTGTACATAATGACTCATAATACCAATGACGTCATTCCATCAACAGCGCAAGCAGCAACGCTGGCTATTACTTTTCCTCCCTCCCTTTCTCCTGCCGCCATGCAGCTCTTCCTTCTTCCTCCCATTTCCTTGTTGTAGTAGTAGTTGTAGGTATCATAGTCGTAGTAGCAGTAGTAGTACTAATTTTTAAATTACTTTACTTAGTGGAGATATGCACTCTCATAAGTGCCTTCTAATTTTACAAATGTGAGCCCACATAGCTTTACAGCTTACTAGTCCACTTCCACCTGTAAAGCGTTCTTTATAATGAACGAACTAAACTAAAGTATCAGTTTGTTCGCTTAGTACAAGGCAACACTGTAGCCAAAGTGTTCAGAACCATTTCAACTTGCAACCAGCAGTTCAGCTCTGTTGGGGTCAGTCATTTGCTATAAACTAGGCATAAGTTTAATTAAATACTGCATTTAGCAGAAACACATAACACAGAATGCAAAAACATTAGCATACACTGGCATAGTTTCAATGATTTATCTACAGCAGCATGCTCAATATCCTAATAAAGCTTATGCTAGATGCAACCATATCTGTTAGCTTCTAGTCTTCTTGAACAGACAAAAAGATGGACAGACAGGCAGACTGAGAGAGGGAGTGGACAGACAGATGAACGGACGTGTAAGACCTGTAATAAAACCTATAAAAACGTGCAGACAATGCTTACCTCTTCCATCTTTCGTTTCAGAATGACTTCTTTGCGGTTCTTGTCAGCTTCAAGACTCCTGATCTTGCTGTCCTTGGCCTGCTGCTGTTTCTCCAGCTGAGCGATCATCTTGCGGCTTTTCTGCTCCGACTGACGAAATTTTTGTGCCTCCTCCCTCAACTGACGCATCAGCTTCACCTGCCCACATCATTATCAGCTCCCATGTTTTCTTACAGCAAGTTATGCCAAATCCTGCAGCACAATTTGCAAAATTCCGTAGCATTATTAACCCCAAATACCAGCATTGTGTAGTAACATTACTTACTACTCAAAAAAGAGCAATCTAAGTTTACTTGTTACATTTTATCTGCTGCTTAGCTTGTCTATCATACTGTATGCTTGCTTCTGAAATTCAGCCATGTTATTCATAGCACAAAAGTAAGCTTACGTTGACTAGATGTTACTGTTTTAGTCTAAAAATCCCACAATCAGCAGCTGCAGCAGCAAAAGTAATAGAATACCTTGAGTTGTTTCAGACTGGTAAGATCACTGCGAAGTGTGCGTAGTTGTGTCTCATAATGTGATTGGTTACGCAGCAGTTTGGTGTGCTCACGCTTAGCCGCTTGAAGCTTCTTCAGTTCCGTCTGCATTGAGTTCAGTTTCAATGCATACTCCTCACTAATCTTTGACTTTGACTTTCCGTCGCTTCGACCATCACTACTTGCACCTACAGCCAAACAGAGAAACCTCTGATATTGGAAAATAATATGGCGTAGTCCACCCAGACCTAACACTAACCACAACCCAAACTTTGAACTTCTTGCACTAACAAAAAATTTGAGCTAATGCTCACGAGACATGCGAAAGCCTATAGCAGTTCCTATTCACAAAATGTCAGTCTGTCTCCGGTTTTTCAATGCCCTTGGCACATCAAAATATTGACAGACAAGTGGCTACCCCATGTTAATTGCTACACAAAGCAGTGAGCCTCAGACCTGGGGCAATGCATCTTGAATTACAAATAAAGATTCACACATAAGTATAAGAGCATAATATAGGAGCAAAAAGTTTCAACGTTCCGCACCCATATGTAATCAGTAACATTAACTGTTTACTGCATTCCACCAAAAATGAAGTCGATTTCTGCTTGCTGTGCTCAAGGATTAACTTTTGTCTCGCATTTTGTATGAAAATAGACAAAAAACTTAGAGCTTCAAGTCCCCCACCACCAGAGACTCTGTTTCTCCAGTTTCAGCAGCAGCAGCAGCAAGAGTATAGTCATACTGTAGTATTTGTAGTAGTCATAGACCTCTTAAAATAAGGACTGATGGCGACCGTTCTCAGGTCTGCCAACTTAGGTCCATCAGTATTTTTTGTTTTTTACTATAACTTTGTGGACCATTTGTTACAAAATTTTGTACACATATGTCACAGACAACGTGAACAAATGCTGCAAATTTGGTCACTGTATGATTTCTACTTTCTCATATGTGCATATATTGTGGCTAAACTGTACATACCGACATATGGTTTAGCCACAATATATGGACACACGAGAAAGTCGAAATCACACAATAACCAAATTTGCAGCATTTGTTCACGCTGTCTGTAACATACATGTATGTGTACAAAATTTTGTAGCAAACGGGCCACGTTTGACAAAGTAATCATAAAAAAACTAAAAATACTGACGGACCCAAGTTTGCGAACCCAAGCATGGCCGCTGTCAGTCCTATTTTAAGAGGTCTATGGTAGTAGTAGTAACAGTGAACTCTGACTGATGTTGGCAAGCACTTTGTCTCTCTCCTGTTCGGTTTCTCGTATCCTGTTGGCCAGTGTAGATAGTTTCTGTTCGTAATGTGCTCGCATCGTGCGCAGTCGTTTCTGACTCAGCTCGAGCTCATCAATCAGTTTCTGCTTTATCGATATCTCACCCACGACATCCGCAAGCATTGCATTCAACTTCTCCTTCTCTGCAACAACAAAAAGTGTGGTAGTAGTAGTAGTAGTAGTTGTTGTTGTTGTATTATTAGTATCAGTAGTAGTATCTCATCACTCAGTTTCTGCTTTATTGAGATCTCACCCACGACATCTGCAAGCATCAAATTCCTTCCCTGCAACA
>Ga0209671_1008397_pt1 | contig 10804 bp, 3 predicted proteins | sample WorMetHERISLAND2_2_FD_187401 | JGI IMG/M metagenome (GOLD analysis project Ga0209671, IMG submission 187401) | Marine gutless worms symbiont microbial communities from Max Planck institute for Marine Microbiology, Germany - Olavius geniculatus... | ecosystem: Host-associated > Annelida >...
AAAGGTGATATTATTCAGCAGCACATTGACACACAGTCAGTGTGATGCGGGCAATATCACCTTTTGTAATTTTTGCTGTTTTCGATGTGCAAGTCCTTAAATGTTGCCGTTAACAAGTGTATAAACTAATGTTTTGTACATTTATATTGTAAAGGACAGACAAAAAAATAATGGTGATAACCTCCGCCGAAGAACAACGGTTATGTTTTTACCTTTATCTGAAAAGGCATTTAGGCCTAACGATGCGAATTACTTACGTATTTGTCATGCATCTCCTCACTACCCAGTTTCTCACTTACGTGATTTTTAAAAGTATCATTAGTTGCGAGGTTGTGTTTTACCGTGTTTACTGTTTTACTGTTTTGTGTCTGTTGATGTGTGTGCGTGTGCGCGTGTTTTATATTTTTATACGTGCCTTGTTGCCTGAAATAAAAGCACTGATCGATCAGCTGATTGATCGATTACGTTATGTTACTGTAATCACTGCATGGATCGGGAAGCTGCAATAGCGACAACAGTGAGCGAAAATGATAATCGAGAGCACTCAAAAAAAGTTCAAATCTCTACCGAAGACTGTGTTTTACTCCTAGGTGTCTAAATTTATAGGAATCGCATTTCTAACAAAATATTTTTAAATTTTTAGATCCTGGTCTTAATCCTGATTGTTACCAAAAACTGATCAATTTTTTTGGTCCATGCCCTTTCTTTACAGAAAATGTCACCATGTTTTCAGCAGGCCGATATTAAGCGCAGTGTCTCGAATACAAACAGTCCAACTACAGTAATGTAGATTTTTTTTCTTCCGATTGCCCAATTTTCCGTCTTTCAGGTGCGGATTCAAGGGTCGTCCACGTATTCACGCAGTCGCGTCTTCGTTTTCGTCTTCCGCCAATGTCAGCGCTTCCCTACAACTGTAACGATAGCTAGTCACACATTCATAGCTTGCCCAACCTATTAGGGACCGTCGTTGCTGTTCATCATGCCAAGAAGCAGTGATTACGTCAACGATTACGTCGCCTTTCGCTGACGTTGCAGTAGTCGGCACAGCAGGCGTGTTTTGTCGTTCACAGGGGCCCTAGATCAAACCAGTTTTTGCCAAAGCCGCCGTGTTTTTGATCGCTCGTCATTCTATTTTCAGTCGGTTGAGTTGACGTGTTTAGTGTTTGTCAGAGTTAAATATTTTGTGCGGTCCTATAATATGGGTCTTGCCCCTTCGTTGGTCTATCCGTTGTCTGTCTGTCTCGCGATCTCGTACGGGCTGCTAACTCGAAAACAAACGGGCGTAAAAAAACCAAAATTGGCGCGAACTTTCCCAGGACAGGATTAACGGGTGTGTCAATTTTCAAATCAAAAGGTTAGAGGTCATGGTTAGCGTCAGGCTTCCGCAATACAGTGCATAGCTAAACGGGGATGGCCACAAAATTGTCGGCTTTGAGACGACATAGTTTTTTTTAGTTTTTAATTGTTTTCGAATGCGATTTGGTGTACTGTGATGAAAACGACGTGCAAGAGTAGACCAAATCATCCGAATGGGCAACAAACTGGCAGCCGTCGCAGACCTGCCCGGTTTACTCTACGGATCTTGTTTGTGCTAGCCAAAATACTGCTTGTCTCGATCTACGGATTACACGAAAACGTCATAGTATCTCCCTCTAGACGTTCTTTAGACTCTAGAGTTCACAGTCCCTGACTGTTAATGAAACTACAGCGAATGATGTCTCGACGGACCAAGCAATGCAGGGCGTCGTGCCGTCGCAGAATAACGAGTATTTAAATAAGACCGACTCCGCGTTATGTCGTGTCTACACCACAGACAGTGCAGAAAACTTCTCCGAGGACGTTACGCATAAACGCCACAGCTCCACGGAGACTGTGCCGCTATGCTGATTGGCCCAATAAAAACTAAGCCCCAGACTTTTGTCATAGCTGCATAAAAAAGACCTATTTTCAAAATTTCTTTACCAGCACAATATTTGTTAATATATATGTATGGACTTTATATTGATTATTAAATTTCCATCACCCTTCTCGCAGAACGTGTCGCTACACTGTACATTCTAATCCAGCTGACTGCGACGTCAAGCATTAGCTTGGTCGTCCATAAGGATGTATAACTGTATAGATTAGATTGGTGGTATTTATGTCATGTTTGGCGATGCGCATGCGCTGCAGAAAAGACGTGCGGTTGCCGGTACAGCTGCAGAGAGCGATGGCAGCCGAAGCTGAAGCGACGCGAGAAGCTAAAGCAAAGGTAATCTGCTACTTAGGCCTATATTGCGTTTCATGTCAATAATTGCCGTGAAAATTCTACTTCAGACCGCGCAGTTATGCTCACAGCAACGAAGTTTACGATATGATTTGTATAGCCTTCCTTGCTTCATGATGGTTTGTGTCTCAGTTAAAAAACAACGCCCAGCCAATGTTGTGACCTGCAATTAAAATGCACTACGTCTGAGGGCTATAAACACAATTGAACTTTTATTTTTGGTCAAAAAATAGAAAATAGTAGACACCATCACGGTACAACCAGTACAAATCCAGGGAAGGAGAAAGCCCAGGTTATAGTCAAAATTTGACTCAAGTTATTGTCAAAAATATTGAAACGTTTAAAATTAGGCCACGTGTATTTTAAATGACATCGTCAGATACGCCACAATTTACTGAAGTTAGAAATAAAAAATTCTTCCTGCGATTTTTGTTGGGATGTATCTTTTTAGTCCCATTTTATTGCTATTAATTTTCAGATATACGTCAACGGCTCATGTTTTCCTTCAGTAACGACACAAAGCCATTTTGACAGTTTTATGCAAGATCTTAGCGAGTAAACGATCGGCAAGGCAGCGGCGGCTAATGGCGGGTAGCAATGGTCGATGAAGCGGTGAGAGGCCGTCAAATAGACATTGTATTTGTCGGGGACCGATTGCGACCGCATCTCAAAGTTAAATTACGAGCGACGAACGTGCATTTCTCGACAAAAACCCACATGTGCCCGACATGTACCACGGGCCGGTGTGCTGCTGCTTCATGTCCGCATTGCTGAAGGCCATTGCAAGGCAAGAACACAATTTATCATCAGGCTATGGCATGGTTCATCATCCCGCATCAGTAGGCATTAGCACGAGCTGCGGTTGCTGATGCTGATGATAAGTCAGTGGATCACGACGACGCAGGATCTGTCACGTTACTTGTGTGCCTTGTAGTGTGGCTCTTGCCATGTCACTGCGCCGTATAAATTTTCTTTTCATTGTTACTATTATATTGGAATATATCAGAAATGCTTTTTGATAATTTTTAATTTACCGATCACGGTAGAAAAACACAAAAAATAACACAATAGCAACACCGTAAAAAATACATACACATATACGGTCCATAGTCCACAACGGTTTCAATGTTATCGAGAAGCATTCTATCTATGAGGTTTCAGACTAAAACAATAACAATTTACTTTTTGGAATGTATTTCGTGAATGACCGTTCCAGCGCAGTTGGTCATAAGAAATAACTAATTGTAAACATACGCTGCTAGGGATTTTAATTTATGAATTCAGATATAACTTTTGACTGCGTTATTCCGTATACATCGAACGCTGTATTTACTCGTATGTACTTACTGACTTACTTACTTGATAATGTTTTCATTCGTCCTTTCTTTCTTCCTGTTTTTTTTCTTTTGCTTTTTTATCGTCATTATCGTCGTCATTCTTCTACGTCTTCTCACGCTGGCAGAATGTCGTGCAATTTTCGTCGTTGCTGTCAATGCAGGTGATAGCTGCGGAGGGTGAGCAGAAAGCGTCGCGAGCGTTGAAGGAAGCGTCCGACATCATCAGCGAGTCTTCATCAGCGCTCCAGCTGCGCTACCTTCAGACGCTCAACACCATCTCTGCCGAGAAGAACTCGACCATCATCTTCCCGCTGCCGATGGAGATCCTGCAGCACTTCATCAAGCAGGGCGACGCTCCGACGCCGATGCTCGACGACCACACGCGCCTGACGCCGTTGACACCGGCCGCCGTCGCAGCCGTCGATCCGGCCGGATGTCGTCGAAACGACAAGCACAGCAACGTCTTCACCGCGTAGACACTGACCGCAACAAGCCGCTTCGCTCCGCCCGCTCTCACTCCATGACTGACTGACTGACCGTGATCTCCGATCATTTCACCATACTCCCCTACTAAATGTTACTGATGTCTGACGTGACAACTGGCAGTATAGGGTGCAATGCTCCCATTTCCAACAACACTCTGAAGTTCTGAAGTTCTTCGTCCATTCTCCGTGTCCGAGCGTCCGCCGATCTGCGGCGCGGTTAAAAGCCCAAGCTCCACTTACTTCGAATTGCTGCTGATTTGTTGCACAACATGTTGTAGGCGTATACAGCAAGTTGTGCAGCTATTCAGTGACAAATCGAAATAGTGTTCTCTGCATCAGACTAAACTGTAACGGAACGCGAGAAAACGCAATTACGTCACCTGCGCATTAGGAAAAAAGCGTTTACTCTCTTTATATAAAGTATGTGTGCTCCGAGTGCCGGTATAATATGCGGTCATCCGCATATAGTTGGAATTTCCCATCATGTGCCACTAACGAAAATCCCAACATTGCATTTCTGTAGTCTGTTTCTTGCATATGACTATCGGGGATGCAGCACGTAGACTATAAGCCTATTCTGCCGTCATTACTCGAGATATGGGTTCATTTTTGGGAGGTTTTTGACATTCGGTAACCGTAGATTTTGATTTTTTGAGCTGAAAATTTACACACCGATTACCGTTACCCAGCCCTGTGGAACGTTGGCACAAATTTCAATTGTGTTTTTCATGTAAGAGGCTACACAGAGAAACAGACTACTGACAGGTTTTGTCCCAATGCATGCGCACAAGTTGCTGAATGTTCAATTGAGATAGTGGAAGTAGGCCCCTGTGGTAATTCATTTAAACGTTAACTCCTACCATCCGTGCTTACGAGTAAAACCTGTTTTGACATACGGCGCATTACAGATGCTGATTACTTAGGCTACTTACTTCGTTTGCTTTTTGCCACGTCAAAACAGTATACATGTCACGATAATGTTGAGGATAGTGGTTAAACGTCCCGGTGAAAAGTGCCGTTAACGTGGACGCCGTGGTCTGTACGCATTTAGGCTAATTTCGGGCCGTATAAGACAAGAAGCCCAGCTGTCGCTAAGATAGCCGATCGTACTCGTTGTCAGTGACGTTGAAGGTCATCCAATGTCAATGATTTTCATCTCATTTGAAAGAGCGTATGCTATTGCCTATTGGTGATCAATAGCGACCTAGGCCCTATTTCTCACTGTTTCCGAGATGCCCACTTACAGCTTGAAACTTTCCACTAAAAATTGCTGCTAAACCGCTGCAGATGGAGACATGGTTACTATTGACAGCCCATAGGAAGTCGCCAGCGCCTTATCCGATGCTACTATCGCCAAGCCCCCACGACTTACCGTTAAGCCACAATATATCCGTTACAGACAGACAGGCAGACGGACGGACAGACGCCGACAACCACGCCAATAGCTCGACCGTTACTTAAGTACGGTCGGCTAAAAACCCATTTCGCCAAAAATTGTTATAACTGTCACAAGCGTTGGATGAAGCACATTCTAACGGACATCTAATCGTGCTGATGTCGCCTTCAGTTACATTAGGCCTAGTCTTCAGACGCGGCTTCTATTCATCTTCGTTGCCATCATATTGGATTCCGATAACTCATCTGAAAATGAAACAATCTAAAGGGACATATCCCCCGCTCCAGCATGCACCGAGGCAGGAAGGATAACCTTCAATCACATTACTCCAACGGCTTGCGCAGGTTGTTTGGCGTGCGAGGATCGATGTCAAACATTCGCTAGATGTCATCACTATCATGTCATCACTATCATTACGGTCTAGAAGCGCGGTTAAAAATAAAATAGAATAGACAGCAATGTGGCAGATTACGAAATGTGTTCTTTGTTTTAGTTACGAAAATTTTTACGCAGAAAAAGTGCAAAAATATCGGGGGAAAAGGTCGATTTTGTACTTTTGCGAAGTAAAAATAATGAAGATTAATGTTACGCAATGTTATCAGTGGCGGATTCAAGGGGTCAGGTTGACCAGATGCAGCTGTAAACAGGCAAAAATTTTGCACGGAAATGCACTATTTTTGCATAAAAATTTCAAAAAAATTTTTGGGGAGGGGGATAGCTCTTTCCCCAGACTCCACCCCTACCCTTCCGCCCCTATTACAAATTTCTGGATCCCACACTGAATGTTATGAATGGTTTTATTAGTTTTCAACGTATGTTAAAAAATGGTTAATAATTTATTAATCTAAGAAAGTCCTTTATAGTTGTGTTGGTACTTGTCCGTTAATTCGCCTGCGCCCGAATTAACCGCTAGAGTTAAGGTTAGGGGTAAGGTTAGGGATAAGGGATATGGTTAGGGTTAGGATCCGGGTTAGGGCTGGGTTTAGGGTTAGGGTCAGGTTTAAGGTTAGGGTTAGCGTTCACAATAATAATTCGGGTGCGGGTGAATTAACGGACAAGTACCGATGTGTTATTTAGCGTTTGAATATAAAGTAATATTGCGTTAGATTACGCTTTATTGCCACCTCCTGACGTTGGTAACGATTGCAAAACAAACGCCTATTAAAGACAAAAACGCGACAGTTCGAAATAGATGTGAACGTAACGCAGAAAATTGCTGACTTGTAAATTTTATAGTAGAAAAAGATAACGAAGGATGCAAAAATATGCTGAAAAAAATTCGTCTGTTAGTTACTGCTAATTGCCTGTCGCTGGTCCGTTGGATGAGTAATGTACGATCGTGATTGATGAAGTACCGTCAGTAGTTCGTTACTGGCCGGAAGCCGGAAAGTTGGCTATTAAATAACCGTTAATTGGTCATTTTTGTTCTCAAATTAGCGACAAGTGACGGGCTGCATAACTACAGCTTTCGTTCTTAAAATTTTCAAATGACAATTCTGCACTTGAAAGAATAGTTCAGCAGGTTTTCGTTAAAACGAAAAATTGTTCTGGCTGTAATATTTCTGAAATTCAGCTTATTACTTAAGATTGCTTACGAAATCAGTGCATTTTAACTTTTTAAAGTTTGGATGCCGTTTCAGGTCAGGGATCTAGTTGAAATGTTACTGTTTTTGCGCGGCTAATGAGGGCGTGTGTTGTCAGAATTGAACAAATGTTCATCTTTGCAGCTGTAGCGCAAAGTCCACATTGTTGCAGTACAATCATGAACAGCCTACCGTTTGGCTGTGTTGACTGTAAACTTCTCTAGCTTATCTGCCTTCAAACGAACTATCGAATGGACTGGATTTTTCCAGGCTTCTTTAATTTTTTAAAAGTTTTCTTAGTTGTGTTGTTTTAGTTTACTATGTATAGCATGAGTTTGCACTTTGTCTAAGTTCAATTTTTATCTTAGGGCAACAGTTCGCTGCCTTGCTGTTCTGTCGCCATCGCCTACTACGTATGTGTTGTTACACTGTGTTGAAATAAAGATGACGACGACGCGATACCGTCGCTGACTCCGTATGACTTCCAGAAAACTGTATTGAAAACAAAAAGTAGAAAAAAACTGGTTTATGTTGTTATTGTTACTACTATGAGTTGAGCAAAGTAGGTTAACGCGTATACGATCCAGTCTGTGATTTTGCTGTGGCATACTATGAGTCTATTCTAGCTCGGTGGTGTGTCATCTGTGTGCATGTGTGCCGATTTCATGTTTTCTAGATCGGCAGACCATTGCACTGTTCCGTATAATACGGAGGCGTTTTGTACATATTACTATTTTCCGAGCGGTGGTCAATCATATAAAGACAAGAAGCCCAGCTGTCGCTAAAATAGCCGACCATACTGGTTGTCAGTGACCTTCAAGGTTGTCCAAGGTCGATGATTTTAAGGTCATTTGAAAATTAATATGCGACTTCCTATTAGTGATGAACAGCAACCTAGGCCCTATCTCTCACCGTTTCTAAGATATGGCCAGTTTTCCGTTGAAAAAAAAACGTTGAAAACGCACATTTTTTCCACCACCTCCATTCAACCTCCCAATTGAAAAATGTTTCCCTTGCACTAAATTGCTGAAATTTTGCATGCCTATTTTAAAACGCAGGGCTAATTATTCGTGTAAAAATTTTCCATTACGACCTACCGTTTAACCGCAATACATCCGCGATAGACGACAAACGGACAGACAGATAGAGTATAGACGGACGACAACCATGCCAGTAGTTTGACTGTTACTTCAGTACGGTCGGCTAAAAATGTGACTGAGTGACTGATCAATGAACACATGTACTCTGCGTACGCGTGCTTGTACGTTCGTTGTTAATCGTGCTGATAAATAACGATGCTTGATGTGCGCGTCATGTTCTGTTAAATAGTTTTTCGCTTTGTTTCGCCGCCGAATGCTGTATAGTTAATTCGATGTCGGACTGGAGACGGTTTCTATTAACGGTGTTGGTTATGCAAACAGTTGACGAAGACGTCGCTACGGCTACGTCGGCGATGCTAACAATTACTAACATGTAGGTCGATATAGTCGCAAACCACTAGAAACTAGCCAGCGCCACAGGCTTTCAATCAACTTCCGCTTTTTAAAAGAAACGGCATGAAACGTAACAGTACTCAATCCGTGGTGGTAACCGTCGACGACTGGCAGTCGCCGGGTTTTGTCAATCAGCATGACAGAATCTGGCACACGAACAGATTTTTCCATTTTCGTCGACGGCGATCATTAGCGGGCAATGACGGCTAAACTGTTAGCGGAAAGCATCTTGTCCGACGTCGGCTTTAGGCCTAACAGACTGAAGATCGTCGATTTGTGACGACAACGTGCCGTGCGGGACGCTGTGTAAATTTAACTGAGTCAGTTAAACCGTCAACAACGACCGCATGTGACAATATTGCATGTTTTGTCTGTTATCCTGTACTATGTTACACAGTGTGTTATTTTACATCAATAATTATGTAACAAAACGCGTTTTGCGGCCGGGCTGCGTGAGATGTAAGTTTGAACTGCCCCTACTGCTAAATCCTGCACGCGCATGGGGCATGGTGAAGCAAAAGCTCTATTATTCCCCGTTTACACGATGAAGCAAACATGAAGCAAACTTAGAGCACACGTTGTGCACGTGTATATTGAATACTTTTGTTTCATGCTTGCTTTTGTTTGCTTTATTGTGTAAACGGGGTATTACTTTGATTTGTAAGGGAATATATTGCGCAACACGCTTCAGAACAACAAACTCACAACGTTTTGCTCAACAAATCGCACTGGTTTGGGCTTATTGAAGTTCGCACTAATGATGTTAGCGAGGAAGAAGGCTTTGCAATCAACATCGTCAAATTCTACACGGAAGAATCTGGACTCCGCCAGCTCCGTTTGTCTACAACCAACGCAACTGTTGTTGCAAAGATCAGTTCAGGAAGCGCGCCTTCTCTGTCTGCGGTGCAAGTACCTGGAACCAGATTTGTTTCCACGCCAGGAACCTTCTTTCTGTTCCGGCTTTTCGTAAAGCTCTCAAGACTTACCTATTTCTGCAACTCAGTGGACAGTCAGTGCAATGCATTATCAGTCTCCTTTCTGCAGATAGGGCAAGGACAAGTACAAGAACTAACAATAACATCGCTGGTGGATGGTTTGCGCCTAATGTCAGACATCGTATTCGGACCCGCACAGCGTCAACGCGCTGAAACGAATGTCGACGGCGTGTTGCGATGATGTCGCGTCGTTGCGCACGGTGCCGGCGGCTGTGCTGTCGTCAGTGACGAGGTACGTGAAGAAGCGATGTGCTCGCGCGTAGCAGGTGCGACAGACGATGCCAGGGGACGACGGATTGTACGACAGGCGCAGCTTCCCCGGTGAACACTGCGAACACATGATCTACCAACCACAACACAACCGTCCGCCGTCTATGTTAGGGATACACCGTTCCACGCTGCGCAAGTGTTTAATGTTAAGTTAAATGTGTGTATGGGGCGCCATGTTAGAGCTACAGAGCAGCGCCACCAGCCATATGGCATCACTCACTGTTTGGCTTACTTGCCACTTGACAGAGGTGAATGCGAATGACCTCAACTCCAGCCAAACAAACCGAGACTCGATTTACCTACCCCGAAACGATGGGAGGCTGAGTTGATGACCTAAGTGGTTAATTATTTACCGAGATGGTTTAGCCGTCCGCAGTCACCCACTGCACCACACCGCGCATGTTTTGTGTAAAAATCTCATCGTCAGCGAGAGTATACGTTAGTTACGACTCAGAATGCAGAATGTGACGAATGGTGAATCCGGTCGAGTAGATTATGTCAGACTAGAATGCTACGCTACATAATACGATACAATACACAATCAGTGTACAGAGTGGGCCAAAAAGTAAGCTATGGTACTTTTTCCATATTTTCGCTAAAATATTGATTAATTTTCACAATTTTTTTACAACTCTGAAAGAAATTTGCTACTCAGTGGCATGCATATCACACTTATTATGTCGCTACACTACCTTGTAAAATATAAATATCTAAAAAGTACAATATCTGCAGATGGTAATAAAGTCGAGTGGTAAATTTTTAAAGCATTTGAGTGAAATGTTAAATATAAATTATAATAAGTGTCAAAAAGGTTTACGTATAGCAACGGAGTAAGTTTTCATATTCAAAAAATAGTGCAGAACTTGTAGGGCCGCACAATTGAAATACATTGCTGTGTATGCTCATGCAGTTAACTGAGCAACATTGCAGCCATCAACCAGCATTAATGTACATTAAAAATTAGTGCACAGTAAAATCA
>Ga0209671_1008398_pt1 | contig 10804 bp, 11 predicted proteins | sample WorMetHERISLAND2_2_FD_187401 | JGI IMG/M metagenome (GOLD analysis project Ga0209671, IMG submission 187401) | Marine gutless worms symbiont microbial communities from Max Planck institute for Marine Microbiology, Germany - Olavius geniculatus... | ecosystem: Host-associated > Annelida >...
CACACATCACAGGTGTGTGTCACTGTATTTTACTATATTGTAGACTTGTGCACCTATTGTTGGTGTATTGGTGTAGAGCATAAAGATATTACTGAGGGAAAATCATTTATTTTATTTGGATAAGTCAGCAGTAGGAGCCATGGATAAGCCTGAGTTGTGATGTATTGTGTATGTAGTGCTGACTTGCTGAAGGAAACTGAAGTGTGTGAAGTTCCATCTGAGGCACAGTTGTCTGATGAGCCGTCGCATGCTAATCACTCGGTTCCAGTGAATCATGAGTCTACTCCGCCTCCCAGGTCTGACGACGCTGTTGACATTAATGGTTCAGGAAAACATTCGAATAAGAAAACTAAACGGACGCCGTGGTTTAATGTACGTATATTTCAGTCTTTGTCACTTTTTCTGTTTGATAGCATCTTGCAGCATTGATTAATGATTTGCCGTTTATGTCCATAGTATATTATAATTTGTTGTACAATGTAGTTTGTTATAACGTTAATAATTTGTATTCTAATGTATGTGAAACGTTTTTCACTGGTGTGATATAGATTATCTTTGGTGATATCAGTTTATAAGATTTGTGAAGGTTTCTTTATTTCTGTGTTGATAATGATGAGACATTTTGTGACTTTAATCGTTGTCTAAGTTGCTTTATTCATCGAGGGGTCTCTTGAAACAAACTTTCTTTCATTGCAAGCAAAACACCGTTATTAGAATTTTGTCTTGTTTCGTTTTGTGTTATTTCAAAATTTTGTCAATATGCCAGTTTAATTTTATTTTCTGTGCTCTGAACTCTGTTGGTTAGCCAGGTCACCTTGCATTCATTTATCAAGTTTGCCACTGTTGTCTTAATGTACATCATTGTGTCAGTTTATTGAGATTAATTTTTTTGACATAATGTCGCATTGCACTTAACTTAATGTCGAATAGTGGTCAGTGAATGTGACAGTAAACGAATACCGTCAGTCAGTATTTTTTGGAAGTAAGTGTTTTATGTTTTAGTATGCATAATTATTTTTCTCCACTTTATCTGTTTGCTTTTTTGGTAAAGATTTCAATTCCGAATTCTGATTGCCTTGTTCCATTTTGTGTGTTTTTAAACTTCATCAACATGCCAATTGAATCGTGTTTCGGTGTCGAATGTAGCTGGCCAAATCCAAGGTGACTGAGTTACTTACTGAGAGTTTGGCTTCGCTAGGATCTGCATCTGCTTCTGACTGATAGTTAAGCGTGACAAGAGCTTTCTCCTTTCAGCTGGCAATATTTCAAAACTGCTGTCACTTTTACAGTCTTGTTCTGCAGTTACTGAGACTACTACTGCTGATGCTGCTGCTACTTATTTTGGTAGTCATTGTGATCTGTATGATCCCAGTCTGTAGGCAGTTGGCACATGGGTTTCACAGCCATACGCCCTGTAGCAGAGTGTTGCTGTTTCTTTCCGAGAGCATTAAGAACGATGTAGGCATGATAGTGAAGTAAAGTATCTGTTTTGCTGCGATTTTGGATTAACATGTGAGGGCCATTCTATCAGTTGTGAGAATCGATGTTCTGTAGTATCCTTAGTTTATATATCAGTAAAATGTACACTCTTTACTTACTCGTGTGAGTGTTGTGAATATGATTAGTTGAAATTTATGGGGTGTTTTGCTTTAAATATAATCCCTTTGCAAACTGGATATGGTGCGAGTAGACTTGGCTTTCCACATTCTAAGTCTTGGCCATGTTTTTGTGGATGAATGAAAGTTTGTTTTTGCAATGTTTATGGTATTGTTAGTAATTTGCACAAGGAATATAGTTAAACGTGAGAGATGTTTGCTGTTTGTGACTGTTGTATTTAAGCTGTTTGATGATCAGCTTTAGTTTGACCTTTGTGGCTTGATCTCTGCGTTTTGAGCTGTGTTTTTGACCTTGGTAGTGTGTATGACAGATGCTGAATCCAACATACAAATCTCGGCACGTTGATTTCAAGAGACTGTTCAAAGATATTCCAAGCTCAGAAAGACTTATTGTCGGTGAGTTTATTTTTTGTAGTTTAAGCATGACTTTAAAATTGCAGCAATATGAAGATGACATCACCACTTTGGTGTATTTTGAGGCTCTGAGTTCTAAGCTATTAAAATGGCTGTGTGTACGCCTAAGCACACAGCGTGTCTGAGTAAAAATTTATTTATTGTTTTTTGGCCTTCTCGTCCTCCAATAGACAGCATTCTGACATTGGTGACTGTCTGGAGGATAAGAGAGAAGATTATTAGAACTGCCATTGTTGTTAGTTACATATGCACACTTAGAATTGGCAGTTCTTACAACTTTAGGTTAAGGTTGTTTTCAGGTTTTGTGTTTCGTAAAGGTTAAACTGTTTGTAAAGGTGAAACGTTTTGTTCCATTATTATGTGTGTATGTGCATTTTGCCTGGAAATCCTGTCCGCGAAAATGATCTATACTGTGTCGGGTGGATGTAAAACCCTACTCACTCACTCACTATCGATTTTTTGGCTACATTTGTCAAAAATGAAGACATTTTGATGATTTTTCCTGCAGAGATAAACAAAATGTGCCAAATCTGACCTTAATACCACACCTGCAAGTTGTTGTTGATTATCGCATGCATAGAATAAGTAGTCCCCAAAGTGGTTGGTGGCATGGAATACTTTGTAACGTGTTTCGGATGAAACGAAGTTACTCTACGCCGGGCCCGGTTAGTACTGCGATGGGTGACTGCCGGTAAACCATCTCGATGCGAAGCCTGCTAGCTAGGTCGACTCAGCCTTCTACCCTCTGTGGGATGGTAAAATGAGTACTGGCAGTACTAGGGAAGAAAACGGCAAGTTCTGTGCAGCAGTAGGCCCTGTGGCCAGGACTGCAAGTATATTGTCGGTTAAAAGGCGCTGGCTGTTAATTTGAGCTGGCCATCCGGCCGACTTGGGCTGTATGCTAGCTTAATTGGGCTTAGTCCTGCGATGGGTGACTGCCTGTGGGCAGGTAAAACCATCACGCCGGCTTTGCCCTTGCCGGCTAAAGCGCCGCCGAGGGGATGAGCTCCCACGAAACAGACCTAGCTGTCTATGCGGAATCTTCTTCTTCAAAGTGACCTGTTATATGTCAAGCGAGACATGAAGCTCTACTTTCTCACTCTCTCAGTTGTGACTGTTTGTATTCGTGTGCAGATTACTCGTGTGCAATGCAGAAAGAGATTCTGGCTCATGGACGACTGTACATCAGTCGACAGTTCATCTGCTTCTACGCTAACATCTTCCGCTGGGAGACAGCAGTACGTGTTCTCCTGATAGTTTGTGTGTAGCTTTATATTTTTTGTTACTTCCTCCTGCATCAGGATCCAGTCTTCTGAGAGTTACGGTAACCCTCTGTAGCACCGTTTTGTTGTTTGTAGCAGCTCATGGCCAATAGACACATGCAGTGGTTTTACGTTGCATTTCACAACTGCCACAGCAGTTTCCAAGAGTTACAAGTTTAGCTGGTAGTAATTCTGAAAAAATGGACCAGTTAAGCAAAACTGAAGTGTGATGCAACTGTGGTTGGTGGCGTGGCGTAGTTGGTAACGCGTTTCAGCTGAAACGAAGTTACTCTACGCCGGGCTCGGTTAGCTCGGTTAGTACTGCGATGGGTGACTGCCTGCGGGCAGGTAAACCATCTCGGTGCGAAGCCTGCCGGCTAGGTCAACTCAGCCCTCTACCCTCCGTGGGATGGTAAAATGAGTAGTAACTCATTTACATGGGTTACGGAAAGTGGGGACCTTGGTACAGCTGACTGGGGTTGCCTAGCCAGCCGCTGCGCCAGCCTGTGTCTGCAGGCTGCACACGGTGGTCGTGCGGCAGCCGGCTCTGGTTAGTGACGAAAGCGCATTAGAGGCGTGCGCATGCTCGCAATGATGCGCTATACAAATTGACGACCTTTACCTTTTTGTACTGTGGCTTTTCCCCAAAAGTTTCGAAGCTACTTGCTTACTCTGTCAGAGTCAATGCAGATTAGGCCAAGTTCTTATACAGGAATTTTGGTGGGATGCCTGCAGCATCTTTTAGAGGGTAGATGTCGTGAACCTCATTCAACTATCAGCATCAAAGCACTGATAGGTGATATGAAAATTTAAAATGATGTTTTTTTTTGCAAATTATCTCTGAAGTGCACGATGTGAAAAATGCCGTTCGTTGTTTTTGTGCACGTTTATAGGTGATGATTCCGTGCAAGGATGTAGTCAAGATATCGAAGGAAAAGACGGCACTCGTAATCCCAAACGCCATTCAGATATGCACGCGGGACGAGAAGTATAATTTCACTTCATTTGCTGCACGAGACAAAACATTCCTGGTGCTGGAACATGTTCTAAAGTGCACAGCTGAGGATCAGGTTGCTCGTGCATTATCTGTCCATTATTTGACATTTTCTTATGCTTTCACCACCATTCGCTCATATGTGCATTGCACACACTACTGACAATCTTTTCGGGGGTACTTGCTTTGGTGACCTTGAACGACCTTGAAATTCAGAAAGCGGGTTTTTAGTGATTTTTTTGCAATTTTAGGCTACAGCACATATTTCGACAGTAGATTGCGTCGAAATTACTCGAGACCACCGAAATTACTAGAGTTAGACCAGGTCAACCTGCGTATGAAATATGCAGCATTCAACTGAGATTTTAACCATCTGAGTTTCGACTTTGTAGGTTCAAGGAGTCCTCTGTACAGAGGGATCAGAATTTGAGTGCACTTTCGAAACACATTGTTTTTTATTGCTTGTTGTACACTGATTTTCCAGCTAGTAGCACTGGTGCTGTCACGTGTGACACAAGCTTTCCTCAGATTACTTGTAATTATAATCATAGTATTAGTTTAGTGCAAATGCTTATTGGACCTGTAGTGTAGATTTACATAGCTGATGTGGTAGCTCATGCTAAATAGTCTAGCTAGTCAGGGTTTTTTAGCAGAATTTCAATATGCTTATTGACTTACATTGCATAGTGTTTTGTTGTTGTGTTTTGATTGGTTAATTTTTGCAGGTGGACATGCTGGTTATTAGCATTTGCATGGTGTATAGCTACAGCTATAGTTTATTATGCTCTTGTATTGGATATGCTGAAATATTGAGTAGTCATTATTTTTACATAAAATTTACTATTACTGTAACAGTTTGGTCAGATCTAGCTATAGTTATGATGCTGGATTTGCTGAAATATTGAGTAATAGTTATTATTTCAGTGTAAAATCTGCTGCTGTTGAAACAGTTTGGACACTGCTAGCTGTAGTTACAAAGATGCGAGTGGTGTGTACAGATGATGTCGGACCAGGAGCTGTGGCATTGGGTTCACTACAGCTACGGGGAGGATCTTGGCCTGCTGTCTGATGACGACGACTACATCGCGCTGTCGGCAGAGGACAAGGTGCTGTTCCAGAAACAACTGCAGATGGAAGAGAAGATAGCGCAGCAAAGCTCCGATGCAAGCCTTGTCTCCAACGACAGCGTTAGCAAGGTACGGATAGACTGCATCATCTGCGCCATGGTGTCACATTGATGACTGTGTGGAGAATAACAGGGAAGATTATTAGAACTACCATTATGTTAATTATATGCACGCGTATAATGGAGTTCTTACAATTTTAGGTTAAGCTCATTTTTGTATTTTTGTGTTTTGTCTTTCTGTAAAGGTTAAACTTTCTGTTTGTTGTAAAGTTTAAACTTACCATTCCATTATTGTGTTTGTGTGCATTCTGCCTGAAAAGGCCGTCCCCAAAGTGACTATACTGTGTCGAGTGGGACGTTAAACCTTACTCACTCGCTCACTCTGTAGGTGCTGAAGTTTGTTGATAATCTGAATTCTTTATGAACTGCAGTGAGCATTGAGGATACAGGGTTTCATGTTGCATTCTGTTGCTGTTAGCATGTTCGTATGTGTGTGTATGACATGTGTTTAATGAACTCAGTTATTATTTATTGAATGGTTTAATAACACATGCTATGCTGTGCAAGAATTGTAAGTGTGAAACTCCTTACTTGCTTACTCAGTTAAATTTTCTCGACATTTTGACTTTGTAGATGTTTAGATGCCATGCTAAATAAATTGGTCGTGACAACTCAAAACCTGATGAATTGTCTGTTCATATCGATCACTGGAATGTAGCTCAGCGTAAAACCCAGTAGCTGAATGATGCTTTGGCATATCTCAGTCACAAGCCTCATTTTTTGTTCTTAACACTTATTTCAGTTTCTGGATTTCTCGGACATGTCAAGTCATGTCAGGTCAAGTGATGTGTGTCACCATAGTAGTTGTTAATACACTATGTAGTGATTTGGTTGAGTCTTCTTAGTTTGAGTCTGGCCACAAAAGCATGAGACTGAGTTATAAAAATCAAGGAATTGAGTAAAAAATTTTACTTAGTAGTTTCAAGTTATTACGAGTAATAAGTACAAAGCCTGTGGGTTCGAGTCTGAGTCACAAAGATTTGAGTCCAAGTCTAGGTCACAAGAATAAGGATTGCCGGACTCTAGTACTTCATCACTGACCGTGTGTTGTGTAGTTGTGGCTATGGATGTCTGCAGGAGCGGTTGAATGCATTGGCAGCTGACATGGATTCCTCTGCGTGTGATGACACGGGATCAGTTGCCAGCGGTGACGACGTTCGTGGATCTACTTCCAGTTCATTCCTGACTCCGCTTTGCGGAATGGTCAAGAACCAGCTCAGAGACCATCTGCTGCGGACTGACAGTGCTTCTTCAGACATTGAAGACGCAGTCGAAAGTCAACCTAAACAAGTTTTAAACGGTGAGATCACTTTGTGCTTTACTGCAGGACTGGTAACAATTTGAAATTTTGGTAGTTAGTGGTACTGTATGAAAAATGACGATTAATTTCAGCTTATCTGTAGAGTCATTTATATATGGCTTTTCTCTATAATCTGACTGACTATTGGTAGAATTCAACTGTGATGTTTATTTTAATTGTTAATTTAAAAAAAACAATTTATGGTGTGTTTTCGCATAAGCTTGCACAGTTTTACTTTGTTTTGATTTTTCTCTTTTTGGTTGTTCAAATTTTATGCTTTCAGCTTCTCTTGTTCAGTCATTGCTGCTGTTTGTTCTGTTGTATCTGAATTGTGAATGTGAGCATCAGTTTACAACAACTTGTGTGGATTTTGTGAATTTTGCTGGTTTTTATTCATTATTTTATTAAGTCTGCCTCAGGTGATTCTTCGTTGACTTGGCAGCATAAAAATATCCCTGCCAAGTGGCATCTCATTCTGTTTAGTGGCTTCTCGGCGTGCTTTAACCCTGGGCAATATGTTTGCGTTTGTGTGCCTTTGTCACCACGCAGTATATTTCGGTATCAGCCTAACCGCCGGGAAGATAACAGCAGTATATGGGAGTTCTAGCCCTTTTCCTTTATATCTGAGCTGTATTTGCACACACTGCTGGTCGTGACCTTGCAAACGGAGTTGAGCACTGCTCACATTGGTCACAGAGCCCCCTTGAGAGAGTGCTGCTGTGTGCTGACTATTGAGTGTTTTTGGTATTGATGTACTTAGTGGTCACTCAAGTGATGTTGGTTTGTGGATGGCAGGGCGCGCTGGCGAAAGGACGTGTTCTGGGCACACACACTTTGAGATTCCGGTCATCGACGACGTGCTTGATATTCCCATTGACACGCTGTTCCAATACTGCTTCACCGACTCTCCCATCTTCCGCAGGTTTCTCGACGTCCGACGCACGTTCGGTGAGTTCACCGCAACCTCTCATCAACTTCGGAGTCTCGTTGCACTCAGTAGTCGTTTCACGCTTACGATAGGGAATACTGCTATGACGTGGCTTGCAGCGACACTTGGCATATATAAGGAACAAATTGATTTATTGTTAATTAATTATTAGTGGGAAAAATGAACAAAAATGAAAACCGGAATGTCACGTCTTGTGCAAGTCTGTTTGTGGTAACCACCGTGGCATGCTACAATATTTATAGCTATGATGTCAGCATCAGCCAACAGCTATCAGTTCAGCTGGGCCTGCCTAGCAGCAGCTAGTGGCAGCATAGTCTTATCTCACAATGCTAAAGTATTAGAAAATCTGGTCCTGTGATCTTGACCTGTGGCCTTGCAATTTAATCGGATTCTTCCGATTGTCGAGGTATGTGATCGTGCAAAATTTTATCAAGCTGAGTGCAGCGGTTTATGTGTGGGGCTTACAGTTTTCCACAGAAAATTTTGACACGAGCCAGTTTGCAAAATTCCACGGCTTACCGCTCGAAAATTGTCCGAATTCCACGGCTCGCCACAGCCTTCCATTTCTGAGTAAACTGAGTTCTATTCTATTTGGAAACTTCAGTTATTGGATGGTTGACAGTGCGCCGTTATGCTAGCAATGCACAAAGATAATTATCGATTGTTTTTATTAAAAAAAAGTGCAGTCTGTTAAGGTGTGTTTTGTTTGCTTCATATGATTTTGCTGTACTGAGATAGCTGTTAGTAAGGCTCACAGTTATAGGCAGTTTAGTTTGAATTTTTTTCTATCACATTCCATGATAAAATTGCGTCATCGTATTAATTGCCAGTCATTTTTCAACTTTTGCGAAATTCAGCAGATATATCAAAATTCTGCAGCCCACGGAAAACTGTGGGCCCTATTTATGAGTTATCATGGCAACAGAGAAAAGAGAGACAAACTAACTTCTAGGGGATGATGCTGAAAGCAATACTGTCATCACTACCGTGGGGGTATTAAAATGAGTTAGTAATTAAATATGAGAAGAAGGAGAAGAGATGGTCTTCACTTGGCACCAGCAACTTCTCTGTTTGCCATTAGAATTTCTTATTGTACCATTACAGATGACTTGCTGTGGGTGGCTAAATTGCGTAGATGTGATCCTGTCCTCATGGCCAGATGAAGTTGATTCCAGTGGAGTGAAAGTTCGCAACATCTCATATACATTGTCGTTGACAAACCCGCTTGGTCCAAAAACATCTCCGTCAACCGAACGACAGGTTTTTTTGATAGTATTTCAGTCATTTTTTTGTTTTGGTGTTTTATTTTTAATTGTATTTAGAGTTAGCTTTTTACTATGCTGTATTGTTTAATTGTGCTGCTCAGTAAATGAACAAATGAATGCAAACAAAACGAAACAAACGAAACAGATGGGTTATTTATTGCATCACAGTGGTGGTCACGTTTTTACTTTAGTTTGTCTTTTGTTTATTGCACAGTTTGTGTGCAATTCGAATTGCTCAAACTGTCAAGGACAAAATTTGTCAAAGGATAGCTCTGGCCAGAAAAATCTACTATTGCTACAACTGTTTTTGGATTTTCTTCACCTCCCTGCTTTTCTCTTATGGTTATGAGAATTATATATGCATCTTTATTCGTAAAAGCAGACAGCAGACAATTAACACAATAAGAGAGAGAAAAATACAACACAATAGAGATGACTAATAACTAGGGCAGAAAGAGAAAGAAGAACACATAAAATACATAACACAATATGACACACAGTATAGTTGAAGCAGACTACTAAGTTAAACCGCCAACTTTGGTAGTTTATTGTGTTATAGCTGTTTCTCAGTGCTTTCAGATATTGATATAGCTGCTGTGTGGTTTATGTATTCTGATTCTGCTGGTGTAGATAATGTATCCGGAGAGTCGCCCAGGTGAGTTTTACCTGGTGGACACGGAGTGTGTTAATGGCGGTGTGCCGTACAGTGACAACTTCTACGTCGTGAACCGTTACTGCATGACCCGCGTGACGGCCACCAAGTCCCACCTCATTGTCACGAGTGAGATAAAGTATCGCAAGAATGTCTGGGGCTTTGTGCGGAACTTCCTAGACAAGAACGTGACGGCTGGTGTTGTGGAGGCATTCGGTTCTCTCGGTAAGTTTAGTGTCGTTTACTTTTTTTTATAAGTCTTGATTTAGCATGATATCCAGTTGATAGCCTCTTCATCTTTCGTCATAATATTGACCCTTCCATTTTAAGTGATTGGAGATCATCGCTCGACTGATCGTGACATTTCTACTCTCACTCAGTTACGTTTTTACACGCGACAGCAGAATGCTTTGCGCGTCTTAGCCATTGTCTAGGCACCTGTCTGTTTGTCACACTCGTGATCTGTATCAAAACAGTGCAAGCTAGGATCACAAAATCTTCACCATGGGCTGCCACAAGGTCTCTAGTTTATCATGACAAAATTTCAAGATTGAGTTGATAGATCAAGACAACGAACGTGCGAATAGGAACTGCTAAGGCTGTCGCGTGTCTCATGAGCTTTGCTCAGATTACTTGTTGGTTACTGTCTGCTTCTGAACTCTCACAAGGCCCGCATCACAGCAGGCATGGCAGATGTCTGTCCGAACACCTGTTCCGTTGTCCTGCACACCTAATTATACTCACATTTTTAGGGATGTTCTCGACGTAATGACTGATTTTCTGAACCTTGACGATGCATGACAAGAAGGGAGGAGCTGGTGGCTGTCACAACAACAACATCGTGAATCGTGATTTTCTGAGGCCATATAATTGGCTTGTTGTATTCTTAGCCATTATATGATAGCATCACCTGGAAGAACCAGCGCAACTGCATCACGTCGTTTGACACAGATTGGCATATGTTTTGTAGACTTTTGTTGAAGGGCAGCAAAACACTTCGAACATGTCTCAATGACTTGGGTACGCATCGTCAGGTCAGCGTCAATGAAAATACCGAAATCACACATGCATCTGACAGGCGACACGAGATCAGAGCCAACAGCCAACGGATCGGAAGGTAGCTGACTTTGTCGACGGGCTGAAGCGCACCACAGTATGTCTTGGAT
>Ga0209671_1008401_pt1 | contig 10803 bp, 1 predicted proteins | sample WorMetHERISLAND2_2_FD_187401 | JGI IMG/M metagenome (GOLD analysis project Ga0209671, IMG submission 187401) | Marine gutless worms symbiont microbial communities from Max Planck institute for Marine Microbiology, Germany - Olavius geniculatus... | ecosystem: Host-associated > Annelida >...
GCATTACTAATTCCTTCATCACTGAGTCTAGCAATGTCCCTTCGCTTTCTGAATTGTGCTTTGTGCTTCTTCTTCAGCTTGATTTTGATATTTGCCATAACCAGGCTGTGATCCGAATCTATGTCTACCTGCCATATGGGATCACATAATTTTACTACCTGTCACACGCAGCCAGAGAGGTCGGTACTCGATTTACCTAGCCCGGAGAAATAGAAGGCTGCAGGGTTGACCTTGTTGTTGTCTCTCTACCTGGACATAACCAACACCAACGTCAACCCTGCAGCCTTCCATTTCTCCGGGCTAGGTAAATCGAGTCTAGTCGAACCGAAGTTGTCCCGATCGCAATTTCAACGTCATAAGCGTTAAGCCTCATGACAAATGTGCTATTTATGGATGTATACAGAGGGCAGCGGTGGCGGCAGAGTACAGCTGGTGAACCCTACAATGGCCACGGTGATGATCCTCGATGATGACCACGGCGGAGTGTTTCACTTCGACCAGGAGGACATCAGTTTCCCCGAGTCTATCGGCGAGGCAAAGATCCGCGTGACGAGGTCATCGGGTGCACGCGGCCGAGTCGCCCTGCCCTACAAGACTATCGAATCAACGGCCAAGGGCGGGGGTCTGGACTACTTCGACGAAGACAGCGAGCTCGTCTTTGAGAACGACGAAATCGAGTCAGTACAGTTCTATACACTGTGTCTCAAATAGTATGTGCCACTTTTATTTTTTGAATAACTCCATGAAACGTTGACCGATTTTGATAATTTTTGGCATGCACCATCACAACGAAGCTTAACGTAAATGGCTATAATTTTGTCCAGCGCGCTTTGTCACTGTTGCTATACCACTTTGTGAAATGCAAAAGTCGTAGTTTGGCCGTTCACGGAGTTATTAAAAAAATAACACTGCCGCAGTTTTTGACACTGTGTATAGTTCTTCTGTACTTAAACCCACAGTAGCGTACTTACAATTTAAGGAAAAGTAGCAAGGCTTTGTCACCGTTTCTGTCCGCGACTTTCACTGAAACTTCCATGCGGGGAAGTTTCAATGAAAGTTTGCGTAATGGAATTTGGCCTTTAAATTAGGCCCACACTCAGTTTGCACTGGTGCTGTTTTCACAACTTTCGGCTGCAGTCATGCGTCATAAGGCAAACAACGGTGTAGTCTATGCCATCTGAGCGTGTACGATACCGCACTGTCTGGAGTGGTATCAGTTCGTATATACTGCGTACTCGCTTATCCATTCCAGCAGTTCAGTATCTAGTACATACATGTACCACCTCCACGGTCCTTTACGTTAGGCTCTTACCCCGCAGCCCGTAATTGGCTCGTATCCATTTTCCATCTCACCGAGGGTAGGAGGCTGAGTCGGCCTCAGCACACAACAGGGATTAGCATTAGCAACTTGCTAAAAGTTGGTTGCAAATGATTCGGCTCGTTAGAGCGAGATTCTAAGCGCAATCCGGGGTCCCGGAAGTTACGAGTTCGATACTCTGTCTAATCATAGTCCCAGACGTGGGCGGCCTATCAGCGAGCAGGTTAGGTTAATGATCTATATTTTAGAAGTGCAATAGCAGCTCGCTGTAATTGGTTGATCAGCAGAAGTGCCTCTAATGCATCCGGTCACGCATATAATTCGCGGCGTTTTCGAATTCGATCGCCGTCCATAAAACGGGGGGGGCACTCATAACTGAGGGCAAAGGAGTCACTTGATATTTGCCCTACCCATTGCGTCTACCCACGGATGGATGGCCAGGCTGAGTTGACCTGGTTGGCTGGTTGCATACCGAGATGGTTTACCAGTCTGCCGACGGTCATCCATCCAAGTACTAACCGAGCCCAACGTCATCATTAAATAACATAAAGTGCGCAGATTGCATATAAAAGCAGGCCTTCGCGCAGTATAAAAAAACAAACAGCAAAACAGTTAACAGTACTAAACACCGAACTAGTTAAAAGCAGAATTTAAAAAGTGAGTTTTCAAATTTTACATTTAAATATTTACTTTTTAAACTTGTCTCACCTCGTCAACATTTACAGAAAGACTGGATGCGGCACATCACAGACGGCAGAGGAGCATACTTGGCATCCTAGGGCATCTCTTGGAAAGACAGGATAACAAACGTTGAGGGCAGAACCAGAACCGGACAACAAACCATGGACAACATACTGAGAGAAAGACGATTACGCTGGCTTGGACATTTTCTGCGTATGGACCATCAGCGCATACCACAGCAAGCACCGACCCTTAATTATCTCAGGAAAGATAACACAACACGATTCTTGTAAATTTCGACTGTTTTTTGAATCACATCCGTTTTACCGAACACACACCGCACACCGATCCGTAACCTAACTATTTATGTTTTCGTGTAGGGGGCGTGTCAACCTGTGCTATTGGTCGTCGTCGTCACATTGATCCACCAATAAGAGTCACCCCCAACAGCGACGACGACGTTCGTGTTGCTATGGCTTAGCTGGCTTAGACTTAATCACCACACTACATTACAAAAAATGGGGTTCACTTGGGAATAAGCAGAAGTGGCAGCTCTTGACAGACACGGATGGCATCGGAGTGTGGCCCAATGTGTCCAGTTGTATGCGGAATAAATCAAGGTCAAAGTCAAGGTCTCAGCTCGTCAGAGACTGACTTGAGTCGGGCCATTCCCTCCCGGCCATGAGCTAGACATCTTTCAGCTGTCAAATCCTAGAAATTACCCTGGTTATATTCTCGGGCTGGCTGGGCAGATGGAATGCGGTCGAGACGAATGAGCAGCATTCGTTGGCTTATACCATAGGCCTATACACCGTACGTCAGTCATCGTTTCTCAGAGTAGCAGACGCAACGCCGCCGCTTACGTGACCTGCTGCAACAAACGTCCGCAAAACTCGACGCTATTTTTCTTCGTTTGAGGATAGTTTTCGGCGGAATCGTTCTTAAGAGCAAGTGATTCCGCCTATTACTTTATAATCGCCGTATCGTGGTCTCTCTGTCGGCTGTCGTCTGTCACACTCGTGCACTTTGCTTAAACTGTTCGAAAGACTTAGATGTCGCTTGGCAATTACACCTGCGGGTCCAAAGACGCACTGTCTTAGATGGACTCTTTGATCCCACAAGGAAAGGAAAGTTTTTTGGGGTCAAATCTACAGCCAAAGCATGCAGTCTGGCAAATTGCAGCTAAATCGTAAGTCTTATGCTTCCACCTGGCGAACGCAAACGAGGAGAGCAATTCCGTTCTTTGCCAAATTATTGTTTTGTTTTTAGTTTAGTTTCATTATGATCATAGGCCCTATATTGTCGTCTTTATGGTAATGACAGTCAACGCATGTCAGTGCTTGGATTGTATGACGCTATAGCGTGCGCTGGCGACGAATTGTCGGTCAATTTAGCGGAATGCGCGGACTGAGCAATAGACATCATTGCAAGGTGAACCGAGGTAGTCTGCCCTCATCTGCTGATGTTTGACTAAAACCTATACTTTCCATCCAAATTGCAACGCAATGCGCGCAAAGCCGTTGCGTACTCGTAATTCATTGACGCAGCTGATGCAGATGACGCAAGAAAGGTACACAAGAAAATAGACAACGAACGCAAGAGAAGTACCTGCGCAGCAGACGCAGCTTTCTCTCTTCGCTTGTTCTTCCATCGGACTCCCAGTCGCGTAGCCAGGTATTCGTCTTCGGTTGTTGCACCGCTGAGGCCGAAATTCAAAGCGGTGTGTCGAGAGCGTTTTCTGAGCTAGCTCATGCGTCTAAAGTGCATTTGCGGTCAGAGCTCCACGCGAACGGCAATTGAGACTCAAGAGTTTGGGGAGCGATCTAAGCCCCTCCAGCTATAGGGCGGCGATAATCTCCGTTTCCTTAGCTCTCAGCCAGACTTCAGCTTACACTGCGGGGTGATCACGGATACGGGGCTAGTGAGGTGGAATCCGGCTAGAGAAAGTAACAGAAGAGAGCCAGTAAGCTATAAGACGTGCATTTTCCGAAGCAGGTGTATGCAGCAGTATGCGAGTCGTGTGTCGTTCCGCTAGGTTATCGTTATCATGGCTGATGATAATCCGATTGTTCTGTTATTGAATATGCGTCCGCACGCTCTTGCGTCAGTCCCCCTCCCCCAAGCCGAAGCACGTCGTGTAAGCACCAGCGCCATTCCGTTTACAATCTTCTGTCTAGTGGCAGCGACTCGAGAAACGAGCTGCCAGTTAATGGCAAGCAAGCAGCGAACGAGACTGACTTTACGACGTGCCGAAGATATCGGCGTTGAGTGAAACAACTTCGGCGCACTGACTCCGCGTGGCTGACTGACACTGCTTGCTAGAGCAGCCGTGTTTGCCATTACGAGGCTGTGACGTATAGACAAAGAGGCCCAGGGAAGTCTCATTTCTTTGCTAAAAATAGATATTAGCGACTCAGGAAAATAACTAAAATTGCTGCCACCCGATTGCGTATTTTAGTGCTATAATGCATCATATTCAATTTCGGCTGAAGGAGCTTACAGGGCTGCGAGACTTTCTGGCTGTAATTTAGGGGGTCCTACTTCTTATCTGGAGGCAGGGGAAGGAAAGAGGGACGGGAAGGAAGACGAAGGAAAAGGAAAAAGAAGGGAGGATAGGAGACCGGAGGAGAGGGAAAAGAGGCGAACCCACCCCCCGCCATAATTCACATTTTTGCTACGCCACTGCAGCGAACTGCTGTTAAGCAACCAACTACATTGTATGTCTGTCTACTCGACGGCGTCGATTGTGCTTTTGCTTAACAGAAATCCCGGTCTCATTTTTGTTTGTTGTTTTGTCGTGCCATAACGTCTGATTAAGCAGGCATCTTATTACGCTGTAGCAATCCGTCATCTGACACACTCGCGAATAGCTGAGTTTCTTGTCCGTGTTTGTGTTTATAAATATAATTATTTTTTTTTAAATTAGGCTTTTCGAGAAATTTGAGTCCTGGTCTGTGGTTATCCCCAGAGGCTATTTTGGAAATCTTAGTCTGCAAAGATAAGTCTTGAATCCAAGCCTGATATTTTTGCTAGCGTTCGGCGTTCATCTGACATGCGACTCGAATGCAAATTAAAAGTCGAGATTATTATTATTCGTCTTTGATTCGCGAGCGAAATAACGAGTGGCGAAGCTGACGCGGAAATGACCGTGGCAAGTTAGGACTGTTTCCGTCGAGACTTGTATTTATTGCCAATATGCATGCTTAGCATGGATTATACTGCAAAGACTAAGTGTGGGTGAATTGGGCAGTGCTATGTCTGCTAACTGCACCGTCAGTCAAATTATCCGTTAGCGTGGGCTGTTTACGGCGACTATGTCTACACGATCGTACATTGCGCTGCATTATCATTAACTCATGCCTATCAGCTGCCACTTCCGACATTGTAAAGCGCTTCTGGTCAGAAGTGTCGACTTTTGCCGGCATATAGCTACAAACGTCATTATGGTCTGACGCTTATTTTTTTGCTGCATCTCAGTTAGCCGCGTTCTTTGACACGCAGTTTTAGATCCGGCCTATCGATAAAGCATTGAAAAAGTCCCGATGATTAACTACGCAAACGGTATCGATAATTTGTGGCCAGTTTGCATGCAAGTGCACGACCTCAAAGGCACAGTAGTTGGCTGTCTGCATGCGTTCTTCTAGGCGCATTTAATGTCTCTGATATGGAAATTTAACGGCGAAGACACATGTTGCTAATTAGTGCACGGAGCTATATACTCCGCGATCATCGTTAGGTCAAGCCATGGGTACGATGTGTCGTTCGTCTGTTGTCTGTAACGCACATATTGTGGCTAAATCGTACGTCATAGGGTGTTGGCCGTGATACCGTTTGATACGGCAATAAAGAGTTCCTATAGGCTGTCAATAGTAACCATCTTTATCTGCAGCGGTTTGGCCGCAATTTTGTATACAAAGTTTCCGCCTGCAGCCGTCACCCACGAGCGCCGAATTACCGTAGCCTATCGTATCCTAGCTATCATTGTAGCGCTCGATGTAGCAACGTCATAATAGCGTGTATTGGACTGTAGTCACTTCGGGAAATCACTTTTTTCCGCGACCGGAAGTCGGAAGCTGATTCTTGAATAAAGGTGGTGCGGTCGGCTAACCATAACGACAGCTGGGCTTTTTGTTTCATTAATTTTGTTTTGCGGCCGTCGTATTAAGCCCCAGAACGGGTCTTGCTCGTCCGTTTTTGACGGGCTACAGCTATGCTGTAGGGGTCTATGGCACGGTTGTCGTCTGTCCGTCTGTCCGTCTGTCTGTTCGTCACGGATGTATTGTGGCTAAGCGTTCGGTCGTAGGGAAAAACTTTTTGCACATATTATTAGCACATATCATTTTTTGGTATGCAGAGATGCAGATGCATTTCAAGACGAACGTTTCCAAATTTGGGGTTGAATGGAGGGGAGTAAAAATAATGTGCGTTTTAAAACGGAAAACTGGCCATATCTCGCAAACGGTGAGAGAGAGCCAAGGTTACTATTACTCACTAATAGGAAGCGGCATACGCCTTTTCAGATTAGATGAAAATTATCGACCTTAGATAACCTTTTGTGCCTATCTGCAACCGTGTTCACGCTACACTTCCATTGTTGTCCCTTTTCTTTTTTATTCTTCCCCCTTTTTTACTTATGTTTTTTTTCTTTCTGTTTTTTTATTCGGGAGTTTCCCCCCAAAATGTAGGTAGAGGGTCTGGAGTTTTCTGGGTTTGAAAAAAACGCATTTCGTAGCAGAATGGAGATAATTTGATGTACTAATTCAGGTCTTTAATGGTGCCGGTTTTTCCTGGAAGAACTGAAAAACTCTCCCGTTATTTCTGTGATAGATAATTTGCTCCTGGGTTAATACGGCGTGTATGATGCCCCTCCATGCATCGCACTCACGATCTGTTACGCACACTTAACTTACGCTGTGGCCTCTACAGTCGTTACGATGCGCGCTTAATTTGCACGCACATTCTCTGGCGCGCAGACAGTCAGTCGCAGACACGAGTTGCGGTTATGTGCGTCGTGAACGCGGCGAACTGCGAAATATGTGGTGCGTGCTGGTGCAATCAACGCTGCTGCAATTGCACAGCGTTTTTTTTCGTCGATTGAGTTCTGGATCGCATGTTGCGGACTGCGGAGCCTTACACCACAGGATATCGCGTTTCCGCTACAATTGATGTTTTCTGCTAGTTTGTACAAGCTGACACTGTTGCAAGGCGCGTCAGATTCGGCGAGTTCCCTCCCCCCTCGGCATTGTGCGCTATGTAGATTACTTACTTATTTATTACTCACTTACTTAGGACGGCAGAGAGGTGTTCAGGGTTGCCTGAAAATTGGCCGGAAAGCGCCAATTATTGGGCGACTTTTGGCAGCTAACTGCTGAAGCTCTAAAATCTGACTTTGACGCCAATTGCTTGCTAAACTTAGGTCTACTTTTTGAATCACTGGCTTTCGTGTTGAAGACAAAAATTGGGCTGCTTTTCGCTAGTGTTGGGGACGACGTGACTTTCGAAAAATCCAGCAACTCTATGGAGAAGTTTGGCGCATGTTTGCATGCAGTTGGCGTTCGGTTGGTTGTCGACAAAGCTCTCAATCCTAGACCGGTGTGTTCTATCGTTCGTGTCTGCTGCGAATAAGTCAACGTCAAACGGACCGATGGTTGGCCGGCGTGTGGCCAGCAAGCAATACAAATATAGGCCTAGACTACAGATAGAGAGAGAGAGGGTTGTGTGTGTGTGTGTGTGTGTGTCTGTGTTCGCTAGCGTCTTCTCGCTGGCTTCGTGGCCAAACCGTCGGTCATTAAGGCAACTAAGCCTTTCCGCGCAGCCCGAGAAGCGGCGCTACCGTACGAGTTTATGTTTTAGCGGCTCGGGCGGCAGCAAGCCGCTGCAAGCAAGCATCCATGCATTGCAGTAACTGCTGTAAGTAACCTTGCCGCTTCTCCCCTCCGCTGATCAGGCCACTTACCGTTCCGCACTCCATGGCCAGAGCCAGCCGGCTATTTTTGCACATCAACGAACGGACGACTTTGCGGCATAGATTACCCGGCCGTCTCACTTTGACAACTACTTGCATGCAAACTTCCGGATAGATGCGGTTGCACGGTTGCACGCGCTCACGTGTCTTTTTTTGATGGCGCTGCGCCGTATCCACGTGATGGTGGCATCGTAAATTGGTGGCGCCGGTGTGCATGGTAACAGTTATCTGCGATACTACAGTGGCGTATACAAAGGGGGTCCAGGCGGCTCAAGCCCCCAATATCAGTTTTTTTGTTGAAATAGATATTAGGGACTCATGAATATAGTTAAATTTGTTGCCACCAGATGTCATATTTTAAGGTTATATTGCACCAAATTCGATTTCGGCTGGGTACCGTCCCAAACCATATCGACGGAGCTCACAGCGTTTTCCCAGACCACTTAGCTAGAATTTAGGGGTCCTACTTCTAAGGGGAGGAGAGGAGAAAAGGGGAGAGGGGAAAAAGTCTGGAAAGGGAAAGGGAAGAGAAAGAAAGGAACGGGAAGGGAGGGGAGGTGGAGGAAAAAAAAGGGAAAGAGGGGAGAGTAAGGGAGGCAAGGTCTTCAGTTCACATTTCTGGCTCAGTCAGTGCTGTGGGCATACTGCCGGTTTTTGTAACGCGCGTTAATCTTTGTCGATTGCGCTGATTGCACGACGTTGCATCTTGCGATAATGTGTGCTGTTATTTTCAGTTTTTTCTCGTTGATTTCTTTAATCTGTTTAGGTTCCGGTTAGTGGTCGTCGGCCAGTTTTTATATCCTGTCGCATTAGTGTTTTATACTATAACAGAACTGACTTCAACATCATCATTCACCGCCGTGAAAACGGTTCGTGTATAAATTAACGTGTCCTAGACAGGTGCGTTATCGGTCACGTGGCGTACTGTTTCTGCCTTTGAAGTGCTCACAATGCAACGAAAACGGTTGTGCGCGGTCTAGGCCCCCTACCAGTGGTTAACACGTTTTGTCCAATCAACGTGCTTTAACGTAGTTGCCTTACGCCGGGCCCGGTTACTTTTTGGATGGGCGTCCTTGGACAAGTAAACCATCTCAGCATATATGTAACCGCCAAGGTCAACTCAGCCTTCCATCCCTCCCGGGTAAGTAAGTCGAGGCGGGACGCGTTTACTTGTGTCGGGCTAGGTAACACTGTGTCGTTTTATATATTCCATATGGCAGGTCTAAGGTGGCTCTATGTAGCTCTAAGGTGGATTTTCTATGAATAGCTCCAACCGCTTTGACGTTTTGTAATCAAAACCATATCCCTGTTTCTGCAATAACTCATGTGACTGAAAGTAGTCGTTATGCTGTGGTGCTGTAACGTCTGATGAATACAGAGGCTACATCAAAGTGCGGATTGTGAATCATGACGAATATGAGAAGAATCAGAAGTTTAGCATTGTGCTCGGAGAACCGCATCATATTACCTCTGACAAACCGCAAGGTAAATGATCGCAGGCTGCGTTAGTACAAGTTTCGCAGCCCGATTTCATTTTCAGTTTCAAGCACTTCCGATACAGGCCTGAATTTTGTTTTTAAAATTAACGCAGGCTTGAAAAACTAGTCAAAGTATTTGACTATTTAAGGACCGCATTTCGCCTTTGCAGAGCCACGAACAGCCTCTGACACAAAAAAGGTGTTTTCACGATTTTTGGCTCATTCGCACCTTTGCACCGCTGTTAAAAGTTAAAAAAACTAACGACGGAGATGTTAAATCCTCAAAGCCAAAGCCCAAAGTGGTCTCGGGGCCAAAATTTTGGTTTCGTCCTCGATCTCGAAACTATGGCCTCGGTCGTAGTGCTTTGGCCTTGTTAACACCATAAAACTTGTAGCTTACGACATCACTGTCACTTTTATAATAATAATAATAATAATAATAATAATAATAATAGCTGGAGTGGCCACGTCCCGTGAAGGTTGTTTACTTTTATCGTGTGCTCTTATTGCGTTTTTGCTCGTTTTTACTCGTTGTTTCGTCTCGTGTTCTGGTGTCGTAAGGTAGATTCGGAGCGCGGCACGTTTTGGCTCGGTTGTTTCATCGAGTCCTCGTCTGGTTTTAGTGCATCTTGAGTTTTTAGTGCGTAGTGCTACGCCTCCACCAGCAGTCACGTGATAGGCAATCCAGGTGTAGATGAGCCATTATCACACAGGTGTTAGTAAGCTTATGTTACTGGGGCCATTCCAAACGTTTTCAGTCTCATGTCGCACAGTCGTTGGTGGCCTCTGTCACAGGATGCAAACAAGGCGAGCGGTGTTTGCAGTGTTTGCCGAGCCACTAGGCAGTTGCATCTGAAGGACGGCACCGTCCACAAGCACGGTCCCCGCGATAGACCTTGTGCAGGTTCACACAAGCCACCGCTAGGCGCCGGCGGTGACCATACGGTTACGGCTTCTACTGCTGCAGCAAACAGCTCGGTCGGTCGATCTGCTGTGCCTCCTTCAGACCCTGCATCAGCTATTACCAGTGTGCACCCGCAGCTTAAGTGGTCTCCCACTGAAGGCCAGGTTATTAAGCACATTCCAAAATCAGCTCGTCCTCTGTGTGCTTCCCATCTCGCTGGGGTCTTACGTGCCATTGTTGCTAAGCCACACGATTATTGCAATTGGCTTTCGCTTTTTAACTGGAGCGCGTCAATTCTGCACCCTCCAAAACGCGGTGGGAAACGGCACAACCTCACCAACTCTATCAAAAAGCGCATTTCTGATTTTCCAGGCCAACCTGCAGTGGTGCGTTCTCCCAGAAACGGCGAGCCGACCTCGTACCAAGCACCATCAGCTGATAAGCTCCTGGCTCAGGC
>Ga0209671_1008402_pt1 | contig 10803 bp, 8 predicted proteins | sample WorMetHERISLAND2_2_FD_187401 | JGI IMG/M metagenome (GOLD analysis project Ga0209671, IMG submission 187401) | Marine gutless worms symbiont microbial communities from Max Planck institute for Marine Microbiology, Germany - Olavius geniculatus... | ecosystem: Host-associated > Annelida >...
CCCATCAGAAAAAAAGTTGGGAACTAAGCCTAAACGAAGCAAAATTCGGCGTGAAATTCTGACTTCGATCACGACATTTACCAAAGTGCGTAAAGATCAAGATAATAATAAGCGGGAATGCGAGTAATCAAGTAGAACACCTATTACGTTGTACGCAAAAATGTTAAACTTTAATCCACTAATAACAAACTTTTAATTTCAAACGTTTACACAACGATCATTATTGCGCGTGCTAGGTAGCGTGATTTAATGTGATTTTCTTGTGGTCACATGACGTGCATTGATTACTTTCTTGTTTGTTGTAAAATTTTTATTCGCACTCATCTATTGTATTTCATTAAAGTAAAAAAAAGTCGACTAGACTCCCGCTGACGTAAGAGACGCATTTACGGCCAGACCATTGGCGATTCAAACTGCGGACAAAATTCGGACTACTGCCTCTTCGGACTAGTGACATGTAACCATGTAAACCTACTCTGTGACGCGTACAAAGTGTAACCGGTGGCGTGTCAACCTGTCGTGCCCACTCGCACAATTCTGCTTCCTAAAACATTAAAACTCATGTACTGCATGGTTAACAAAAAAAACCTTAGTGTTTGGGAGACTTCTTAGCCCCTTTTCTCTTAAATTTTAAATACGCTACCGAGTGAAACGTATGTGGTTATGTAAATCAAGCAGTCGGACAGATTGGGATACAATAATCATTGATTACAACCAGATAAGAAGGGATTAACGTCAGGCTTAATCCGGAGCAAATAGTGATCACATTTAGTGGAATTTTTTTTTTTTGGGGGGGGGGAAATTAACTACTGTAATTGGACTAGACTAGTTTCAGCGGTGCAGTATTTTTGAAATTGTGATTTATGTGGATTTCATAAATGCGTGTGTTATATTTAGCAGTTGTTAATCATCGTATAATGCAATGTTGTAGACATAGATGAATGTCTGTCAAATCCGTGTCAAAACAATGGCATTTGTAGTGATGGCATCAACTATTATTTCTGCAACTGTACATCAGGATATAACGGTCCAAACTGCAATGAAGGTAAGATTGGCCAATATTAGGCCTATGTGGTTGGTACATTCTCCATATTGCATCGACTCAAGAAACTACACGCTGTGCAGCTTAAAAACATGCACCAAAATTTATCGATCGTAACTTGAAGGTGGATTATAGGGTTTTAATAATTTTTGGTACGACCATTTCTGATGCAACTGGCTATCAAACGACCGCTTAAGTACCTACCTCACCCAACATGTGCTTCTACTCTATTTTGGAAAATCAGAACACATGAAATAGGCGTTCAAATGAAGAGAAATGTTTAAAAAACATCTGTGACATTATCAATAGTAACTTGAAGAATGATATTGAGATTTTAATGATTTTTGGTACAAATATTTCTGATACGACTAGGCATCAAATGGCTACTCAAATTCTCATCTCACCGAACGTCTGTTTTTGCATTACTCGGGGAGAACAGAACAAACCAAATATGCATTAAAATGAACAAAAACGCTAATAAATTTCATCTTTTGAGATAACAGTTCTAAACTCAGTCCGTTGGGCAATGTTTGGGGTGTCGCGCAGCAGTGAGTCTATTAGATGCTGTTTACGAATGTCGATGAACTCAAGAAGTGACTGGTTGAACATTTCTGAACGACACTGCTCTCAATGAATGGAGAATGCATCTGCATGTCTGTGTTCACACGAATGGCCGATATTTGGCATATTTACTATCAGCAGTTCCACAACTCGGCAATTGCACAAACTGTCAGCAAAAGGGCTAAAATTTAGACAAGAAGGTGCGAAGTGTAATGCAGTGTAATGCAATGTAATGCAAATGGTCATTTGATGGCTAGTTGTGTCTAAAATATTCGTACCAAAAATTATTGCAATATTATTATCCGTCTTCAAGTTAAGATCGACAAATTTTGGTGTGTTTTAGTAGCGGCTTTGCCGTGAATTTGCCGACAAGACTAAACTCGATCGAACAGAATTTTTATTGCAACGTATATTAATGTTGAAGCGGAAACCTCGTCATTCTGTTAATTGCAGTTCACAGTTGCACATGTTTCTTTTTTTCTGATACAAACTAATATGCGATTATTGTACCAAAAAAGTACCACGGGTGCATTACAACGTCAATGCATCAGTAACAGAGATAACAAAAAGAAAGAAAACAGAAGAGAAAAATGTTTTTTTTTGTTTTTTTTTTGCTTAAGCTTGCTGATGGCCGATTCACACCTACGACGCCACTCAACTCAGTTGAGTCGCGTCGGCGTCGTATGTGGGAATTGGCCATGAAAAGTTGTTCGTCATGTTTCGTCGCAGGAAAGCGCTTTCATATCGCCGGACTTTGTGACGCTGTATAAATTCTGTATTATGATTTTACTGATAGGCTGTAGCGAATCTACGGGCGACATCGTGTTTGTACTGGACGCCTCGGGCAGCATTGAGAGGGAGAATTTCGAACGCATTGTCCAGTTTGTCGGCGGCGTGGTCCAGTCTTTGCCGATCCGCTCCGAACAGTCGCCCGACGCTTTCCAGGTGGGGCTGATTTCGTTCTCTGACCGCGTCGACGTCCGTTTCCATCTCAACAACTACACTAACAAAGAACTGCTCTTAGCCGCCATCAATGTGCCCTACACGCGCGGTCGCACCAACCTTGATGTGGCGCTCCGGTATATACTTGCCATGTTCACCGACTTGAAATTTTGTGACTGACGCTGGTATTCCGTTAAAGTATTACCATACGAACGCTATGATCTACTGTGGGTGCCACAACAAAATTTCAGCTGGTACTCTGTTCCTAAATGTTTGTACAAAGTAACAACGGTTCTTTGTACCTAGATCTGTTGATACTGATTTAGGATTGTTGGAATTATTTGAAAGCGAACAGAAGTCTGGGGTTTTCTAAGACACGTTGTACGAGTCCAATCAGTGCATTGGTGGGACAGTACTGGTATGCAGTGGGCACCAAACGGACGGCCGGATACATGTCGGCACATGGCGTTGTCTCATTCTTGCTTGTTGTTGTCGTGGCAGGGTGTCTCGTAAACAAATGTTCAGCACCCTCGTTGGACAGCGGCCTGATGTCCCTAACGTTCTCGTGGTGATAACGGACGGTTTGTTTGACAATCCGAACGCGGCGTGGCTTGAAGCTAGGAAAACTCGCGCCAAGGACATCGCCATCATCGCTGTTAGTATATCGATATACGTTTGATGCTGTTGCTGCTCTTATGCAAACTTTCAGTCAACTGCGATTGTCCAGTGTCTAATACATGGGGTCTATCTCTCCAACAACAGGTAAATATTTTTCTCTTCTGTCCCATCTGTTTTTTTCTCACTGTCTTTCCTTTTGCCCTTTCGTTTGGATTCTTCCTTTTCTATCCATCTATCTCTTGCCGCGAAGCGTTTCGTTTGAAACCAATTTACCACTTAAGAATTTGGAGGAAAGCCGTGAGCTCTCCGGGCAGTGGGATCTGGGACGCAGCCCTAGCTGACATCATTAACAAGTGTATATACTGCTGTTTTGTACATATATATATATTGATAGCATGCACAATGCAACACCAACAATAAGGTAATTGTGTTGCTTGTTTTTTTACATATTTTTTCTTACTGCTGCTACCAGTTTTCTGTCTGTATGTGGTAGCCTGAATGTAATTAACGCAGGTGGGAGTTGGCAACCGGGTGTTCCCTAATCAACTGCGTGCGATCGTCAGCGCTAACCAGTCGTACACAACTCTGATTGAATCGAACTTCACGCTACTGACCACGGTCCTCACCGACAGGCTGACTGAAATACTCTGCAACAGTAACCATTCGCTTTATTCTATTTATTTGTTGATGTACTTATGCACTTATTCATTCGTTAATAAGAGTGCTACGTCAATAAGGTAAGTTGTGAGACTGTACGATCCAAAAGACATTGGCAAAAAATTAACTTTTTGATTTTTATCGGGGAAGTTTTTCACGGAAGGAGTTCTCAAATTTGGTTCTATTCTGCTTGTAGCACATTTAACATAAGATAAAATCTAATAAAATCTGCACGTCGTTCCTACTTGAAACCACGTATTAAAGAGTTTTAGTTTAGTTAATTTAAGTTTAATTTAATATTTTACATGTGTACCGCCAAGTAACAAGTCTCTAGCACGTTCTTCGCATGTATGCTTCACGTCCTAAAATACACTGGAGGCGGATTTTATCTTCATTAAAATAAAAAGAAGAAAAGATTGGAGAAAGAAGTAGCGAAAAAAACGAGAGGGGAATTGACTATAATAGGTTTTTTTAAAAATATTTTAGTCCCTGGCATGTTCCTTTGTCACTAAGTACTGCGTGATGGGCAAACAGTCGTGATGCTGTAATTGCGAGCCTGATGGATAGTAACAGCAGTCTGCTGACTATCGCCTTTGTGACCGAATCACACTTACGACGTCGACTCAGTTCGACTCAACTCAACTGCTCAGCTTAGCTGGCAAACAACGCCTGAAACGCGTTTCGCACTTTTTATTTATCTGAGAATCTCACTTCTACAGCTCAGTAGTTCCCACCAATTCTCACGAAAAGTGTGAAACGCGCAAGTAAGAATTCTACAAGAATTCTAACATAGAATTCTACGCTAGCCAATTTTATCCAACTCGCAAGCAAGTGGGCGTAGCAAAAGAAAATCTTGCTCACAATTTCTCAGAGAATCTCAGAGAAGTAGAAAGTGCGAAACGCGCCTCTAAGTTAGAATTTCTGAGATTCTCAGAGATTCTCAGAGAAAAAAATGTGAAACGCGCCTCTGGTCTGTGCACAGCAGCGTGAGTGTGTGACGTCACAGTGCTAATGTCGTCATTGCATTGTCGTTCACAGTCACGACAGTTGAGTTGCGTTGTAGGTGTGAATTGGTCAGTAGGATAGGATAAAGATAGGCTTTAGTCCTAACGACTTCGAGGCTGTGTTTTTCTTTAGTTTACTTTAAGTTAAAGAATATGATTTGACATTCAATTATTGGAGTATTTATAGTCGTTAAAAATTGTTTTTATCGAGAATACTGTTGCTGTTACAGTGGATGCAATATGTCGGGAGAGGAATCCGTGTTTGAATGGTGGCGAGTGCCGTCCGCTGATCGGCGATTACTACTGTGACTGTCCGAGTAACTTCACCGGCCGCAACTGCGAGAGAAGTAAGTCGTACTGTAGGCCTATCTGGGGTTAGTGTCAAACTCCACTACAAGAACGAAACACAAACAAGTTGGCAACAAGCTCTGGCAACATGTTGTACAATTGTTGGCGTCTCATCCGTGGGTGATGTTGTACAACATGTTGTGTGTTCGTTCGTTAGTGGAGTTGGACATTTAATTAGCAGAAGTTTATTGGTCTTTATTGACATGCGTATTACATAGGCTACTGTGTCTCTTCTATGGCTTCTCAATTGCAGTGTTTGTCAATTTAATAAATTTTAATTTCTTTGGGCTGACTTTACGGATATCTGGACTTGGTTGCGGTTTTTTCTCGTTTTAGCTTTTTAACTATTTTTAGTTAACGTTATCTCTTTCCTTTTTTAGCTTTTTTTGATCTGAGTCAGTTTTTAAAAGTATTTTTTAGATGTTTTACACTATAACTATACTTTTATTTCAGTTTCTTTCATTTCATTTTAATTTTAAACATTTTAGTTTTTTTAGTTTGAGTATGTGCTAGACTAAACTGACAGGCAAGCTGTCAGTTTTCGGATGCAAATATCGTATCGTATCGCATCGTAATTCGAAAATATGTCGTCAGTGTGGATCGTCTCTGGAGTTGGTAGTAAATGATTTGACTGTTTTTGTCGCTGCAGACTGCTCCGGTCTGCTAGATCTGGTGTTCGTTCTGGATAGTTCCGGAAGCATCACGGCGACACGGTTCGAGATCGTCAAGCGGATGGTGATCTCGGTCGTTAACGAATTAGAGGTCGGGATGAACAAAACGCGGATCGGGCTGATCTACTGGAGCAACAACGCGTACGTAGCGTTCAAGATGAACGACTACGGTCAGGTGAAACAGGATGTGGTCGAGGCAATTCGACGAGTGCCGTACCGCGGCAACTGGACGCACACGCAGGCCGCCCTCCAGCTGGTCTACAGCACCACGTTCCAGCCTCAGCACGGCGACCGCGACGGCGTCGAAAACGTCGCCATCGTCATCAGCGACGGCAACTCAAACGTGTTTCAGCAACTGACGTCCGTCCAGGCGGCCGTCTGTCGGCAGAACGGCATCCGCATGGTCGCAATCGGGCTCGGTGATATGGTCAACGTTGCCGAGCTGTCAATGATCGCAAGTCGACCGCTCGAGGTCAATATGTTCATTCATCCGAGCTTCGACGAGTTGGAGAACATCACCGCATCCTTGCTACAGACCACCTGCGACGGTTAGACAACTGCCAGTGTATGTATTATTACGATAGCTAACGCCCATAAAGAAACCTACAGGTGGTTAAAAGTTAAGGGTGTGCGTAACTCTTTACAGGAAATCTACTGCTAGAGCTACGCAGCGTCAACTGTCATATGAAATCACACTGTCTTACAATTTCTCTTATATTTGCTCCTCGACACAGCTGAACGCTTCCCAGTTTAATCCCATCCAGACAGGCCGGTACTCGATTGACCTAACCCGGAGAAATGGAAGGCTGAGTTGACCTTGGTGTTGGTTATATATTGATATGGTTTACCTGTTACAATGCAGACATTTCTAACAGCATCTGATCTGGAGCAGAAAACTGACTTAATTAAGTATACTGTCATAGTAATACTACAATGACACGATAAAAATTTTAAAAAAACATATCACTCAAAAACACATCACTATAACCATACAGATGACAATAAAAATTCACTTTTCGTAATGTGATGAGATGTTTCACATTTAATCTTCCTAAGCCAAGTAAAACTGCACTCACTGAGACTCCCATTTATGGTATTACTAAAATGCATGCGGATAGCAGAGTTCCAGCATGCACAGCATCTTGACCAATGGCGTTTGTGATATGTGACAATCGACAGTTATGTAGCTTTCTTAGGGCTCTTCGTTTTGTTGTTGTTTTGGTTTTGACATATATCGGGATATAGGATATATTTTTCAGTGCTGCGTTGTGTTGTGTAGCTGTCGATGAATGTGCGGTTGGACCGTGTGTTCAAGGCGCCACTTGTGAAAATAAATTCGGTCAGTATCTATGCAACTGTCCGGGCGATCTTACTGGAGCCAACTGCGAACGAAGTAAGTGCTCATGCTTTACTCTCATTGTGCTTTTATGCTACGTCGCCATAGTGCTCATCAGTGGCGATTCCCCCCCCGACCTCCAATAGACATCATTTTGAGATTAATGACTGTCTGGAGGATACGAGAGAAAATTATTAAAACTGACACTACTGTTGCTTATGCATTATGCACGCTGATAATGGACAGTTCTTGAAATTTTAGAATAAAGTCGATTGATTTGTGTTTTGTGTGTTTCTGTATAGGTTCAATTTTCTGTTTCATTCTTATGTGTTTGTGTGCATTGTCTCGAAGGGCCGTCCCCGAAATAACCTCTTATGTGTTGAACGAGACGCTAAATGTCTACTCACTCACTCATTCACTCATCGGCGGCGATGCTTTAATTTGATAGATTTGTCATTGTTGGTGTGATGCACAAATGCCATACATCGGTACCCTATATGATCTTTTTCATAATTTTTGCCAACAGCAGATAGAACGTGATGTTTTAAGGTTTATCCGCAGCAATATATGAACAGATAACGACGGAGTTCTGCAGAAGAAACGCTGTGCATGTAGGCCCCTATACGTATGTGCGCGCGCAGATTGTTCGGTCAAGTTGGACGTGGTGCTAATCCTCGACCTGTCAGGCAGCGTTGAGGCCGAGTACGAGCTGATCATGGCCTTCTCCCGCGCCTTGGTGCTCGGTCTCAGCATCAACTCCGACTCAGTGCGTGTCGGCATCGTCGCGTTCTCTGACAACGTGTCTCACGTTATTCAACTCGACGAGTACATTCGACAGCAGAGAAACCTCACCGAGAGGCTCAACTTCCCGCATCATCGCGGCGAAACCCACATTCAGGTTGCTGTTCAAATTAACTCATAGGTAAATGCACTAAGTAACTATGTAGGCGTATATATAACGAGAAAGTAATTAAAAGGGCCGAAAATCGAGGCCGAAAATGAGAGCAAGGGTAAAGTTTTTGGGGAGGAGACAGCGAGCCCACACCCACCAACTAAAGGGCCAAACTACGACTTCTGAATTTCACAAGGTAGTGTAGCAACGTTATTAAAATGAGGTGTCCAAAACTAAAGTCATTCACGTCAAGTTTTCTTATGATGCTGCGTGCCAAAAATTATCGAAATCGGCCGATGATTTATGGAGTTAGTTTAAAAATAAACGTGGTACGTATTTTTTCAGACGCTGTATATAATGAATGTTGTTGGCCGTGGCTACATCTAGCCAGGAACAGTTGCGGCTGGCGAAATGTCGACAGAAACCTTGTATTTTGATGATGTATTAAGATGATGACATATAGTTAACGTTATGACTGATGAGTTTATTCAAAGAAAGCGCATGGACGACGGACGGTTCATGCTTGTTGCAGGCTGCTCTTTTCGAGATGCGTACAACGGTGTTTAACGGTGCCGCTGTCGGTGATCGACCAGACGTGGCCGATGTTGGTGTACTGGTCAGCGACGGTCACTCGACGATCAACCCGTCTCTGACTGTGCCCGAAGCCCGAGATGCCAAGGAAAAGGACGGCATCACTATGCTGTCTGTTATCGTCAACGCTGACCATAACAGGGCCGATATGGACGCCATCGCCTCCAATAATGCCACCGATGTCTTCTTACTCACCGAATCCAATAGTCTGGACACGGTCGTCGCCGAAGTCCTGACTCGGCTCTGTAACGGAAGATGATCATCTCTGCAGGGACTCAACGGATCACATATGCTTTATTGTCGCCGTTATTTTTCTACCGGTATCCTACCGCTTTTTGTGATGTCCAGCAGTGGCGGTTCTAACCCGCAACATCTAGAGGACACGGCCCCATGGCGAACGTGGTAGCGCGAGCCTATAGCGGGGGTGAGCCCCCAGCGGGGTCCAGGGCAGAGCCGCCGGTCAGGGGGTCAGGAGCGAAGTCTCTCTGAAGCTGTAGCACTTTCGGTTTTTGGACTTTTAGTAAGAGCCGCAAATTTGCCCAATTTTCTACAATTTGGAAACGCAAAGAAATCATATACAATCATATACGTTGTATTTGTGTTATCTTTGCAAAAAATCATAAATAGCCACGAAACTGGGGGGAAGGCCGGGAGCAAAACTTGGAGGCCTGTGCCCCCTAGGCCCTGGTCTAAAACCGCCACGGATGTAGTACTCGATCGTGTCTGAGAGAGCGAATGTTAGCTTCTTTTGCTGCGTCGTCGTAGCGGTTTCGTCCCTTTGACGTTCCGTTTTCTGCACTTTTTGGATCTGAACGTTTTGCCCACAAAAAATTGCGGCGAAGATGAAACGACGTCGTCTTCGCAGTTGTCTCCGTCCGTCCGTCCGTCTTTCTTCGACGTCGTCCGCGATTTTCAGTGGCCGAAACCAGAACGTCATCGAAATTTCGAAACGTCAAATGGGCGAAACGTCCGTAATTCGTTGTGGTCCTCGTACTGCTGCCTCTGCATTAATAGTTGCTTTCTTCGGCTGTAGAGCGTAATATTTATTTGCAGTGTTAGTATACGCCGCGGCACTATCTGATGACGGTAGCGATTTGTGATTATTTCTGTTTCGTTTGTTTAGTTGTGTTGCTGACTAAGCCACCGCTCCGCACAAATAGACGTTTTTATAAAATTTACGAGTTTTTTTGCGTCCCCAAATTTAGAGTGTCTGCAGGTGCTACGTGTATAGGCCTAATACGAACGACTTGATATCTACATAAAGATATTTTTAACCTTTTAATGTAGTATACGTATATTTCGATTTTATTTCGTCACATAAACGTACCAGTTTAACGAGATATAGGTTTTAGATATACGTGGGCCTAAATAATGTGTACGTGTAGCTGTATTATCTAAAAACGAAAATTCTATAAGATCCAGTTCATAAGTTTGTATAAGACCGTTATGTTATGTGCTTACGTACGGTATCATCAAGAAACGTTTTGGCAGAATGAATTGAATAGACTAACTCGTTTCCTTCATTCTGATAACGAGTTTGCTTGCATGCATGTACAGTGTGAATCAGAAAATTTTACCCCCCCCCAAAAAAAAAATTGAACTTTATTTTTAAAGACTGAAAATTTTAAAGCCATATTCTACACGCCTATTTGGCGTTCAAATCTACGACAAATTGCAAAGTTTTTATTTAATTAGTCCGCCCGAAAACGATAGTTTTTGGAAGGACTTATGTTTTACGCATGATGTTTTTTTAGTCCGCCCGAACACGATAGTTTTCGGAAGGACTTCTGTTTTACTGCTGATGTTTTTTTTTGTCCTCGCGAAATCTCCGAGATGCGTGGGCCGACCGGCGTGAAATTTTGCACGATGGTCAGTACTAGGCCCTATTTTATAATGCCGGTCCCAAAATTTTGGCGGGCGCACCCCAAAAAAATTTCAGGGGCAAAAAAACATGCAAAATTTGGCCCGATTTCGGACGACTTCAAAGTTCGGCGACGAATATCTCCGAAACGGATGAAGATATTCAAAATCGGATAGTCATTCCGTGTATGGCGATTCCTCCTGCGTTAGACGAAACAAGCACGGTGAAGTTTGGTCCAGTGACCTTGGAGATTTAGATGTGAAATCGTACCCCCTTAAAG
>Ga0209671_1008404_pt1 | contig 10801 bp, 9 predicted proteins | sample WorMetHERISLAND2_2_FD_187401 | JGI IMG/M metagenome (GOLD analysis project Ga0209671, IMG submission 187401) | Marine gutless worms symbiont microbial communities from Max Planck institute for Marine Microbiology, Germany - Olavius geniculatus... | ecosystem: Host-associated > Annelida >...
GGCAATGCTTTTTCCCAAAGATGTCTTACCAACCCCAGGCGGCCCGGCAAAACACAGGATGACGCCGGTTGCCGCCGAATTTTCGGCGTGCAAATTCGCTTTGCGATCGGGGTCACGAATCGCCAGGAGATTGTGTACCGCCAGGTACTCGACAATCCGCTCCTTGACATCGTGTAAACCGTAGTGATCCTCTGCCAGGATTTGTCGAGCTGCGCGAATATCGGTTTGGTCCTCACTGGCAACACCCCACGGGAGATCCAGCAGCCAGTCAAGATAACCCTTCACAACCGAGTATTCCGCCGACTGAGGAGACATTTCCTCGAAACGGCTTACCTCTTTTAATGCCTCCTTGCGCGCTTCATCGGTCATCTCTGATTCAGCAATACGCTGACGGTAGTCATCCGGTTCAGATCCGCTTTCATCCGCATCACCGAGTTCTTTTTTAATCGCTTTTAACTGCTGTCGCAGGTAGTATTCTCTCTGAGTTTTATTCATTTTCTCCCGGGCATCGGATTTGATCTTTTGTCCTAAGGAAAGAACCTCTTTCTCATTGGTAAGATGCGTTACCAGGGTCTGCAGCTTTTCCCTAAGGCTGTCCTTCTCCAGTAACGCCTGCCGACCTTCGAAATCGATTTCGCTGTGCGCGGCGGCAATATAGGCCAAATGTAAAGGGTCCTTAATGCGTGATAGTTTATCGATAGCCTCATCCGGAACATCGAGAGCCAAATTAAAAACCTCCCGGGTAAGGTCGCGTACATGGCGATGTAAGGCCTGGGTTTCAATGTCATTTTCCCTAATTTCCGGCGCCAACCGGATTGAAGCTTTCAGATAGCTTTCACCAGGGATCCATTGCGCAATGCGGAAGCGCTCTAACCCGTAGACAATAATCAGCACCGTGTTGTCAGGTGCTCGCGTAACATACTGTACGCGAACAACGGTTCCGGTTTCACATATTTCGCCGGGAAGCTGAATTTCATCGACCGAACCTTTGGTGCCGACCACGCCGATCAGCCGGCTGCCTTTCATCACCTTCTCCAGAACGGGCAGGGAACGCAGGGGTACGGCTAGCGTCATGTTGAGTGTTGGAAATGCAACCTGTTCGCTGAGCGGTAAGATTGGTAACTCTCCGGGAATACTGTTCTGATCGATCGCGACCACTGCTTTATCATCAGGGGTACCCTTTTCTGTATTCGATTTCATGTGCTCCTCCTTGACCAGCGATTAATTGCTGCCATGTGTTCGATTTTGTATTTGGATGCCACATTTTGCTCCCATCTATACTAATGCGTTCTTTGTCCCGGACGCTTTCCGATTCAGCCTGCGCGGGAAGCGTTGACATCAAAAGAAGCAATGCTGATTGCAAAAGGGTGTTTCGCGTTATGGTGTGACGCCTTTCTATACTGCCTACCGATATGCCAAAAAGGTTTTTTTCATCTCACAACGCTCCAGACTACGCCTTTTATGTAAATTATACTAATTAAATATCATGATACAAAATATAAACAAAAATTAGACAATGTCAAACATTCGGTATCGATTGGTTGAATCAATGCTCGTCATAGATATTCGTTGTCGATTGTCGGCGTCGATCCGAAGCGGAAGAAATAAGCAATTCGGACTTATACCAGTAAATAGGTAATTTTAAGATCTCGAGAAGTTATTGGAAAGTTTCGAGCTTGGAGTATTGGAGTGCTGGAGTACCGGATATGGAAAGGGCATCAAGTCTTCAGCCGATAATCCAATACTCCATCACTCCAATATTCCAATACTCCGAAATATGAATAAATAAGGCCCGACGATGGATTACCTTTTTTCGGGTTATAGACCGAAAGAATTTTACCAAGTTGAGGCATGTTCGGCACGTTAAGATTGTTGCCGGTAGAATTTCGTCAGCCAGCAACTCCACGGGATCGGACAGCCGACGTGGATGTGCTGCATTTCCTCTCGTGAAATACATTTTTTAAACAACATCTTGACAAATCAAAATTTATATTTTAAATTGACCCATGAGCAAAAAAAATTTTTATCCCATCAAATATGTCTCTCATCGAACCGGTTTGACTCCCCATGTGATTCGTGCCTGGGAAAATCGTTACCAGGCCGTTACACCACGTCGTTCAGCAAAGAACCGGCGACTATACTCCGAAAGGGACGTCACGCGATTGCAGCTCCTTAAAACGGCTACTGATGCAGGACACACCATTTCACAGGTGGCTCAACTCGGCACCACCGAACTGAAAAATCTCGCTCAGCGCGAAGTTGTTGCAGCACCGCGCCGGCGGCTGGTCATCGCCGAAGGTTTGAAGCCCGCCGCGGCTGATGAGTACCTAAAGCAATGTCTTGCGGCGGTATTGAATCTCGCTCCCGCCGACCTGGAACGGCTGTATGATCGAGCGGCAATCGATCTTACCAGACCGGAGCTGCTGAGAGACCTTATTGTCCCGCTCTTCAAAGAAATCGGTAAGCTATGGCACGGCGGTTCGCTAAAAATAGTCAACGAGCATATGGCTACCACCGTGACACGAAATTTTTTGCTAAACATGCTGCGAGCAACAGCGGTTTCCGATTCAGCGCCCAGAATTGTAATCGCCACCACTGCAGGGCAGTGGCATGATGTCGGCGCATTGGCCGTGGCTCTTACCGCCGCGGAAAATGGATGGAGCCCGATCTACTACGGACCTAATTTGCCTGCTGAAGAAATTGCCGCAGCTGTCAAACAAAGTGGTGCGCGAGCCCTGGCGATCAGCATTACCCACATGCTGAACCAGCAGCCCCTGGTTGATGAGCTGCGCAAGCTGCGACGATACATAGGTCATGAGGTAACCTTTTTCGTGGGAGGGCGGGCCGTTGTTGACCACACCCGAATATTGGAAGAGGTGGATGCACGCTACCTTGAAGATATCGAGCAGTTCAGTGACGAACTCAATTCATTGACTGAGGCAGATATCATGCGATGACCGTTCCCGGTGACGTTCTACCGGTCCAGACTGGAAATAATCAGATAATTCAGATCCTGGAATCTTTACTTTCCACTGGTTCGGCCCAAGTAACCTTCTTCTCAATTGCCAGCGACATTTCGGTCTCAATAAACATTTCTTGATCGGTTTAAGCCAAATAATCGAGCAAAATTAGCCTGCCACAGGCATAATAATGCTAAAAAACCTAATTTTACTGGGTTTGTGGGCTTGACGATTGCAAAAAATAACTATAGAATTGAATTTAATGAAAATCATATCGATTTTTAAATCCAATCCCTAAGGAGGTCAGATGACAAAAGCAGAATTAATAGAAAAAATGGCAAAGGAAGCTAAGGTAACCAAAGCCGCCGCCGGAAGAGCCCTGGAGTCTTTTATCGACGGCGTGACCAAAGGCCTTAAAAAGCGCAACAGCAAAGTGACCCTGGTCGGCTTTGGCACCTTCAGCAATGTTTATCGTAAAACCCGCAAAGGCCGCAATCCCCAGACAGGCGACAAGATTAAAATTAAGGGTAAGAACGTGGTAAAATTCAAACCCGGAAAGACGCTGCGGGAAAAAGTCTGATTATAATTGCAGCCAACCATTTTTGGGGCGGCGTATCGGTTTGTCAAATACCGGTTTGCCGCCCTTTTTGGTCCATCAAAATAACAGGGTTAATAAATTAGAATCGGCGGCCGCCTGGCTACATGCCACCTGCCGCCGGAGATAAGCCAACTCGGTCACCCTCCGCCAGGACTTTGTCAAAGCCCGCATTCCGATTGTTTACGAATGCAATTTTCACTTTAGCCCGGTCAACTCCCGCTTGCTGAACCAAGTCTTCTACGGTCTGGCCCTCATTTACATTATATGTTGTTTCATTTTTATGGTCACAACAACCTGTACCTGCCAGGGATGAGAAACATTTTAGACTAACCTTCATAGTTATTTACCTCCTACATTATTAATATCATTGTTCTAACAACCTGTTCAAAAGTTATTATTTTATGCCATATTGCAATATTGAATCTTCGACAGCAAACTAACAGTCAAAAACTATCAGTTAATCTCAAAAAAACTGCCCATACGTTATGACTTGATCCGATCAGCAAAGTTAGTGACTCCTTATTGAAATCAAATCATGTTTTTGCGCATGAATTATGCCATAGCTGAATTGAATGTTTCAAGAATGCTCTCGGTTCAAATTGAAAAGACAGAGCGACGTGTCGGGTCGTAGCCGGAGGCGAAGCCTGAAGCGATACTACAAATCTTCAATTTTCAATTCCGGCTTGCCCGGGTTGGGATAGTCTCTGGAAAAGACCCCCTCCCTCCAAGCGGTATTATCCGTGATAACAAATCTGAACATCTCTAAAAACACTTGCGATATCAAATTCAAATCTTATCTTTTAGATGCTTAACCGTACCTGTCGACATAAAGCATCCTGTATTTTGTTGCCTATTAGTTCTTACTCGTGACCTTCAACTTTGCTTTTAAGATGCTGAAAAATTGTTGCAGGTCCGATAATGTGCGATCCGGCAGGTTTGTGACTTCAGGCGGGAGTAATAAAACCATGATCAAAGCAGGAATTGGACAATCAGAAAACATCGACACGCTGACTGCGATTGAAACGGCAATTACTCAATGCCAGGCGCAGCTGGCGAATCTTCAACCCCAAGCCGGAATTGTTTTTGCCGGCTCAGGTTTTGACTATCGTCTGATGCTTGACAAAATTCATGAGAAATTCCCGTGGATGGATATCATCGGCTGTACCACGGCCGGTGAGTTCTCATCGAGTTATGGTTTTAGCGATGATTCCATCACCTTAGTCGTTTTTCATTCGGACGACGTTGAAATCGGTATCGGTGTCGGACGATCGCTATCGGAAAATCCGGAGAAAGCAGTTCAATATGCTGTAAACCAGGCCTCGTCTAAATTGACAAAGCCGGTTTCACTTTGTCTGGCCTTCCCGGATGGGTATAACAAGACTTTTGATCCGATTATGAGAATGCTCAATCTGGCTCTGGGAAATGACTGCCCTGTATTCGGCGGAGCAGCCGGTACGGACCGGAAGGGCGATCTGGTACCGCAGCAGTTTTTTCGAAATGAAGTAATGGTGGATGCCATGCCGATCATGATCTTTGGCGGACCACTTGAATACTCGTTTTCTATTGCCAATAGCTGGAAACCCGTGGGCAAACAGGCCAAAATTACCGGCGCCGCCGGACGTTTGGTCCAACGCATTGACGACTATAAAGCCGTCGATTTTTATCGACACTACTTAGGCGATCATTCCGAACCGGCGCGCGAATTCATCCTGGCAGTGTATGACAAGGACAGCGAACATACTTATCTGCGTGCGCCGATAGATTACCACCCTGACGGCAGCATCACGTTTTCAGAGTCAATTCCCCAGGGTGCCACTGTTCAGCTTACCGAAGCCATCCGTGCGGTAATGATCGAGGATACCGAAAACACGTCGCGTCAAATCGTTCAAACGCTGCCCGACCTGAGGCCGGCGTTTGCCATGGCCTTCTCCTGTGCCTTTCGTAAAAACCTGCTTGGAACCCGCGTAGAGCAGGAGCTTCAGATATTAAAAGGCAACCTTCCAGGGCAACTGCCGATCGTCGGATTTTATTCTTATGGTGAAATTGCGCCATTTGTAAAAGGCGGGGAAAGCTTCTTTCACGGTGCCACCCTGGTGACGCTGCTGGTTGGACAAAGCAACGGCGCGGCGGCTGCAATCGATGACTCGGAGGAAGTCAAGCTGCCCGATGGAAATCATTTGCTGCCGGGTATAGGAGATAAGCGTCCATCCGATGATCTGGAGACACTGAAACTGGAGAACCGTCTCCTAAAGCGGAAACTGGATCGATCTGAATCATATCGTAGTCACTTGGAGGAGATAAAAGATTTCAATTCCGCAATGCACCGCAAGATCATCCAGGAAGTTGAAGAAGCCCGCCGGGAAATTCAGCGCAAGGAAGCATTGCTGCGCAAAAGCGAGGAAAAATACCGTCGTATTGTCACCACCGCGGGCGAAGGTTTTATTTTGATGGACGAGGATATGATTATTACCGATGCTAACGACGCTTTCTGTCGCATGATAGGCCATGCGAAGGCAGACCTGCTCGGTAAAACCCCCTTCGATTTCGGGGCCGACGAATTCCGCCACTTTTTGCGCACCAATCAGGCCAAGGTCCCGTCCAAAGAATATAGACAATTCGAAGGGGTTTTAAAGGCGAATAACGACCGGCTCATACCGATTCTGATCCACGGCAGCAAGCTGAGAGATGACCGCGGTATGATTATCGGGAATATGGCGTTTATAACCGATTTGACAGAACAGAAAAAGGCCCTGGCCCTGGCAGCCGAGGTGCAAAAAAGTCTTCTTCCCCAATTTGGGGTGCATATCCCCGGGCTGGATGTCGCCGGCAAAAATATTTCCTGCGACGAGATCGGGGGCGACTACTTCGATTTTCTGGAGCAAAAAGATTATCCCAATGCGCCTCTCAGCATCGTGGTCGGCGATATCGCCGGGCACGGCGTTGATGCAGCGCTTCTGATGACCACGGCCCGTGCTTTTTTGCGCATGCGCGCTTCTCAGTCCGGAAATATTTCGGAAATTATCAATGAGATGAATCGCCACTTGACCCTGGATGTGTTGGATACCGGCAGGTTTATGACCCTTTTCTATTTGGCCATCGATCCAATACAGAAGCGGCTGCAGTGGGTCCGCGCCGGACATGATCCGGCCATTATTTATGATCCCCGCCACAACAAGTTTGAAGAATTATCCGGCAGCGGAATGGCCCTGGGAGTCAATGAGGATTTTCGATATGAGGAAAACATCAAGGCCGGGGTCGCGGACGGGCAAATCATTGCGCTGGGCACGGATGGAATCTGGGAAGCCCGCAACAGGGCGGGCGACATGTTCGGCAAGGAGCGGTTTCGCGATGTGATCCGCCACAATGCCAATGAAAATGCCGGCAGCATTCTAAACGCGGTCTATGAAGAGCTAGACCAGCATACCCGGGGACTCAAATCCGATGACGATATCACCCTCGTGGTGGCCAAGGTCTCTAACAATTGAAGATTTTGGAATTTAGATTTTGGATTTTGGATTTAATGAATTTTATGGATCGTTAAAATTGATAGAGCGAAGCGATTCCATCAATCCGCAATCCGCAATCCGCAATCCGCAATCGGGAATCCGCAATCTAAAATCTAAAATTTATTGGGGTCTCCAACACGAGCGTGGAATAATGGAATGATAGAGTAATGGAATTTTGGGAATTAAAATCGGACAGATCCCGCGGCGCCCTTTACGGACTGTGTATCGGCGATGCCCTGGCCATGCCCGTTCACTGGTACTACAATCGCCAGGCTCTGTTCAATGACTATGGTCGGGTGGTTGATTATCTGGCGCCACGCAATGCGCACCCGGACAGCATCCTCTGGCGGTCCTCTTACGTGGCGCCGAATGCCAAGGGTGACATACTGCATGACCAGGCCCGATACTGGGGACAACCCGGCGTACATTATCACCAGTTTCTCGAAGCGGGCGAGAACACACTCAACGTCAAGATTTGCCGCTTGCTGGTCGAATCGATCAATGAGACGGGTATCTACGATGCTGACGATTTTCTGACAAGATACATCGACTTCATGACATCACCCGGCAACCATCGGGACACCTATGTCGAGGAATATCATCGCAACTTTTTCGCGAACTTTGCCAGGGGCTTGCCGGCGCGCAAGTGCGCTGTCGAGGAAAAGCATATCGGCGGGCTGATCGGTATGATTCCCGTCGTTCTATTTTTCCACGATGACGAACACAAAGCCCGCAAGGCCGCCCTGGCGCATCTGGCACTGACGCACCCGGGTTCGAGGATGGAGAACGCCGGGTCTTTGATCATTTCTATTTTGCTGAAATTGCTCGATGGCATGCCACTCGATGTGGTCATCCTCGACGAGATTAAGGCCCAGCGCGATCCCCTGTTGGGACACCCGTTTGCCAAATTGCTGGACCAACCGGACGAGCGGGTGATCGGCCCGCGTTTTAGCACGGCCTGCTACGTTGAAGATTCGGTCCCGGCGGTGATCTATTTGGCACTGAAATACCACGATGATCCGGAAAATGCCCTCATCGCCAACACCAATCTTGGGGGAGACAATGCCGCGCGCGGTGCGGTGCTGGGCGCCCTTCTGGGTGCGGCCCATGGGATCGAAAAATTTCCGGACCGCTGGATCGACGGGCTGGCAGATCCGCCGCCGGATTTAATAATTGCCCTAAATAAGCGAAAAGAGCTCATTTAGGTGTTATTGGTTAATGGATAGTCGTTAATAGAATTAATAAATCTGTTGCTTGAACTGATTCGGTCTGTTAATGATAGACCCGATTTTTCTGAAGATGTAAGGGATGCTGAATCTATACGATAAAAGTTTTGTTCAGCAAGACAGAAAACCAATCTAAAAATGAAAGGAATGATCATGCAGGTAGAAGACTATTGTAAAGCAATGAAGGCTGAAGTTACGGCATGGAAAGAAAAGCTTGAGGCGATGAAGAAGACGGCGGACGGATTCGGGTCCGAGCAAAAGGAAAAAGTCCTCCCGCTGATCGGGCAGCTCGAACAGGAGGTCACGACCGCGCAAATGAGAGTGGAGCAGCTCGAGAACGAATGCCCCTCCGACTGGTCGCCAATCAAGAACGAACTGGACGAGCTTTTTGGTACGGTCGGCAGCAAAATCAACCATCAGTTCCAGGAGGTGTCTTCCCGAGAAACGATATGGTAGAAGCGAGCCGGGGGAGAGCGCCTCGCTTTCCCCCGCCGCCAGACGGCTTGAATATGTGGCAAGCGACCTGCGATCTCCGTTCAATCGCAGCCTTAACCCCATAGTTGCATAAGCAATTGAAATCAAATATTGCTGCTGCAATGAAGACCATAGCCTGTATTGACTGATCCCGGATTCTAATTTCTGGATAGTGGATTTTAGTGGAACTCTCCGAAAGTGCGTTCTTCGCCATCCAGTATCCAGCATCCGGCATCTGCTCGTAAAGAGCTACGGTTTCAAGCAAATCGGCCGGGACAGATGCGAAGACTTAATGCAATGTTAGGGTGAAGTCATGCCAATGTTTTATCGACCTGTTTTCGCTTAATGTCAAATTTTGCCGTCAATTAAACGGATCGTGAATCCATCATATTACGCTCTGTGCTAAGTTAGGATGACTTGCAATAGTGGCGGCATAGCCAAGTGGTAAGGCAGAGGATTGCAAATCCTTGATCCCCAGGTTCGAATCCGGGTGCCGCCTCCAGAATCTCCCCGTAATCGGTCGAGCTCCAGTGCGCTAACTGGCATGAAGCACAAAGATCACGATCCAAAGTTAAAATGCCGTCAGAAATGTTGGACCGTCTATTTTGTAGCAGAAACCCTGGTCCTTTGGGCCAGTCGTTGATACCGTGTTCTTTACGGGGGTCAGAGACAATCGGCTATGCCGTGAATCCTGCTGCGAGCGGGAGCGGAACGATGGAATACTGGAATGTTGGAATGTTGGGTTTAGCGGAGTGGGATCTATTTTTATGAGGATGTCACTGATCAGTTTATAAAATCAGACCGTCATCCGCTTTTGATTCCCAAAATTCCATTATTCCACCATTCCAATATTCCAATTGGAGTCTTAGTTAAACTCCACAGCTCTGGGGTGAAATCAAAGCCGGGCCCTCTTGACCCGGATCTTTACTTGCCGCCCAATGTAGGAGATCTTTTCGACAATTTTAACCGTTCGGACTTCGGCTTCGGCAAGGCTTGTCAGCTGCTCATTAAATCCATAGCTTTTGAGCAGATCCTTGCCATCCAATTTGCCTAAATGGGCTGTTCCCGCCGCGAAAAAAAATGTGAATCCTCAAGCTCCTCGCACAGTCGCCTCAGCCGTACTCAGGGCATTGGTCACCGACTGCGGGATTAAGATGACCAAAGCTGCGTCAACTCCCCCTCATCTTTGATGTCCGGTTATCAATGGTAGCGCCCCGATCAGCGACTTCGCGAAATCCTGCTGAAACGATGACAATCCCCTTGACGCCCTTTACAGCAGCTTCGTTGACCACTTCAAGGGCGAGCCGGGCACCAAGCATGAGCATGGCCGGATCCACTTGATCAGGGATTTCTTTGGCCGCGGGACAGGCCTTTGCGCATAACATTGATTTGGCATTCATAGTGGTCTTCTGAGCAGTGGGAATAAGTGCTTGCCTTAGGGTTGCGAGGCTGATAAATATCAAAATCTAGCACTTTACAGCATGCGTTTACCCTATAAACCCATCCCATTCGATTACATGTCTTTACCAAAACTATCGGAAGGGAATGTTTATGAAAAGGTTTTTGAAATAAAACTGCCGATTGAGATTATTCTCGCAGGGAGGGATTTTCAGGGGCAAGAACTCTGTGAGATAATGGAACCAGCAGTCGGGATCAAGGAACCGGTGTTGAACTGACAATGAGATTAAAGCCAATAGATTTTGGAGTAATTCTTACCTACTTAATTTTCGTTCTTTTGGTTGGATTTTTCTTTCGAAAAATTTCAGGAAGAAATAAAGAAGAGTACTTTCTTGCCGGAAGAAACATTCCTTGGTGGCTGGCTGGTATCTCCATTGTCGCCACCACTTTTGCCGCTGATACCCCACTTGCGATATGTGGGATTATAGCTAGTAAAGGTTTGTCAGGAAATTGGCTCTGGCTGCCATGGATGGGCGTTCACTCTGCGGTCATTATTTTTTTCGCGGCCGCCTGGCGAAAAACAGGCGCATTGACCGATGCTCAGTTTATTTCAATAAGGTATTCCGGCCAAAGAAAGGA
>Ga0209671_1008405_pt1 | contig 10801 bp, 6 predicted proteins | sample WorMetHERISLAND2_2_FD_187401 | JGI IMG/M metagenome (GOLD analysis project Ga0209671, IMG submission 187401) | Marine gutless worms symbiont microbial communities from Max Planck institute for Marine Microbiology, Germany - Olavius geniculatus... | ecosystem: Host-associated > Annelida >...
AAGCCTGTCACTAGTGCTTGTTATGATAAGCAGCATGTATGTACCTATCTGCAACCGTTTTCACATTATTCGAGCCAATAACGGCAAAATGACGTCTTTTTAAGGGGGTACCCCTCTTTGACGCCCTCGTTCGAGGGAAACCCATGCACCCAGTGGCACAAAATTTTGTCGTGATAAACTAGAGATTTTGGGGCAGCCACAGTGAAGATTTTGTGATCCTAGCTTGCACCGTTTTGATACAGCTCACGAGTGTGACAAACGAACAGACAAACAGACAGACAGACAGACGGACAGACGGACAGACGGACAGACGCCCAGACGATGGCAAAGACGCGCGAAGCATTCTGCTTTCGCGCGTAAAAACCGCGTTTGTTTAGATTATAAAAATAGCGCAATAAGAAATTGCACACATTATTCTAGATGCAAAACATTGGCATCATTTCTGTAAATCATTGGGGGTCTTAGTAATCCTTGGGGTCTCAGTCTATGTGACGTATTGTTCTTACAACAGTAACACTGTTTCAAAGATACAATTTACAGAGAAAAAAACTTAAATCATAAATCCTTGGGAGTTCGTAAACCTCTCCAGCCCTCTTTAAATGACGTTTCTGGTGCCAAAAAAATGTTAAAATGTCGGCAAACTTGAAGTTAAAATTAGCTAAATTGCAATAATTACAATTAATTGCAGTCAAAGAAAATAATAAAAACAAAATGCTACCGACTGGCGAACGAAGTCGAAAAACACTTCGGACCAGAAATCAGGTTCGCTTAGCGTAGGAGGCGGGTTTCTGCAACACCGTGACCACACCACAATCAACCAATCAATCAATCAGTCAATGTGTTTATTTCACGTAAAACGTATAAAACAGAAAAAACGGAGAATACAAAGGCCTGTATAAACAGAAAAACAAACACTACGGTAACTGGTAGCATACTCTATTTATAATGTAACTAAAAAAATAAAATTTACGACTTTATACGACTTGATGTGTTTGTTGTAATTGCAAAGACGTTATGCCTAAAGATGAAATCGTTGTCTAAACACGTACAGTACTACGAAATTTTTGTATCAGTAAAAGACAAACAAAAAACTGTACTTTTGGTACTATTTTAAGCAAATTTTTTTGACAGCGAAAGCAATTTCGCCTATAGATGCACATTTTTCCATAACGTGATCTGTCTAGTTTGTCGTCTTTCACATTCGTGCGCCCTGCTTAAATTGGCAATTGCTCGACGGTCTTAAACGAGAAACGATTCCGCTTTTTGTCAAATTATTTTGTTGGTGTCATAATCATTATTTATTTTATTGATCATTACTGACTAAGTGCTGACCGGGGAATTTTGAAGAGCGCCCTGACGGGGTGCAAGTCAGCCAATGGTGGGTCGCCTTCTGCTAACTGGATGGCAGTGACCCCTAGCGACCAGACGTCGCAACGCACATCATACGAGTACTCATGCTGACTCTCACACGCTATCACCTACACAACATCGCAAACAAACCAGCGTAATGAAACAAAGCCCTTGCCAGGAATGTTAAGATGGCTCGTTGGCGTAAAATTAGAACGTCGTTGGACTTAGAATAAGAGGTTATAGGTCGCTATCAAGTGATTACTGCACTGCATCTTTTTTGTACACGATGTTAATATTATAGTTTCAGTTAAATTCTTAGACAACACCCGCGTGACTTTTCCCATGCATACCACACCATGGCTTAACAGTGCCGAATTTACATACTTGGGAGCCCCAGAATAAACATAGTTCTGGAACCCTATTAACTCACTGCTATTTAGGCATACAATTGTGCTCCTTTAATAACACACGTTGCGCTTCAATGTGACGAATTTTGGGAAGTTTTCCCGCCAAAACAGCGTGCTCTAAATAAAACAATCCACCGGAAAAAAATATGCATATCAGCGGTGGCAAAAAAACTTTAGCATTATTTTACTTTATTTTGTCGCGCGTATGTCAATGCCCTTACCTGTTGCAGCAACAAAAGATGATGATCAGATGATAAATACAAGATATGAACTGCCACTCATCGGACACAGGTTACTAACGGTGTCAACGGATAAAAGGACGAAAAATATCGATTAGGCATCGTAGGACAGGCTGGGCACACCCATCGAACTTAACAACAGTCGATATATAGGCCTACGTGAAAGATATGATGTCAAATGTAACGATGCTGCCACACCCTGTGAAACATACATACAGCCTAATCACTCTGAAATACTGTACACTTATCATCTAGAGTACTGCTATATCATAAGTTTGTAACTTAATTAGGCCCTATATTGACCATATCGCTTCAAATTTTCTGTGGTGCATGGTAGGGTTTTGAGTGATTAGTTGGACGGTTACAGGTAGGACCGGATTAGGGCACCGATGCAGGCTCTAGGGTAAGTCAAATCGGCCCGTCGGGAGTGGGTCTCTTGACTTTCAACGCATTTAGATGCAGTAAAAGTGGGAGGTTTTGCTACATTTACAACTGTGTCGGTCTGCCATTGACGTACGCTTATGTACTTGACTGCACACTATGCTCGCCCGATTATTACTGACAACTGCCGGAATCACGTTAAAATGACAAATGTCGTTAATTATGCCACATGCCACTTACTTCTGGTGCCATCCAGAAAGGTGTGCCAACAGAAGTGTGTCGCCGTGACAAACTGCTTTTCAGATGTCCAGAAACACCTACAATATTTGCATCATTTATTGCAATGCATCATCTGCTCACAGAATTTCATTGTAAGCACAATACATAACAAGAAATATTTCAGATTGTGACCAATCTAATGTATTCCTCGCGCGCATTATTTTCTTCTGTATTCTTTTAAGTGTTTTTTGGTTTCTTTCTTTTCACACCACAAATAGCCAAATTTCATTGCCATGGCAACGAAGATAATGGGGTCACGACCTTGACTTTTTTGGGATCACGTGACGTCATCGGTCACGTGACCATTCGACTTGCGGGTGTCGACTTTCTATGCTGATCTATAGTGACCATGCGTATATCTAGTACCGTTATGGAGATATATGGCCGTTTGAAGTTCTTCCAGGAAGGCTCTTCCAGGAACAGAGTTCGGTCGTTGGTCGGTCCTCAATATTACACTGATCTTATATACTCCTCTTCGCTACGTTAGGAACGTAGCGCGCGAGGAGTAAAAATTAGTTTAAAAACGAAGTACTCTACGAAACAAAAAGCCAAAGACGTTCAGAACTGCCACTGCCCCAAACGACATACACATTTTATTCAAAATACGTCGAAATGTAAGTACTTTTGGTAAATGTCGTTAAAACTGAGTAAAGCTAGCATAATAGCAAAGCTTGTTTACATCGGCAGACGAAGAAGAACGTCATTTAATGAAAATGGTACGCGAAAAAACAAATGGAAATGTAATGCATCTGACAAAAAAACAAATGGTGATTGGTCACTAGACCGAAAAGGCACTACCCCGAAAGTGGCTATTCTGCCACAGCCAAAGGCCACCATGACCAGTAGCCATGGTACGCCAAAGCCAAAGATGCAATTAAGCATTATTCCTAACCCTATCACTAACCCTAACCCTAACCTCATCCTTAACCCTCGCGCTCTCTTCGGACTAATGTTCTTTCGGACTAGTGAACTGTCACCAAACAAATAAACCTATCAAAAATGTCAGTTTTTTGTCCCACCCTGTACACTGACCGAAGTCGACCAGTTTCAGTCGAGCTGAAGACGTGAGCAAGATGTTGTTGCCTTTGACGTCACGATGAACCACGCGATGTGAGTGTAAATGGTTCAGCGCCTGACATCATCATCAACATCAGCAGCAGCAGCAGCAGCAGCAGCAGCAACAACAACAACAACAACAACATTATGATCGATATTATCACTAGTGGCATCACTGCAGAGACAAGAGAAAGGAGACTAATTTCCTTCCCCACCCAAAAATAAAACCTGTGGGAAAATGCAACTTTCTGTTCCCTTTAAACTTGTTTTGACCCACGACGCCTTTTTATCGTGACAAAAATGCAGAAATGCAGTGAAGCACAAAGCTACGCATTAAAAGTCAATGCGCTCTTTATGCAGAGTTCTTAGCACACCGCATCACGGGTCTTGCCCGATCGTTTGTTTCTCATACAAACTTTTAACTGGAAAACGAAAAGGCACCGAAAAGCCAAAATTGGCATAAACGTTAAACGTTTCTCCGGAGCAGGAGTAATGGTGTGATTATTTTCGATACGGACGCGACCAAAGGCCATGCGTAACTTACTGTCGCACAACATGTTTAAAGATGACATGTTTTTTTTTCAATTTTTTGGCGACATAATGCGTCAAATACGTTTTAGTTAATTGATTTATTGATAAATCGATACATTAGTACATAGATTTGTAATAGCCGGTATAGATGATAGAAACTTCATATCGATGCGCCTATATACGATTCGGATATCTGCTATGACACGCAGCGCGCTACAAATGCAGACTAAAAACATTTACTTACATACTGTTGTGACTAATGAGTTTTATAAATTCATCAAAATACAACTTTCGGTTAAAATTGTTGGCGTTTTAGCAACCGCTACTGCTTTTTTCGAAATAAAACTAAAATTGTCTTTTAATGAATTTATGTAACTTATAAAAGATATGAACACTCGCAGGGGTCATTCCTGGACAGCAATAAACAAGTTTTCAAGAATTTGGAGGGCATCACAAATTGGTCGTGAACTCAAGCTGCCATAAGTTATAATGGAGCTGGACGTTTGCTGGAAGTTTGCTGGAAGTTTGCTGGATATTTGCTGGATCGTGTAAACACCCCATAACACCTCGCTATAGACGTCCACAGTTTGCAGTACACTGCTACCGACGAGTAAATGAACCTGTTCACTCCGTTCTGTTTCTCGAACCGTCTGGAACTTTTTGGCCTGGTGGTCGCGCTCGCATGAGCTAGCCTACATCAAAACCCTGCTGTGGGACTCTGGTCTACATTCAGTCAACGATCTGTCGCAAGCCATGGCATCACGTGATGAGTGGAAAAAACGTTACTTATTAGTTTTCGTTTCGACCCATCAGTGTATTCAAAATATAAAATTATTTATAATGTTAGGCAGTAATTAAACATTAATCTTATTTACAGATTGCAGAATAAAATATAGGCCTAGCAAGCAAATGCATAGTATGCTATATATTACCAAACAGTAAAGAAAGATTAAAAGAGTGGAAAAATGCATGGTAAAAATTTTTTTCCGATTTTCTTAAAACGTCATCGACAATATATCTATTTCGCAATTCTGCTCTGGTCGATATGCCAAACACATTTTGTCACTACTGACTTGCATGGTTTCGTGAAGAATATGCGCCAGGAGAAACTCCTGGAGTCTTTCGTTCTTCAACAGAAGAATTTTGACAAGATCGGCAACTGAACCGGCGCTACACAGCTGTAGAAGCCACGACACATACAACAGAACTAATGATCCTATCAAGCAAACGTTGGTGCAAAATGCGAAAGTATGCACAACAGCATGCTGCCATGTTTTTGGTGACTCACAGTGTCCATTAGGCTACCGTAATCGTTGCAGTTCCTGCTAATTTATTTAAATTTTGAATAAGTAGGCGACATCGCTCTTGCAGCGCAATTGATTTCGCTTATGTAGCTACGCATTTCTTCCTATTGCGGTCTGTCTGTCTGTCTTTCAATCTGTCGTCTGTGACGGTCTGTCACATTCGTGCGCCTTGTCTAAATCGTTTGAAGGATTAGATGTTGCTTGGCAGCAGGTAAATTTGTAAGGCTTAAACTGTCCACTGGCACATTGTGTTAGATGAGGTTTTTGACCACCAAAAAAGCCCCCCAGGGAAGGGGATGTTTGGCGTGTCGAACTCCGAGCAAAAACATGCAATTTAATTGCTGATGTTACCTAGCGAATAAAACGAGAAACGATTCCGTCTTTACCGAAGTTGCTGTGAACTTGTTTATAATAAACACAGAAATGTCGCTAATGTTAAAACTGAAATTTTATCCAACTTATGAACTGGCAAAAATGCAAGTCATGAATAATAATGCGTCGTCGACCTCCATGGCTATCCAGAGCTGGTCTTGCGAGTGCGGAGCGCGGGAAATGAAAAGACCGTAAAACGACGGCAAGTTGGGATGATGACCATGATCACGCAGTACCAGATATTCTTCTTCGATCTCTTCGATAATTTCATGAACCGATTCCAGAACTTTAACGGCTATGGCACTGCCTGCCAAAAACAGGAAATAGCTAGCAACGTAACGATGACAACAAGTCGACATCCCGTTAAAGAAATTATCAAGATGCTATTACAAAATCCGTAAAGTCTATCAAGGCCAGGTTATAAATCTGACGGCCATCTTTTAGGGTAGACTTTTTCCTTAGTAAAACCTTCGTGTAACATAATAGCGTTGTATTATAGCGTCAAATAAGAACAAATACCATCCAAAACAACAAGCTGTTCTCGCGATAATTACTGGCAATTTCTGAAATTTTTCGACCAAGCTACTTCAAGAAGGAGTACGCTCCCGTATTCATGGGGCCTGAGGATTCAACCGCGATATGCTGAAAGCTTAGTGCGTCCTGTTTGAGATCGCATGTCTCTTCCTCTTTGCGAAAGAATGCTGATTATTATTAATATTAACTCTACGATGAACGTTACGTGATACTGGACGTTTATTCATTTATATGTCTGTTGGTTTGCTAGCAGAATTACGCCAAAAATTAAAGGCTGAAATTCTCAGCGAAGGTTAGACTTTCCCAATTTTAGTAGAGGCGATGAGACTTTGCTTGTAAACCCGATCAGCATGGAAGGATTCTTCAACGTTGCAAAGCTTCGCCGAATATTGTGCTGTCACTTGGCAACACAGTGAGAAAAAATGACAACGTTTAACGAATATATGAGCTCTCCGAAGTCCTTCTAGCTAGTATTATGAAGTTCGATAATGATATAGCTGCACATACCTGAGCGTTTATCAATGGCCAAATGCACGGAGCCGTACGTTCCTTCGCCGAGCTTCCTGACGAGCTGAACCGAGTACGTCGACTGCGGCAGCTGATCGAAGGCGATCACGCTGCTGTATGCCGAGTGCATCGCGTGACGTCATCACCCTCGCAATGACGTCATGCTCGCACCTGCCGCGTTGCCATGACAACCACTGGACGTCGCTCATCCGCAGTCACTATACGGTGATGCGTAGTCAATAGCATGCAATACCATAGATTTGCGAACCGTTGCCATGTAGGTGTCGCAGGTCATGATAACATATAGGCCTACCGCTTAACTCAGCCAAAGTTTGTACTGGAACTTTAAAGTCGAAGAAAACCTTACTACAAAATGCCACCCGACACAGGTGAGCATGCCCCGCCAATAACGCCAGCCAGACTGGCATGTCGGCACTCGATTTACAACAGAAGGATAGAAGGCTGAGTTGATCTGGGTGTTTGGTTGATCGTTTATACCGTACCGATGGTTTACCAGTTCGCAAACAGTCGCGCATCCAGATAGTAGCCACTGATAGCGACCCGACGGCGAGTTAAATTCACGACTTCTTAATCGTAAAGCCTAAAATACGGTGCTTCCGGTTTCCTTCCGTCTCTAAGTAAAACATCCGTACCTATAATTTTATGAAACTTTCACAAATGTTGGTGCATATTTTAGTATGCTTTTAAACCTTTACTGAAAAAAGTATTCTTTGCATCTAGCCTGTGATGCTGCAGTATTTTTGCTTTAGTGCTCCTGGGTACTATTGTCTGCGTTATTTTGTTTTTTTTTCTATTTTTTCGGCGTAGGCTTAATATTACACGGCATGTCACAAATAAAAGTAAAAAATAAAAAAATCGCCCCCCCCTGCTGCATGTTTTTGCTAGACTGCAACCGGAAGCACATGAATTTTTAGGCCTATGTCCAATGTCCTGACCATCGCACCAGCAAGCGCCATGGCGTCAAATATGGATCATTAACAACAAAACTACAGTTGGTTGGACTAACACTATGCAACGCCATCAGGCAGTGGACAGACACGTCGGCGTTATGGCGAAAGCACCTGGGAACCATCCACTACCTGCAGGCCAACGGAACCAGTCACCAATATCGACATACAAGGCGGCACCACACCCACCGCTCCCATGGGAAATCGTTATATCGACACGACGTTTGTACACACTACACGGTTACACCCCGTTATGACCATTAACTACATTATTTTTTTTAATTTTATGGCTTTTACTTTGTCTTCCTGTCTTTTGCCACAGTGTTTGCTCTGTTTCAACTGCCCTTATTCTACCCTGGCATTCCTACTGCCTGCTGTCTACCATACTGCCTACAGGGCGATAACGTATTGATAACCCACTGGTGGAGTCAAGCGTGACCAAAGAAATGACAGTGTATAGGCTACACGACCGACTGTCGGTTAGCGTAAAATAAATGTCGGTTTAAACAACCATCTGAAGTCTGTACGTTTTAATGCTCACCCCAGACGGTTGTTTGGCATACACTTACCTACTATGTCATCCTATTTCTCATCAGCCACCACAGTGACTAAAGAGTTATAACTGCCTATAATCTCTTCAGTCAAGCGTGATGGTTGAAACCTGTCTCGTGTCTGTTTATCACGCGCATGTCCCAGGAAGAACACATCGTCGATTCGATCAGAGTCATAAAATAAGAACGTTTAAAACACTGTCTATGTCCAGCAAGAACCCGAGAACGCACCGGCTGTGAAGCAACAGCCAAGAAGTTGCGTCACTGATGTTTCACATTGGTGCGCGGCACGACGGCTACAGCACAACTGCGACAAAATTGAAGGAATCTGGATCGGATCCAAGGCAGCCATTAACAAGTTGAAGCCGGAGAATCGCTCGCTGACTGTTAACAACAACACGACAATCAAGACAAAAGATGTCGCACGTGACCTGGGTGTCTACTTTGATACCGAGTTGTCGATAAAGCAGCAAATTGCTGAAGTCGCGGCCGCCTGCTTTTACGATATCCGTCGTCTACGTCAAATACGTCGTCGCGTCGGACAGGCGATCACCACGCGTCTTGTGCTGGTGTGATTACGTCACGTTTCGACTACTGCAACTCGGTGCTAACGAGTCTACCACTGTCTCGCTTAAACCACTACGCCTCATTTTTAACTTGCGTCATCATGATCACATCTCGCCATGTCTGATACAACTCCACTGGTTACCAATGCAAGCTCGTATACAATATAAATTTTGCTGTTCAATGTACGGCGTTTACAACAACCGTTGCCCGTCATTCATCTCTGACGTTATACAATCGACTAAGACGACGTCAACGCATTCAGCTGACACAACTAACTACGTCATCCCGCGACTGCGTACCAAGTTCGCAGAACGTGGTTTCACTTATGCGTGGAACCGTTTGCCTGAATCACCTCGCAGAACGCCATCAAACGCCAACTGAATACGTTTTTATTCTGCGACGCTTTTAACATTGTCAATGATAATCCATGACTGTTTTTATCACACCTCACTATAGTCACCGTGTATTTTATTAATTTTAAACTTTGTAATGCACTCATGGTTTTTCGTCGTGTAATGAGAGCACTAGAAGATGTTTAATATAATCTGATATGATATGATGTGATAGGCGGTTAGCTCCTGACGCAGAATTATTTCTGCAGACATTAGCAAAATGCTGCGCAAATTTATCAGCAATAACTAACGTTGTCGTTAGCAATACCATCAACACAAGTAACACGACCTCCAGACGGTCTAAACTTTTAAGACCAACAGTTCCAAAAAGATCTACCCTGTTTTTTGAGGAGAGCCTTATGTAATTTATTGGTATAAATTTTTTTTCTCGTTTTTGGCTCTAAGTTTTTTCTTATAGGCAGATTTATCTTTCCTGCATATATCAAATACAAAACCTGATTTAGGCCTACCAGCGTCTTTCCATATCCGACATGAGGCGACTGAACGTTCTTTAATATCTTTTATCTTATCATCCCACCAATATCTGAAAAAAAAATTTTACACCTCGGAACAACTACATCAGACGCCTGGCGCAAAATATTAATAAGTTTGTCATAAACATCATTGATCATATCAGCAGAGACACTAAAATACAACTCGACCTGTCGAACATCATCAAACAGCGGACGCAATAGTACATCAATAGCGTTTTTGTACAAATCAAGAGTAGCGTGATTTCAGCGCAGATTCGACATGCAACGAGTGAAGCTGCAGTTCGCATTGTTAACGGGAATGAGTTAAACAAACAAGAAGCTCAGTTGTCGCTAAAATGGCTGACCGTACTAATTGTCAGTGACCTTTAGGGTCACCCCAAGGTCGATGATTTTTATTTCATCTGAAAAAGCGTATCTCACTTTTTATTAGTAATTAATAGTAACACTGGCCTATCTCTCACCGTTTCCGAGATATGACCAGTTTTCCGTTAAAAACGCACATTTTTCTTACCCTTCTCCATTAAACCCCAAATTTGAAAATGTTCCCCTTAAAATAAATCGCTGAAATTTTGCATGCCTAGATGTAAGACAGATAGCTAATTATATGTGTGAAAATTTTTTCTTAGGACCTACCCGTTAGCCAAGGTACATCCGTTACAGACAGACGGAGAGACAGGCAGACAGACCGACAGACAACGAGGAACGACAACCATGCCAGTAGCTGGACCGTTACTTAAAGGTGCGTGGTCACCAAAATTAACATATACATTTTATCCATTTTCCTGAAAGTGCAGAATTTTATGATAACTTTGACAGTAATATCGGCGCCCAGCGTTCTGTCAACACGGAAAAATTTACCTTTGAAGTCG
>Ga0209671_1008406_pt1 | contig 10801 bp, 7 predicted proteins | sample WorMetHERISLAND2_2_FD_187401 | JGI IMG/M metagenome (GOLD analysis project Ga0209671, IMG submission 187401) | Marine gutless worms symbiont microbial communities from Max Planck institute for Marine Microbiology, Germany - Olavius geniculatus... | ecosystem: Host-associated > Annelida >...
GCAAGATCTCAACACCATCGATACCAGTCACACGCCGCTGGAAGTCATCAAGAGCAGCCGATTTATATCGTACGTGAGTAAGTAAAAGGCTGAGTTGATTAATCGTTAAAAATAAAATTAATCGTTAATTTTCTTTGTTAGTTAACAATTAAATTAATCGTTAAAATCCGCAGCTCTAATAAAATCAAACGTTTTTTTTCTTTACGAAAGGGCATGAGTCACCCAGGGGCAAGGCTACCAAACACTCTAAAAAGCATAGTGGAAGATAAAAATATTAGGTCAAAAATGTACAGACAGTTCTTTCTAATTCCAGTCACAACCAACCGTCATTTATAATTCTATGATCACAACATACAAGTGATATGCTCATCATTTACTTTGATCAGTTAAAGCAGCGTACTTATTCATTTATTTATTTATTCAGCACTGCCATTGACAATAACGATTAAGTTATATCCTAATAAGTCTGAAAAATAAAGAGACTGCAGTTAAAATATATCAATCGACCGAAATTAAAACACATAAAAATGCATACATCACAAGAGAATCAAAGGTAAATAAAATAATTTCCAAAATTTTTCTAAAACAGTTCATCTAATTAATTTATTAACTAATGTTTCTAGGTATTCTTTCCCCAGAGAGCAGTCTGCAGCCCATAGATACCTAGCACAGTAAATACTGACTTCAAAATAATAACAATTTCAAAAAAATAACACATTGTGATGCAATTTCCAAATGACATGCTTGTAATTTGCAATTTTGCATTCAAATACCAGCTTACACTTGCATCAAATAGTGACGGAGAAAAACAACTAAAACAAACAAGACACCACTCGTTTGTCATTATAAGCATTAAAATGTCTATGCGAGCCATAACAATAAAAGTGACACAACACTTGCATATGCAGTATGAAAGATAAAAACAGTAGTAATACAGTTAACATCAGAAATCAGAATCAAAACTTGAGCAAACATAAATTTACTGATTTAACTGCCAACTTATCATCGTAATCTAAAAGTCAACAACAATACTGCAACGAACAGAAAAATGCCATAAAACTGTGCTTTAACCAACACCAATCACCATAAACAGTAAACAGCAACATTCAAAGTTAAACATCAACCACATACCAGAGTCCAATAACCAAAAATGAAACTCCTTTGTTCAGTTGTTTATGATCACAACATAATACATCATTTTAGTCAGCAAAAATCCAGGAACAACAATACACTTTGCTCCATCCTTGGCACATTAGATGTTCAAATAACTACACAAGATATTTCTATGCAGTAACAATAAAATATTTACAACAAGAAAATATGTCTCCAAACTGCTGACACGACGTAAGTGGCCTAGCCACAGACACGCATGGATGAATGGACACACGCATGCACAGACAAGAACTAGAATGTGACCATTTAGGAATTAAGACAAAATAACTGGTTGTCTACTAGCTATTCAGCCATAACTAACCATGTAAAACAATAATTAATCTCATGATTAAGAATTACAGGTGCCCTCAAACAAGAGCACTGTGTATGAACTCAACAGATGAAGCAGCATTAACAAAACGTAAGAATTCATTGAATTAAATTTCAACAATAAAACTAGAAAGCAGTCATAGCCCGCAGGTACCTCCGCCAAGGCAAAGTTATTCGCCAGGTAGCGTCACCATCTTTGGTTTTGCAGCGGTTCCCTTATGCCCCCTTTAATGCAATGGTAACGAAAATTTCAAAGTGATCCAGAATCTAGGATACCTGCCGGATCATGCCCAAAATTGAATCACTTATAGTTTATGCCGTGCCCGACATACCCTCAAAATTTCAGAAAGATCCATCCATAACTTTTCAAGTTATCTTGCTGACTCACAGACAAACAAACAAACAAAAACCGGCAAAAACATTACCACCTTGGCAGAGGTAAAAATTAATGTAATGGTTGTAATTTGGTAAATTCTGCCGGTTTATTGGCATCATACTGCCTCATTAAAGAGCGTATTCACCTTACAGCAGAACAGTATTGTAGAAATGTTTGCTAAAGAAAAAGAATGAGGAACTGAGCGACGAAGTTGAGCAATCCAATGACAACGATTGCTACATGGACAATGATGACTGGAACACTGAGCATTGCCTGCTGATAACACATCATTACGTACACAGCACTTGGCAATGTGAAAATGTATGCAAGGCCACAGAGTGCACCAGAGAATCTGCAGCACAGTCCACAACCACCGTGCAATGGATATATACAACAAGAAATATTTTAGATTGTGACCAATCTAATGTACTCCTCGCACGCATTATTTTCTTTTGTATTCTTTTAACTGCTTTTTAGTTTTTTCTTTTCACACTGCAAACAGTGGAGCTGACAGCATCACCTCGCCGACAGCATCAACCATGCAACTGACGTCATCATGTCACGTGACCCCAAAAAGTCAAACTCGTAACCCCATTATCTTTGAGGCGCCATACCTCCATAACGGTGCTAGATAAACGCATAATGACCATGCATCTATCTAGCACTGTTATGGAGATATGGCCGTTTGAAGTTTTTCCAGGAAGGCTCTTCCAGAACAGAGGTCGGTCGTTGGTCGGTTGATCCTCAATATTACAGTGATCCTATGTACTCCTCTTCGCTACGTTAGGAACGTAGAGCGCGAGGAGTAAAATACTGTACATATACATAAATCTCCTGTATTATGAATGTTCATATAAGCAAATAAGTAAAGAAATTTCTGGAGCACCCAATGTTAGCAAGAAGTTAACCGAATCTTGATTTGTTTACATGTGACAGCAAACGGAGGAAGAGATAAAATGTTAAGAAAATAAAAACACTGAAACAGTAAAATGCAGGCTGTAAGCATAGTTACTTCTGAATTTCAGCAGATATGAATGTACTATGAATCATTAACATATCTGAAATCATCTAAAAATCCAGTTCTTCTACACTGCACTGTATCATTAAATTGCTGTTATAACTACACCGCGTCCGGAAAAAAAGTCTACGGCATTTTCGACATATCTTCGACAAACTCAAACATATTTTCATAATTTTTTTTGGTATGAGTTGTCCTGAATAATCAATTGATTAAACTGTCGAGACATTTTCTCTTTATATTGCCATGTCACTACACAGAGCTGACGTAATTATGACGTCATCGAAAATGCCGTTTTTATTGTATCCGAGGTGAAAGAAAACTAACAGCGTTTCGGTTGATAACTTTAATAAATTTGAATGTCTGTTTATAATTTTTTGTAGGCAACATTAAAAAAGTAATGTGCAACTGACAGTGTACTGATAGAGCACTTTGCCCAAATACTGACACTACTTTACCATGTAAAATAAAACACTCTTTGTAGTCTTACTTTACTCCATACCAAAATAAACAGAAATGCAGAAAAATAGTCTTCTTTGCCTGTGGCTGCCTTGGTTGTCAGCAAAGTGACAAAACTTGCTAATAACCAACTTTTAAGTCAACAACTTTTTTTACAAATCTACACTACCGCGACGCTTACGCATACTGCAGATATGACGCTGCTTGCTGATAACGGCTGCTGCACAACGACATTCCCGTTGTGCATGTGACGGCCACACTTAACATGGCGAAAATCAAGATTAGGATAAAAAATTTTTGACAAAAAGTAACTTATTTCTATGCCAACAATGTCTCGAGCTTTTTACTGCAATTTTCTTTCAGTAGTTTTCCTGTTTTCATACTGCAGAGGCTCATTTAGACGTTATCTTTCCACAAAAATGGCAGTTTTCATGACGTCACGATTACATTAGCTATACTCAGTAAAAAGTAAATTTTGAAGATAAGTTTTAGATGTTTTTAGTAAAGCGTATCATTATGATAACGTGTGCCAAAAATTATAAAAGTAAATTTACACTTGTTGAAGTTATTCAGGAAAAAGTGCAGACTCTTTTTTCCGGACACGGTGTACATAAAAACTCACCAGTTGTACACTAAAGCCTGAAATCAGAAAAAAATATGATACTGCAGTCTATTTACCATGTTGTGAGATTCATAAAGGTAAAGATACTGACAAATTGCTCTAGCACTACTTTAAGTCATCATGACATGTGATCAGCAGTGATTTATCAATCTCAAAAGTGGCAGATGAAAATTGGATTCAGTATATAGATGGTTGCAAATTTACTTATTACATCACCGACATTTTCGACTGTAACTTGAAAATCAATAATCAGATTTTGATAATTTTCGATATGAATATTCCTGGCACAACATACCATCAAATGACCATTCAGTTTCCCACCTCACACAACGTTCGTTTCTGCACTACCTGGGGAAAACACAATCAGCGAAATATCACTTTTTTCCAATGCAATAAAATTGCTTAATTAACATAATGCGTAAAAACACATTTTGTTCACATTTCTGAAACTTCAGCTGACAATTCATCCAGTTGTCCACTTTTCAACTGCCTGTAGTAAAATTGCTTATTGTGTTGGCCTGCTATGCGAACACAGTAAAGGAGACGCTTTCTCCATTCATTGACAGCAATATCGATAAAGTTCTGCTCCAGATGAATCCAGGCTGTACCAGTCGCTTCTTGACTTCACAAACATTCCTAAACTTCATCTGGTAAACACACTGCTGCACAACAGTCAAACCTTGTAACAAACCGGCTGTTGGGGCCCAAAGATTAAGATAGATGGAATTTATTGACGTTTTTTCATCCATTTCAGCACGTATTATGCTTGGTCTGCTTTCCCCAGGTAGTGCAAAAGCAGACATTGAGTGAGGTGGAAACTAAAACATTTATTTAATAGCCAGCTGTGTCAGAAATATATCTGCCAAAAAATATTAAAATCTGCTAATCTTTCTTCAAGTTACGATCGATAATGTCGGCGACGTTTTTTCAGGTTTTCTGTTTATTTCAACACATATTTCGCTTGATCTGCTTTCCCTAGGCAGTGTAGAAGCATACATTGGGTGAGGTGGGAAAATAAATGGTCATCTGTTGGGAATTTGTGTCAGGAATATTCTTACCAAAAATTATCAAAATCTGATGATGAGTTTTCAAGTTAGTCAAAAATGTCGGGGATGTTTTTTTTGAGACACAGTGTAGTATTGGAAAAAAACTTGGGTCCAAAAATGCATACGAATAAATGCTAGCAGTTCTTTGTGTAAGACCAGACCAAAATCAGATAAATAAACTAACCAAACAAAATCCAAAGAAAAGTAGTGGAGTGGTCCGATCAGTTAAGCACATTAAACAATTTGCAGTTGTTACATTATGAATGAAGCTAAATGGAGCACACAGCTGATGAGATATGTAATAGCATTACCTAATAATAGTTCCAATTTTTGGCAGAAATATTGCCATCAGTACACAAATAGCAACAATAGCACCATTAAGAATCAGAACGTGCTTCAGCCTAAAACAAATGACACAAGCTGCATTAACATCGCTTAACAAATTGTTAAGATACATGGTTTCTGGTAGAAGGCCAGAATACTTTCTATACACAACTCCAAGAAGAACTTTCATAATTTTGGCACAAAGCATCCCGATACAAATACTCCATTTTACGAACGAGTTATAAAATTTACCCCACATAATACCAGATCACTACAACTTCTAAAATAATTGTGACATAATCGAATGTACTGTTTTCTCCAAAAGCGGGAACAAGTCAGCAACATCATCTATGACAAGCTTAACCAATTTTTGAAAAGCAGCATCAAAAAATTAATGCAACATTATTGCTACAAAAACAGCTACTCGGGCTAAAGCAATAATCAAATAAGGTTCGGCACTAAAACACAAGAGGTAGCATATCATGCCCAGCAATGAAATCTTGGTCATATTACATTACAATCATATTAACAACTCTGACCCGGGATATATGTCGCCGAACAATGCAGAAAAGGTCTGGATTCGAAAAATATACAACAACAGCGGAAAAACAGTCGTCATCTGGAAGAAGAGAAATATACGCGCTACGAATGCCATGATGTCCGCACTCCTGAAATTGTCCAGTAAGTTCTGAAACATGTCAGCAAATATGCGGCTGAAGGCATACTCTCAAGCACAAATTATAAACACAGTTTGATGCACTTTGGTTTTGAACAAATTGCAATAAAGCACAAGTAAGTAAACAAATAGATCAGTTTATACTAACTGCAGTACCAGAAATATGACAATGTACATAATGCAATGTAAAACATAGAAAAATACAAACATATTGAAAAAATCACAAATGCAGTAAAAATACACTAAAGGTCATTAGCAGTGTTCGGCAGTTTTGAACCTGCTGTATACAACAGCTATTCACAATCAGCAATAAAAAGTGAGTGAGTGAGTGAGCGAGTAGGGTTTAACATCCCACCCGACACAGTAGGCCTATAGGTTATTTTGGGGGACGGCCTTTTCAGGCAGAATACACACAAACACAATAATGGAATGGTATGTTTAAACTTTACAATAAACAGAAAGTATGACCTTTACAGAAACACAAAACACAAAAATGAGGTTAACCTAAAATTGTAAAAAAACTCCATTATATGCGTGCATATGTAATTAACATAATGGTAGTTCTAATAATCTTCAATCAATCAAAACAAAAAAAACATATCCAAGAATCCAAGAGCTTACATCTCCTATGCAGTCTTTTCGTAGCGGAAATGACGAATAGAAAATCACCGCAACAAAGATGTAAGTGCACGCAACACAGACGAATGCGATTGTCAGGTCCCGACCCTGTCAGAAAAAACACTACATTAACAGAAAATGCAATAAATTAAAGCATTTAGCCAAAAAATGCATTTTGAAATCAAGTGCAGTATAATGAAGCACAAAGCATCAAATGCAAAGTTTGCAATCACAAGCTATTAAAATCACCATAATTGTGGAATAAACATAACTTATCACATATTTCAATAGATTTACTTCTATAGTTGTTAACGTTTTGGTATAATAATAAAATAACTACAGAAAACACTCGGAAAGTGCAGGTACCTCCGCCAAGGCAAAGCTATTCGCCAGGTGGCGTCACCATCTTCGCTTTGCCAGAAAAATAAAACAAACATAGAAAGAGGCTGGAAAAATCAAAAGCAATAGTAGTTTTGCACTCACGTTATTTTCGGGGTGACGCTGATTACGGACGATGGATATCACAGCATTGTGAATGAAATAAGCGAGTGATAAAATGCCCGTCAGTGCTGGAAATGTCCACTGAAATTCTGAAAAATTTACAGAAAAAACTGCAACCCAAAATAAAAATATTACGTCAATGCCAACAAAGCCCAAAGACAACACATAGCGACAGGGGCTGACAACACAATGTCCATGTTAAATTATGTTATGTAGTGAGATAACTGAGTGTCAAATGAACTTACACACTCCAGACAGTGGTTTAGCACACTTGATCTATCATTAAAAGGTAAAGGTCGTCAATTTGTATTGCACTTTGTCGTGAACATGCGCACGCCTCTAATGGGCTTTCGTCACTAACCAGAGCCGCCTGCCGCACGGCCACCGTGTGCAGCCTGCAGACACAAGCTGGCGCAGCGGCCGGCTAGGCAGCCCCACTCAGCTGTACCAAGGTCCCCACCTTCCGTAACCCATATAATGGGTTACTACTCATTTAACCGACCCGGAAGGGATGGCAGGCTGAGTTGGCCTTGTTGGTTGACTGATAGCGGACGCTTTACCCACAAAGTGGTCAAACAGCCATCCATCAGTCTAGCACAGGATAGGGAAAGTTTGCCGACCAGGACTGACGTTCTAACCACTATGCTACGCCACCAACATTAGTTTGGACATGTTTGAGCGGAGGCAGACTCTATTCTGACAGATGCTACCCGTGGAGTTATTGACACGATATACCATTATACTACTGCAGACGTAGCGCCGTATACAGCCAGAATGAGTATAGCCACAGAATAATAAATAGTGTACCCACCAACTTGAGTATGCATACACATATTCTTAATAAAAATTCCTGCATCCAGACCTAAACACAGAATGTCAACAAAATCTAGCCCACTGTTCTCTGGGCCATGCCCCATCTCTCCAACAAATTTTGTCAAAATTCATTAATAAATTACTGAGTAATCTTGTAGACAAACAAGCAAACAGATTTATGCACAAACATAACAACATAACAATTTTTCAGCAAAAGTTACGCTAAACTTAAATCACAAATAACAGGCAGAATACCTGGTACACCAAATTCTGGATCAGCTGATGCAAAATTCATATGAAAACCCCAAATGCCAGCTTTAGTGGCAACAAATGCCAAAATGTAAGCCACGGATATAACACCTGGACAACAAACAAACCACTGCAGTCTTCTAATCATTACGAGTATGTAAACAGAAAAAGCCAGCTTGTTCTTTCTTCCATAACTCAGTCGCACAAATCTAAAATACAACAAAATTCTTATGAAAGTAGCTGAAAAAACGCTAACTCAAAACACATGCACAAAATATGGCTGTTAGACAAATATTCTTTGCTAGCCATCTTATCAAAAAAAACCAGTCGCAATTAATTCTAAAAAATGTTGCAAAAACTTTTTCTGTAAAATCAAACACTGATGAGAACAGATATGATTACATGCAAAATACAGCACGGTTATGCATAATACAGAAAAACTGCACACGGAAATGTGCAGCCTTCTAAGTATTCACATAATCAAGGCCAAATGTATTAACACGAATAAGCGTACCAAGAGCATTAAGCTTGGTGAAATACGTTGGGGATTTCAGATTGATCAGTGGAAAAAGGATGACGACTAAAAACAAAGGAACAGAGAAAGTTTGCCTCCAGACACGGCCAAACAATGAACTGTCAACTACCGAAGAATTGGCATCAGGCAAAGAACATTGCACTGTACACACAGCGATGCAGTTACTCGTTACACACACATCAGCTGCAAGCACTTGGACAGCACAAACATCCGCACAGATCTTAATATAATGCTGCCATGCCACCTCGCGAATAAAACCAAAATATTGCTATCCCACTAAAACACACTTCAGGAAAAAAAATGAAAAATAATGCTCAGAAAGTTTGTTTGTCTGTCTTGTCATACCCCTCTGGAGCCTTCTGTGTTGCACGGTCGCGGACCCTGACCGTTGCGTTTGAGTCCTTGGGTCTTAGGTACCTGCCCCCACCTTGTCCTCACCTCCCCCCACAGGCAGCTTGAAGGGGGGGTGAGTTGCCAGGTAACAGAGTGGATCCGCCCGTACAGCAGAAACTTCGCTAGTTACAAAATATACAGAAAAAGATAACCAGATTTTTTAACCAATTAATTCTGATTATTTGAGCACAAAACAAGTGCTGCAAAATTATAACTTCATGGAAAAATGGACAAAAACATTACCTCGTTCCTTTTTATTTTTTTTGCGAATTACGCAATACTGTGTTGCTGTTGGAAGTGAAATATAATACCTGAAAATTATCAGCCAAACCCATATAACTTTGTCGCTTCATCAGCAAATGCTGCTACAAATTTCCAGCAAAAACTTACCATCAAACGTGCTGTTGGTGACGTCAGTTCTATTGCCATCGTCTCCTGTTACTTTGTCTGCAATGCACAACTATTTCATTTCTGTTACCGAGTAAACATTCTCATGAGAAGCTCAACCAATGCGAAAAAGCTAAAGATGTTAACGCAACATCATGCATTAGCATCTGTTAGTTGTTCGACCACAAATGATTGACGAAAGATCTTCAACACGTCCAATGCAAGAACCAAATACTAATCAGCCAGACCAGTTCGGCTCAATTTTGTACAACGATGAAAACACACTCACAGAGAAAATTACAAAATACTAAGAAAAATGGCCAAGTTCATCTCCCTTGCAACAAGACTGGCTACCTCTCCAAGATATTTTATTATTATTACCGGTATTACTAATATTAATAGTATTCATCATAATTAACAAACCATGTATGAAAGTAACTGTGTGGAACAAGAAGTTTGACATGAGAACCCAGTAAACGACAGCACCGCCAAGCAGCGCAATCAGTGAAAATATCACACTGAGAATTTCCGCCCAACGACCGAGGTAATAACGACACACGTCGGAAAAATCGATATTTGCATTTCCAACCAGACCTGACACGGAAACAATGTTTACAAAAAGCACAACAGCACATTTATACTGTACAACTAAGCCAAAATGCATGCACACAATAAAGCCAAGTGCCAATGTTTCAGCCTCCAGACAGAAATACTTCCAGGAACCACAAAATGCTAAACTGAGAGAACAGGAGTGGACAACTGGACATGGTCAACTAAACAATGATTCTATTCTACGACTCTATTATCTAAGGTGCTGAGATCTAAGTCTTTGGTCTCATGACCACAAACTGTGTAATTTGATCCTACACTGTCAGTCTTGGCAGTCAGCGGCTGTTCTTGGTGTGGTGCAAGTTTGAAGTTCCATCATCACAAACTGACACACACAACAATCAATCGATCGAGCACCGGTCAAACCCCTGACAATACAAAACTGGAAATATTGTGAAACTTAAAGGTCCATGGACACCAAAATTAACATATACATTTTATCCATTTTCTTGAAAGTGCAGAATTTTCTGTTAACTTTGACAGTAATATCAGCGCCCAGCGTTTTGTCAACACGGAAAAATTTACCTTTGAAGTCGACGATCTACGAAAACGACGTAGAAAACGCGCCGCCATGATGGCCTACGGTGACGTCATGAGTTTAGCCTATAGACGTCATGAATATTAATAGTCTAGCCTAGAATGATGACGTCGTCGGCTAGGCTATTAATATTCATGATCTATATGGGTTAGGGT
>Ga0209671_1008407_pt1 | contig 10800 bp, 11 predicted proteins | sample WorMetHERISLAND2_2_FD_187401 | JGI IMG/M metagenome (GOLD analysis project Ga0209671, IMG submission 187401) | Marine gutless worms symbiont microbial communities from Max Planck institute for Marine Microbiology, Germany - Olavius geniculatus... | ecosystem: Host-associated > Annelida >...
TTTCTTATGTAGCAGAACTGGAACTGACTTTTTCCATTCTGTAAATGCGATACCCGTCTTCCACGCTTTGTTACACAGCTGGTGTATTTCTTCAATCAAGTGAGGTCCGCCGTGTTTGATCATTTCGCCTGTTATCCCGTCATTTCCTGGACTTTTGTTGTTTTTCAATTTTTTTACGGCCTTTTGTACTTTTTTTACCAATATATCACCCTGGCTGTCAGCAAGTGGTGGCGAGATGTCTTTCAGTTCTTTGACAAGGTCATTGGATACCTTCTGGTCAAGCTGTGCCATGTAGAGTTCGTTGCAGTACGTTGTCCATCGTTGTATTATGTCAGTTGTATTTACGAGAAACTTTCCATTACTGTCTCTGATTGCTCTCCGCTTTGGTTGCTATTTCCTGTTAATTACATTGATCATCTTGTACACTTTCCTGGTCTTATATTCTTCATAGTATTTCTCTATGTCCTCGCACTGTCTCTCCAGCCATTTCGCTTTGTCTGCTCTGGCAGATTTTCGCACCTCGTTACATTTCTGTCGATACTCCTTGTCTGCCAGTTCGCTACTGTCTCTTTTCTTCTTTAAGATTTTTTTTTGTAAACTAAACTTAGTGTCTCTGGTGTAATCCATTTTTTAGTTATCATCTTTTTTTCTGGAATCGTTTCCTCTGTAGCTTTCTCCATAGCTATGGCAATCCTTGCGTTCTCGTCCAAGTCTTGTGATGGCTCTGCTTGTCCGAGATGCCGTTCAAGTGCTATTCTGTACGCATTACTAAGTCCTTTATCACTAAGTCTAGCAATGTCCTTTCGCTTCCTGAATTGCGCTTTGTGCTTCTTCTTCAGCTTGATTTTGATATTTGCCATAACCAGGCTGTGGTCCGAATCTATGTCTGCAGCCTGAAAGGTGCGGCACTGCTGCACTGACGTTGCCCACTTTCTTCGTATCAGTATCATGTCAATTATGTTTCTTGTTTTTTGTCATTAAATCGCCATGTTTACTTCCTGCAATTTTTTTGTTGGAACTTCATGTTGCAGATCATCATGTCGTGTACTAGCGCAAATTCTAGCAGCCGTTCGTCACGGTCGTTCTTGTCTCCATATGCAAACTTACCCATGACTCTCTCCCATCCATTTTTGTCGCTTCCAACCTTTGCATTCCAGTCACCTGCAATGATTACGATATCCTTCTTCGGTATGTCGTCCAGCGTTGTTTTCAGGTCTGCGTAGAATTGTTCCACCTGTTCGTCTGTACCGTCTGACGTGGGTGCATATACCTGAACGACAGACATGTTAAACGGTCGTGCCTGGAATCTTGCAACCATAACCCTGTCACTTACTGGCTTATAACCAAGTAGTGCCTCGCGGGCCCGCTTACTCAGGAGGAACCCGACGCCTGCTTCATGCTTTTGTTTATTCCCTGACCAGATAATTTTACAGTTGTGCATCTCTCCTGATGCAGTCCATCGCACTTTAGCCAATCCTAGTATATCGAAGCGATATTTTTTCATCTCATTCTCTGCCAGTTCAAGTTTTCCTGGTGCCCACATGGTGCGCACATTTTACGTTCCAACTGTAAGCATATGTGCGCATGGTTTGAGTTTTCTTTCGGTAGCTGATTTGATTTGAATAGGTATTATTCTACCATTAGAACTTGTTCGTTGATATTCAAGTTTACCGGACTTTTTCGTCTAATGCAAAAGAAATCACGGTCGATCATGTACTTGTCTGATTTTGATTATTTTAATCCGTTCCGAAGCAATATTGTCATTTAAGTTTAAAGTCATTAAAAAATCACATAAGATTTAGCATGTTTCTGACCCCTAAATTTTTTTTTGGGAGGGTTCTTCGAAATTTTGAACCGGGAGTGTAAAGTTTACCACATGTTCCATCACGGTGCAAAATTTTGCGGAGATGGCCGACGGGGCTCAAAGATCTCATGGCGAGAAAAAGAAAAACAATTACCAGCAAAATATAAGTCTGCTCTGAAAACTATTGCTTCTGTGCGGACTGGTAAGTAATGTTTTCATGTTAATTGCACAGTATTTTCCTCTTGTCTGTGGCCACCTTATCTTGCAAAAACAATTCTTTGTCCAACCAAGTACGGGTTGCATGCCATCTGTATGTCTGTCAGGGTAGTAAGTTAACAGTCTGCAGCATTTCTGTATTTACTCATTCATTATAGTTCCCTCATGCAGTTTACTCATTTTGTCAGAATGTCCTGATATGGACCTTTGTTGTGATGGCGTTACGGCATTGCATTCATTTTGTACTTTACTTAGTTAACATGACTCTATCAATGCTTTTGGCTTACTTTTTTATTTACTACAGTTTTGCGTTAGTATGTTCATAACAGTGCCTTAGTAACATTTTTAGAACTGCAGTACTGATCTGCTTTAATGAATAACGTTTATTAGTACAAAAAACGTGCATTTTCTGTGTTTTGAGCCTCATGAAGCGAACAAAAATGTCCTGAAATTGTCATAAAATTTTGTAAACATTGGGTCCTGAAATTTCACTTCTTGCTTCTGGGAGCCCTGAATGTTTAACTAAGCTACTGACATTTATTGTTAGCATATGCTCATTTTTACTGAGCGTCACAACATTGAATTTCATCATTTTCATCGTTATTTCTCAAGACAGATTGTATCCATGTGGAGAAATGTCACCTAGATTTATGGGAACTTGACTTCTAAGTCACAGAAAATATCAGCAAATGCAATGAATAGGCATTATCTGTAGACAATATTTGCTGTTAGTCTGTAATGGATTATTTGTTTTTACAGAACAGTTAGCATTTATAGCTGCAGTAAAGTAATGATTACATAATTGTTTCTCTACTGAACCAATAAATGATTAACTTTTACATTAATTAAAACTGTGTCGACATGTTGGACATCACTGATGTGACTGGTAGACGCATTTGCAGTCAATTGTACACTACTGTAAACAACAACTGCAGGTGTTTGTTTTGCATAGGACATGTCATGAAGATTTCAAGTTGTATACTTTTATTGTAATTTTCTGAACTTTGTTATTATTCACTGCATAATTTTGAACATCATCATCATTGTGTATTATGAATAAGCAATAGTTCAGTTTCGCAGTTTTCAATACTGACATTAATTGAAACAATTTCTGACCGTTTATCAAGCCAATTTTTAACATTATTAATACTTTAACTGAGTAAAAGTAGTTTTAGTTAGAGAGAAGAGTAGCGATGAAAACCGAACAAACCCTGAAAGACCACTGATTGGCCTAACCGCCTCTTACGTTTAGCAGGCACAGTCCGGTTACGAGAGTAGAGAGAGAGAGAAAAAAATGCAAAACCCTGAAAAAACCACTGATTGGCTTAACCGCCTCTTACGTTTAAGCAGGCACTTGCCCGGGTTAGATGTATGGAGAAAATCGAGATTAAAAAAACTACGTACTAAAAAGTAGAAAGTAGCGTGTGATCAGTTAATGTGGGATGTGACCTAAAGAAGAAATGTTGATGTTTTCTTTTTCGCCATATATTTGGATGATAGTTTTTCTGCCGTTCTGAAACGATGAGCGATGAGCTGGTAGTTTAAACTAAGTTTTGACATTGTCGTTAGTTAAGAAATGTAACCGCATTTTATCTATTTCTGTTTCGTGTCTATCTCTGTCAAAGACATTTATCGTTTTCGCTATATTTTTTTGCTTTGCATAATCATGTGCTAAGTCTTGTATGATAGATGTAATGCAAGGTGAAGTTAGCGTGCGAGATATGGACTTGAACGTGCACGGTGTATGAGGTTTTATTTTTTTCAAAGACATTGGACATTTACGTTTTTTTATTTTTCTTTTTCGCATGATCCGAGTAATGGTCTAAGAAGATTGACGGAGTAGTTTGTCGGAGAACTGGTGCAAGATCGAGAACGTCGATGGAGTATGATGACCGTTGACAAGGAGTACATGCAAGTAAGAGTGTGCAAGGAGATCAAGACCGCTGATGTCACGGAGTCAAATCTGCGTTTTGTATCTATATAGATTACGTAGCTAGTTTTCAAACACTAGGCACTAAGCTATATATTGGCCTTTGTCTAACTAGTTTCTAAGAACAATTGTTAGGTCTGGCCAAAGTTACTTTGAACATTAGGCTTAGGTCACAATGTTTTGTAAAACTAACTGTTCAGATCGACATAATTGGTCCGAACACTTTGCATAGGCTTTTTTTACAGCCTAGAACCAAGTACAGGCGGTGAACTGTTTTAGAGTAAAGAAGTTTGAAAGTTGACTTAGCGGATCATTGTCTTGTGTAAGGCGTTGTATCGATGCTTGTATTAAAGAAAACGAGAAAAGACAAAAAGTGCGGGTTCCGATCACTAGCAGTCACCTTAAAAAATTTTTTTAATAAATACTCTAAATTGTCTATCTTGGTTCCACCACCGCTGGACCTATTTTTTATAGCTACTTGGTGTAACCACAGTTTGGGAACGAACTGTAAGCCAGAAAGGGGAGAATGTAGCAAATTTTTGGTACCTACCAACACCATGTAGCACTCTCTTTTTATCAGATTGTAATGAGATATTTACTAACCTTTAATAATATGTTATATTCACTGTTCGTCGAGTGCAAATATCAAAATTTTCGCATAACGTAACTTTAACGACACTTTCGTACAAGTTTTCGCTCAGGCGTAAACAAAAACATAGATTTCAAGCTATCAGTTAAGTTTTTTACAACCCACTAGCTGTAGTAGTTGCTATTTTCAGCACACAAAATCCCCAATCATCGCTATTATCTTTCCGAGGTCATTTTAAAAATGCCCTTAAAAATACCATTTAAACATTTTTCGGAGAGAAATAATCCATTGCCTAAGAAAGTGCGGACATTTAGCAAATACCGTTATCCGCATTTTTCTAGCATTAATATAACTCTAGCGATTGCGCGTCGAAAAGTGGATGTCAAAAATTCGAGATTCTTCAGGGTGGCTACTAAAAACCTCTTAAAAACTAAACCCATAATTCTTTGCAAATGCAAAGTTCATATTAGTGTTTTTAATTTTTAGTAAAACTCTATCTGTAACTTTAAAAATAATAATTTCGCGTTTTTAATTAATATAAATATAGCATAAAACACTCACCTTGCCAGGCTCTCAAATCGATCAGGGATTTTTAAATGCAGTTAAAGAGTAGCCTGCGCCCGTAATACCAATACATATGCAAAACTTGTTTTGTGCAAACCACGCCTTCGAGCCAGGAGTATAAAAGCCGATGCTCAAAAGGAAAAACTCTTAACTTGATTGACCGGGTTATCCGCATGATAGTCTGGTGTTCGCTTAACGGACATACCTATCATGTAAGGTGGGTGCCTGAGTATCCGAATATAGTAGGTGCTCAGAAAAACCCGTCCTTAAAGGTAGTCTGAGACCGATAAGACCTTTCTTTGCTGATGTGACCGTTCGAGTAAGGCATTTTCTCTTTTAAAACTAGATAGGACCTTGAAACTAAGGACTAAAGGTCTAAGGTTTTAAAGGTAGTAGTATAGATGTAAGACTGTGCATAGGATGCAAAAAGTGTCTTATGTATAAAGGGAAAAAGACGTCTAAAGGTTTATATCTTAGAAAGTAAAGGTATCAGACGTCCTAGTGATCTGAGGACCACGAGTCCTAGCACTAGCGACCAAATACAAGGTATTTTAGCATTAAAATTAGAACCCTCAAAAACATAGGACCTTCGTTCGATCGTCGATTAATGTCACACAGTATTGAATCGTCTTCACGGAAACAGCAAGCCGAAAGGCACTTTTTCATTTGTTTGGGAAGGGATAGTTTAGGATAGTTTGTGAGTCACGTAAATCGGAGTAAGTGCGGATTTGAGGTCGCCTACGTGCGTATGCTTCTCCGCCATTCGTCATCTTCGTGTCTTATTTGCTATGCTCGCCGTGGGTGGATAGGGTCAGTTAGCCAAGTGTCCGTTGGATTGTGAGTGCAGGTTTTGTATTGCAGCACCCTGCTTGCATTCGTCGTCCAGTGTACATTCTCGAACCGTTTGAATTCGCAGTATAAGAGTTTTAGGGATAGGGAGCAAAACATAAGGACCTAGGAACCAATAGGAAAGTACGGGTTTGGCGAAAGATCACAAGCGAGATATACGAGGTAAAAACAGGCTAGTATCAACGGTCGGTTATCCTTCACCTTTCCGATTGTCTCCGTGACGGAAAAGGCTCGAGGGACCTGTCGTTGTCTGTTTAGTCGACTTGACGAAAGAGGCTTTGAGGGTTATCCAACGTCCTTGCTAAAGCCGAGAACGCCGAAACCAAGACGTTCAGTAGAGGAGAACTATCTTCCGGTCAACGGTCGTATAGCTTCTTCCTTTTGCTGGTCGTCTTAAAAAATGCTCTCTAGGAGCAAGCACTGCTTATTCTCACCTTTCGTCTGGGGTCGATCATGACGATGGACACGACTTGAGACTAACCACCGGCATATTCCTGTCGCTCGTATATTAAAAACCTTCTTTTTCATAGATCGTTCGTTCACTTGCGAATAGGTCGTCGTCGTCTTCGTCGTTTCGTCGTTATTGATTGCGTTCGTCGTTGGCCTCAAAAAGCCCTTGAAAAAGTACACATAAATAGGCTTTTTATAGGTCTGTCGTCTATCTTAGGATCTGTCAATAGGTCTGTCGTAAGTAGGCACTAGAAGTGACGGGGATTGTACGTTGCTTAAGATATATAGGTCTAGACTGACTAAAACAAACCCACACTAAAAAACACAAAAATGTCTTTTCACACAAAACCAAATATATTTCTTAAAGCATAGACGGACCAGATCCGTAAACTCTAACTGCCACATACCGGCCGACCGCTGTCTGCAAAAAAGTACTACGAGGAGAGATCCCGTGTAGAACAATCGCAGCACAGCACCTAATTTGAACAGGACACATAAAAGTCCTTAGTATTGAACAATATCTTTGCCGAACACCTTACCGGCAAGATCCCCTTCCCACCATGGGTAATCAAGTGACTTCTGCTAGCCAGTCACTCTATCCATGGAAACGAGATGTGATGCCCGACAAACCCCCGGCCCACCATGTCAGAGGCGGTACAGTGGGTGGAGGCGGGAACTGTGCCGTGGACACAGAAGTAAGTAAGCAGAGTAATGTAGGACGAGATGAGACCATGGTAGGTTAGAGCAAAGTCGTGGTAGGTCACAGTGGCGCTTCCAACGTGGGGCCAAAGAAAGGCGCGACAGAACTGGAATATGTGTTCCGAAAGAAAGCACGTTTCGGTCGCCCCTGTGACATTAGGTCACAGTGGCGCCCGAACGTGCGTCCAAAGAGAAGCAGATGATATTTCTAAAGGAACGCACGATGACGCCGCTACTGTGATATGTCACAGTGATGCCGTCAACGTAAAGCCAAAAAGCAGTAGACAGCAAATAAAACCAAAGCCAATAAAGTCATCTATCGCGTCCGATGACCGCAATAATGACTGGGTGTTCACTCAGACAGAATACGCGGACAATTTTGATACAGACTCGGACGATTGGATGGACTCGAAGACAGCCAACAGACAGGATAGCGTGGTGGCTGAACAACCTATAGGTAGATACGATCCACTGCTACCTACGGTAAGTGCGACTCAGCCGCATCGGCAACCGACATGTACCGACTACAAAGGTAATCGCCCTTACCAGACTTCCGAGCTGTTCTCTCCAATTTGGCCCATAGATTTCGTTTACGGAACGAATCCAGATACTGTCAATGCTTCTCGTTGCCCAAAGGAAAGGCAGGTTTGTTTGACTAAGGACCGTTGTCCGATAGCGAAGGATGATATCGTTAGTGAAGATGATGACGTTGTGATACCCCCGAGTGGTGTGGTAAGTTCGAAGATAGTAGACGATGACAGTTTGACAGAAACCCAATCTGACGTCTCAGAAAAGGAGGGTCCTGCGACCGCCTCTTCAAACACTAAGCTGACTGATCGAACTCATGATAGTCGTTGGGTGTTACCAAGACGTAGAGATACTATCGGTGGACCACGAATAGAGCGTAAAAATACCCCTGTGTATCACGTTCTCCGTCACCCACGTAAGGATAATCTGAGACTTTTTAACACTTTGTCAAATGCCGTATTGGCCAGCGAAGATCTTTTCGCTAAAGCAGGAACAAAATCCGCTAGGCATGCTAATAAGAAAGAAAATGTGCGATGCGAGTATCCGGACGTGCTCCATGCTCTCCGCCACCCTTCAGTTAAGACACCGATAAAGCACGAGCTGTGGTCAGATGAGTCGGGAGATAAGTGTATGCGTTGTGGTCGTCGAAAGCAAGGTAGAAAGATGTCTTATGCAAGAACGTCCGCTAGGGAAAAAGATAGTTCGGATAACGAGGATAGTGATGTCAGCCGCAGTGGCACTTTCCCATATGGCCGACATTCACCTTCGCCGATTCGTCGACGGGGTGCATCGACGTCAATGGAGAAAAAACATTTGTCTAATACGCCACGTACCGACAGGCATTCCACGTCTGCTCGCCAGCTATCACCCTTGTGTAAATCGGGACAACGTTCCACTCGCGAAGTAAGTTCACGGATTGAGCGTTCTAACGTTCGCCATCCGCAAACCCAACAGACGGACAAGACTGAAGACGAACCTGTATCCGCCAAGGTGCGATTTTTCCCTTACGTACCTAGTGTACGAAAGCCACCAACCGACGGCCAAAACCGAAAGAGTAAGTGGGAGGGGAAAAAAGCACATGCCCACCTGCTGGTGAACAGTCGCGGAATCAGGAACGTCGTAAGTCCTGTCGGAAAGCTAGAACTGGTCAGAAAACTAGCGAGCGGCATCATCGATCTTCTAGTTCCAAATCAGAAACAGAAGATAAAAACCACGGTGCTCGGAAAAAGTCGACCCCATCTACGGATGGTAAAACTTTCCACCGCACACCAAGTAGGTTCCCTGATAAGAACTTAGGTTCTACAGTTACCCATGATAGTAAACTGACTAAGTCTAAGGATAAAAAGATTTTGTTTAAGACCTCTAGTCCACGTAATCTACAACGAAACAAGCGTAGGTCTAGCAATAGGGAGAGAAGTTCTTCCCGTGACAAGACTTCGCGAACACCTAGTACTTTTCCGAGTTCGGATCGTAGCACTTCTACTTCGTTTTCTTCTTCTGACAATAAGATTGAAAAACCTGGTAAAGTCCATTCACGAAAACACTTACTTAAACCTCAGAAATTTGACGGAACAGGGTCGTTTGAATCTTTCTGGGCCCAGTTTCGCAATTGTGCGGACCATAATAAGTGGAATGTGAAGGACGAACTGACCTTTTTCTGTAGTACGCTTAAAAGAAGCGCGGCCAATGTGCTATGGGACTATGGAGAAGAAGTGACTAAGTCGCTTTCTAAACTGACCGACACATTAAAACAAAGGTTTGGTGGTTGAGCCTTTGCAGACAAACATTGAATCGAGTTGAAAAATTGTCGACAAAGAAAAGACGAGACCCTTCAGAGTCTTCATGCCGACATGCGTCTTATAGCCGCCCTTGCTTTTCCTACGGCCGATTATGAGTCTCGTGAAGCAATGGCCACTGACGCATTTCTTGACGCTTTGGGAGACACTGATTTGTTTATGCGAATTCGTGATCGTCAACCGACCATCTTAGATGCCGCGCTTGCGATAGCATTACAAATGGAGGTCTGGTCCAAAAACATTCAGAGTTAGCCAACGGAGGCTAAGCCTCCACAAAAACCAAAGAAAACTAGGGAAATAAAAAGGCCCTCTGCCTCTTTCCCTAGTCAAACGGAACCTAGAAATGCAGTGTCGCCGAAGGAAGCAGCAGAGGCAAAGAAATCTACAGTAGAAAGTAAAAAGGCTAAGACGGAGACGAAGAAGAAACTAGAGGAAGTGAAGCGGGAATTAGCATAGTTGAAAGTTAGAATGGCCTATGGGGCACCTGTTTCTTAAACTGGTAAGAACAAGAAATTGTCCTGCCCTTCTCAGTGGACCAACATCGCCGTCCCTTTCTTTTGTGCCGCAGGTAGAACAGCAAGCTCCACGATTAGCTATCCAAGCACCGTACGAAAGGCAGTCGTCTAATGTCCGCTCGAACACTGAAAAACAGTCATGGACATGTATCGATTTGGAATACAACGAGCATAAAAAACTGCGTTGCTTGATACGGGTAGTGGCATTACTGTTGCTGGTTCCGCGCTTGCTGAGGAGTTAAAATGGGAAGTCTTTCCGCCAGATATCACCCTGGTAAGAGCTGCAAACGGAGGAGATATGTTTCTCCATGGAGTCGCACATGTCACATTACGGGTGGGAACCCAAGACATCGACACTGAGATTGTGATATCTCCTAATATGACGGGCCTGATCCTTGGTAGTGACTGGATGGAAAAGAATAAGTGTGTATTCGATTGTAAAAGGAAGCAAGTTTGTGTCAATGATGAATGGATAGCGTTGAAGAGAGAACCGGTTGATCGCCAAATAGGTGGAACTTACGTGACCGCCACTACGCAATTCTCCGCTTCTAGCGTAGATAGAGTTGCCAAAATCAATATCCAATTCTCCGCCCATTATGCAGATAGAGTTGAAAAGAGTACCCAGACCAATTTGCAACCGACAAACTTTGTTAATAATATATCTCCGTCGCTGGTAGACGCCTCTCAACGTCCCAAACAAATGGCCGATACTCTCATTGATATATCCCCGTTGTTGGTAAATAAATGTACAAAACATTAGTTTATACACTTGTTAACGGCAACATTTAAGAACTTGCACATCGAAAACAGCAAAAATTACAAAAGATGATATTGCCCGCATCGCACTGACTGTGTGTCAA
>Ga0209671_1008408_pt1 | contig 10800 bp, 7 predicted proteins | sample WorMetHERISLAND2_2_FD_187401 | JGI IMG/M metagenome (GOLD analysis project Ga0209671, IMG submission 187401) | Marine gutless worms symbiont microbial communities from Max Planck institute for Marine Microbiology, Germany - Olavius geniculatus... | ecosystem: Host-associated > Annelida >...
GATTTCGTGTCAAATGCGTCGGTGATGGACCAGGTCAAACAGCGTCCTATCTGCAGCAGAATACGCGACAGACGTATCACGATGTTTGGACATGTACGCCGTCTACAAGAGTCTGTTCCCGCGCACGAGGCACTTCGTCTGGCAGTCAACACCCGTACAGGTGTCCGACCTGACGACAGGCTGGACTGGAAGCGTCCGCGTGGCCGTCCTCGACATACGTGGATCCGCCAGCTGGAGATCGACGTCGGGCTTACTGCAGCTGCCGCCTGGGATATGGCCGGTGATCGTGAAGTCTGGAGGGCGCAACGACACAACCAGCAGTATAGAAGGCTCTTGATAGCTGGTGTTTGCCAATTCTCACATTGATTTTATGGCAAGGTATTATGCACTGTGTCTAAAAAACATCCCCAACATTTTTGACTGTAACTTGAAAACCAATTATTAGATTTTAATAATTTTTGGTACCAATATTCCTGACACAACTTGTCATCAAATGACCATTCAGTTTTTCACTTCACCCAGCACTTGTTTGTGCACTACCTGGGGAAAACACAAAAATTATCAAAATCTGATAATTGGTCTTTAAGTTACAGTCAAAAATGTTGGGGATGTTTTTCTGAGACACAGTGTACGCCCCTATAAAAATATGTGATAGCCAGTGGCTTCTGTTCCTATATCTGTCCCTATACCTATTGCATTGGTGCTCTGAATCTCCCAGTTGTTAAGATTAAGGACCTTGGTGTATGCTGGAATGACTGTTTTTTTGTAAATTATTTGGATACAAACGTTTTGAATCTGTTTTGAATTTTATGTAGGCGTATATTAGTATTTGTTCTCTCTCGTCTTGTCTGTCCGGTACTGTCGGTTTTTTAGTGGTATTATACTATTTTATACTGTATTTGTATTTGTATTTGTCTTCTGCCTGAGTGGCGAATAAACAAGTTTATCTGGTGGGTGCAGCTTGCGCCCAGTGAAAAATAGGAGGGGGGAGTTTTGATAAAGTTGTAGATCAAAACTCCCCCCTATTTTTTAAACTGCATCTTTCTTTATCCCCCTGTTTTTTACTTTTCCCTATTTTTCACTAGGCAAACTACACCCTTAACAAAACTTTTTCCCTAGAGGGGAAAGAAACCCAAAATGGAGAGGAAACTTGAGTCAGAAATTGTGATCGAAGGGGGAACCTCAGCCCAAAAACTGGGGGGGAAGTTGTGCCCGATTTTGATTCTAGATTTGGGGGAATAGAAGCCACTGGTGATAGCAGTGCAGCAGTGCATGGACTACTGGATAATAGTTGCTAGAATGGAAGATCTCTCTGAGCAATGATCTGTGTGCTGACAATTAAACTGACTATTAGGCTACACTGCGGATAAATTAATAAGCTTATTATGTGCGTGATTTTTGTCAGGACTCGATTTACTTACTCTGTAGGGACATAAGGCTGAGTTGACCTTGGCAGTTGCTTATATAGCGAGATGGTTTTACATTCTGCAGACAGTCACCTGTCTAGCTGGAAACGTATTGATATAGTGTGCATAATAATAGCTGTCGGTTTTCTATAAATAATTTTTATGAACTTTTAGGCTATAGGCAAATATAGAGCTTGAGACTGTGTATATCATGACGTTTTCATTTTTTTCTGGTGAGCACTGATGGTATTTGAGATTAAATGTGCGTATACCGGTATTCAATCGATCAAAGCAGATTAGGCCTACCAGTACTAAAAATTCTGCTTCATACGAATGCTGTCACAGTGCCGGTGCCAAAAAGTTTGAACGTGCATCTGTCCTGCTTTGTGACTTTATGCATCACAGCATTATCCTACCGCCGCCTCGCAAATTACCCCGTTCCTCGCACGAATCCTTGCACGCTCCCCTCGCACTATACCCACCTCGCGCCTCACACCTCGCATTTTACCATCACTCGTCAGCTGCCTCTGACGTGTTTTGTAACCCGACACTGCCGACTCTATAACAGTAACAATGACTTTAATTCTTTTCCTTTTCTTTTCCCTAACCGTCATGGCCCTTCAGAATAGCAGTTATTCGGAATGGCATATCACGTCCTTACATCACCATAGTCACACTATTGCACACAGTGGAGATGGTTTGTTTCATTATTATTCCCGAATGTTAAACCGAATCAGGGATGTTGGGTTAGGGCTAGGGTTATGGTTAGCTATAGTACGCTTTAGCTGTTGTGGGCTATAGCTGCAGTGGAGCCTTAGCTGTAGCAGGCACTCCCCATGTCTACACATTAACATGTTTGTGTGTTGCATGTTTTAGCTGTAGTGTTAGAAAGAATGAACCACGTGACGAGTGTGAGGAATCGTAAGCATGCACTGCGCATGGTGCAGGAACTTGATGCTTTTCCTAAAGTACCTGACAGTTACCAGGAAACTACAGCCACCGGTGGTGGAAGTATGCCACATATTTTGGCATATTTTAATATTTTTAGAAATTATTTTTAATATGTTATTTATTTTCAAAGCAGTTTTCTGATATTTTGTATTTTACTGTGTTTGCAGCAGCCAGTTGTATTTATTATTGGAAGCTTGTTTGTGCAATGAAATAGCTATAAGTCTGTTGAAAAGAAAAGATGTCCAATATTATGTGTATCTTTGTTTATTAGAGGAGAAGGATGTTAGGGAAAGACAAGGAGAATTGGATTCATACTGAGTTAGTGGATCTCTTGATACAGGAAATAGCATTTACACTGATCTGAAGAAAGCAACTGAAGAAGCATTTGCGAAATAACTGTTCGGATCATGTCATTGTTGTAATGTACGGTAATGTGATCTTATCGTAATGTAGTTTGCTGTTCGCGATGTGTTGAGAGCTGGATACGTAACACTACCTGTCGTCAGTGCTTCTGAAGTTGTGACCTAACGGCGCTATACAAATATATTATTACTATTATTATGGGTATGGTTGCTGTTGACACAGTGTCAGTCATTGTATTTATCATAATTGCGGTGCTCGTCGTCTCTGAAATTCGCTACTACACAGCCTCCCAGTTCACATTTGACTACGACGTCGATCCTGACTTTCAGGGGTAATTTACTTTTAGTTGTTTAACATCTAGCATTTCTTTGCTGTGCTTAGAATACACATGAATCCATCGTGATGTTCTTTTATAGTTCCTGTATAGCATACATCATTTAATGCACTATGTTACCACACTTTGTGTAGTGTTTATTGAAATTTTTTGCAGCATGCATAGTGCTGCTTGTTTCAGATAACTGCAGGTTTTACATAATCTGTGAACAACTCATTATTGGGAAACCATGCTTATCTGAAGCAAGAAATCTAATCTAATGCTCATGAGATGTTCAAGAGCCTATGGCAGTTTCCGTTCGCAGGTAGACTTGGTCTATCCTCATCTATTTTGTCGCTCTTCACTTTTTGCAGCCAAAAATGGTTAAAAATCACTTAAAATCAATATTTTTAGGGTTTAAGGTCATTCAAGGTCATCGATGTTGACATTCCTAAGGTCGTCACCAGTGCTTGTTATGATAAGCAGCATATCTGTGCTTGTCTGCAACCATTTTCACGTTAGACGAGCCAGTAGCGGTAGAATAATGTCTTTTTAGGAGGGGTGCCCTTCTTTGACCTCTCATTCGTGGGGACCCCTTTCACCCAGTGGCTTGAAATTTTGTTATGAAATACTAGAGACACTAAGATGGTGAAAATCCGAAGTCTCTATCTCTACTGGTCTTGAAACGATATCGGGTCATGACGGACAGATGGATGGATGGATGGACAGAATTACCATAGCTAATACACGCTGTAGCTATAGCTATGCTAGCTCTCGCATGTAAATACTGTGTTTTAATTTTATGCATGCAAGTAATTGCTGTAGTTGAGTGTAATTTATGGTTGATTTGGTTGTAGAAAGTTGCGGGTCAACATAGACTTGATAGTTGCCATGAAGTGTGAACGTAAGTACTTTGTTAATACTTCATTTCTACTGATCAGCTTTGTACCGATCAGCAGTTTACTGACATTGTTGTTTGTGCTTTGCGAACTGAACCACTGCAAAAAATGATGTGTTGATGTAAAACTTGGCCCAAATTTCGTTGACTGAGTATTACATAAAAGTGGTGTTGTATTTATGTCTCATAGTCTCCTACAGTAGTCGCAGAAGTCTTTTTGATCAGGTTCAGCAGCTGTTGAAATTTGTTTCAAATATAGAGACTGCAGCGCGTTGTGATCGAAAGGCATGTACAGTGCATCAGAAATGAACTGTATTGAAATGCCTTTTCAGTTGCATTGCATTTTCTCTACAAAGTGATGAGCTGGCAGTTCATTTTGTTCCATTTCAGTTCATTTCACGAAGTGAGCAGAGCGAATTTAGTTTATTTCAGATCATTTTGTTTTCTCTGTATGTACCATAACTGTTAAAGAGTTGGTGTCATTCAAGCCTTCTCGCTCATCTGGTTACTTGAATGCTGGTAATGTATACATGTGGGAGGTTCGGCTTAGTTGGTAACTTTGTCGATTGCTTTAGTGAAGTTGATCAGCACTGGGCCCGGTTAGTACTTAGATGAGTGATCATCAGCAGATGCATAAACTATATCGGTAGGTAACTGGCCACCCAGATCAACTCAGCCTGGCCATCCATTCTTTGGTAGACACATTGAGTATCAGCAAAAGCTGGGATGTAAACATTCACAACACACAATTTACTAGCCTGGTATTCGTTGCCTCATAGTGTAAACTGGTGTCTGGCTGATGGCTAAGTAGAGATTATCATGGGATGAGGTGGAAGCCTCTTCCTGCTGGTATAGCCTCTCACACGGCGGACCATCTGATACCTCAGCGAGGTCCCCTGGGCAACTACAGCCGGTCAGTGTGTTTGCACGTGGCTGGCTGTAGTCTAAACTCAGGCAGTCACCCTTTGGTGGATGCTCCCCGGTTTGGCATGATGATACAATATAATGAGACCATGCCAACGCTGGCGGCCAGTAGAAACATCACTTGAGGAAGGTTTCCTCATCGTCATCGGAGGCCAACGAACCGGGCTGACGCACTGGCATGGTGAGAGCATGCCCGCACCGATGGTCGGTCCATGCAGCAACCGGAGAACCGGTGCAGTTTGACAGCAGTTTGGCAGTGCACGTCAATTGTCAACGTTTACTAACGATTACTGTTCGGCAACAATGACAACCGACAACGCCTGCCAGTCTGTCAGCTGTGGGCAACTACAGCCACCTTCGTGTGGTGCCCCTGTTCAGTGAAATGGCTGTTAGCTTGCAAGGAGAGGTGGAAACCTCCGGACGCATCTATCAAGAAATGACGTCCTGGTGGAATTCTTTATCACTTCAGGGCATCTGTCTCACCATATGGGCAGCACCTGAAAGGCTCGCTATGCAACAACAACAACAACAGATGATCGCCCGTCATTGGTCCTTATGTATATGGAAAGGACTTCATATGTGTTTTACATTTGTTTACATCATGTAGACGTGGGAGCAGACGTGCTGGATCAGACTGGACAGAGCACAGAGAGCTTTGGACGTCTGGAGACGGAGGAAGTGTCATTTGAGTTGTCACCGAGGCAGAGTGCCCACTTCAACACAATGCGCCAAATCAACTCCTACCTCCGCGAGGAGTACCACACGCTGCATGAGTTTCTGTGGAGGACTGGATTCAGCGCTTCGTCCTCCGCATGGCCCAAGTGGTCAGTGATTGACAATGTGTTTGTACAAACTAATGAATAATCAGATGATTAGTTATTAATAGTTTTTACTAATTATGCAGTTTTAGTCAATTTTCGAAATTATTAAATTAGTTTACAGGCACATTTGTTGGGATTATTTGCAATAGGGTGGTTGTTGAATATCTTACCTGTTCTGTTTAGTATTCCATATTTTTGTAACATAACTTGACAGCAGCACCTTTGTATTTTAGCATGTTATGGTGCTGTACAAATTGTATTGTTATTATTAGTAGTAGTACTGTTATTAACCACACTTTAGCTGCATCACTGCACTGCAGTTTTTTGGTGAAAAATGGAAATGATGAAGTGACATTTTTTGGGACACACTGTGGTGTACTCTACAGTTGGGCTAATCTATAGTGTTCTGTAGTGTGTAGACTCTGCTGTCTTGTAGCGTACTCTAGTCTTACTGTATAGCATTCGGTGCTGTGTCTAGGGAAGGTGCTGCACCAACTGTAAAAGATGGTTGTCGTTTCCATGGTAGTCTGACAGTCAACAAAGTTGCTGGCAACTTTCACATAACGGCCGGCAAGTACGTTTGGTCCACGATTGTTGCTGACTTACTTAACTCATGTAGAGAACTTTCTCATATTGTTGTATGGTGGCATTGCAGGTCTTGCTCGTCTTTTTGTTTTGTATGGATTCCAAACTCGAAAACTACAAGACATCGAAAACCCATTGGTGCAAATGATCCCCAGAGCAAGACTAATCGCTGCACCATTTTTCTGTTCTAAAGGTCAGGGGTGGAGAGGTGCAGCTCTAGGTTGTTGGCATGTAATATGATTAAAAAATTTCCCGTCATTCAAATTACATAATCATCGTTCGCAACTTTGATCATTCATTAATTTCTGCCGCTGTGATTGTGAGACAGAAAAGCTATAAGACATGATAATTGCATTGCATGGTTAGTTGAGTTTAATTGTTGTTCACTGTTGGTGTTCCGTGTATTTCGTTGAGCCTTTCCGTCTCCTGCCTTCTGCTTTCTTTTCTTTTTTTTCTCTCTTTTTGAATTTTTCCTGTTTCTCCTTTCCTTCCTTTGGAAGTAAGACCCCTGAAATTCAGCTAGTGGGTTTTTTATGGAGCATTATAAGCAACCGGCCAAAATCAAATTTGGTGTATTATAATCTTAAATTATGATACCTGGTAGCAACAATTATAACTAGAAAGCAGTCAGAGCCTGCACATCTCTGCCAAGGCCATGTTGTTCGCTAGGTGGCAGCACCATCTTAGGTTTGGCAGCGGTTTCTCTTATGCCCCATTGAAAGCAATGGTAACAAAAATTTCAGAGTGATCCAGAATCCAGGATTCCTTCCGGATCATCCCCAAAATTGAATCACTGGTAGTTTTTGTTATTCCCAACATTCCCAGAAAATTTCAGAAAGATCCGTCCATAACTTTTTGAGTTATCTTGCTGACACACAGACAAACAAACAAAGTCTGGCAAAAACATAACCTTCTTGGCGGAGGTAATTATTATCCTGATAGTGCAGTTACTGTATCAATGTAGGTCGGTGCCGGTGTTTCCGCGAGGTCACGCCCATCTGTCAATGCACATGAAAGAATCAGGTCTCGAGAACTTTTCATAATTCATACTTTGTTATATTAGCTAGCTATATAGTTTATACATGCAGTTGCTACTGCTTGTATGCTCTCATAATCTGGGAGTTTGACTTGCATTGGCTGTATGGCTTAGAGAGAATTTTCAGAATTAGTATTATTACAGCGAATGACTTAGGGGTGTATAAAACATATGATAAATTCATAACAAGTTTATTTTTAAAAAGTCTAACTTTGTCAAGAGGTAATTTTGTCATTATATGTGGTTGTGGTTCTCTGCTTTAACAGATCTGAAGCATTGTCAGTAACTCTTTGCTATACATGACCTTATTATGTATTGTGTTAGTTTTCCTGATAGAAGGCAGTAAGTGATGGTAGTATTCAGCATTTAGCCTTACAAAGCATTCAGTCCACATGTCTGGTTGTATGTCTGCTATGGAGCTTGCTTCTTTCTGTTTGTTATCATATTAGCACAACATGGAGAAAAATAAACCAAATTATTTTTTCACCAAGTGAATTCTGTGATTTTTGCTTTAGCACTTGGAACATTTTATTTCGATTCGCTCTATATGTGTCTGCCATGCAAGTGTATGATTGTTGAGGCCGAACCTGATTCATGATTACATGAACATGTCTCGATTTGCGTAATTGGCAGGTTTCCGTGTAGGTGGAAGTGTCTGTGGAATTGCATGCGATCCCAAGAATTTTTATTTTTCCCGTATTTTATGTCACTTTGTCAGCATTTAGTTTACATTTTTCAGTGCATTATCTGAGACTAACTTGATGATTGATGATTTGAATGAAAGTCATAGGCTCTATACAATAAGTGCAATACTGATGACACCAAGTGATTTGGCTAAACTGCCTTTAAATTGATGTGCATGATATATTCATATCCTGCCATCTGCCATCATTATTTCACTTTTGGCGTGTGTGAAGCAGGAGGGAAAATTACAACAATTCTGGGCCATTTTATTGTTGATATAATTTTGGTGTAATCTGTGTTTTCCTCAATGTCCATTTAATTGACGTTTTTTTCTCTGCGAATTAGGTTGGGCTTTAATGATTGTATCATATGGTCATGCCTTGGTTGTGGTGTAGAGTACAACTTCTCTCATAGAATCATAAACTTTTCCTTCGGTGAGCCGGTCGCTGGGATGGTGAATCCGTTGGAAGGAGATGAAAAACTGACGTCCGATCGTAAGTCAGATTATCTGTCTTTGTTGCAATTCTTTTCAGCTTTTCTCATGTGTCTCTGCACATTATATCATCCAGGTTAACTTCGTTTCCTATCCTTCCACACTAGTGGGACAAGCAATGGTGGGGTCAACGTGGGGTTTCTTTACGTGTGTTGGCCTGTTGGGTGATTTCATGTGGCAGGTGATGCGCTCTGTATCTCTGAGATTGGTTGCCATAAAGAGCTCTGTGAATACTGCGTACTTGCTTTTGCACCTACGTTTCAAACTTCTGTTTTGACATTTGACCTGCTGCAAATGCTGAGTATTACGGTACTTACTTACTTACTTTGTTGTACATGTCTTCTTTGTCATCTTGTAGCAGGATCGTCTAGTATTCCATTCTGTGGCTGAAAAGGTTAGGGTCACTGGACGTCAAAAACCTCTCGAAAATATTGCATATTTTACATCACTGCTTGCTTACTTAAGGCTTGCCAGGGCCATCAGTTGCAGTTTAGCTAGGCAGTCGGAAATTGGACTTTAGTTGACATTCAGAATAAGCAAGACTGTGTAGTAGCTGCATAGATGGCTGCATATTCGGTCTGCAGTGGGCTGATGTAGTTTTACACTAAACTGATTTGCATGCGCAGACAATCGCATGTATCAGTACTTCGTGCAAGTTGTGCCGACAAAAGTTGATACGACGTTTTCAACTGTTGACACATACCAGTATGCCGCTACGGAGAACGTGAGCATTTCTTTATCATTGTTTGCTTTCAGATGCACATAATGTAATGTAGATGTATTAATTTTTCAGCATCATGGTCAGCATTGGTGTTCTATACAGTTACAACGTGTGAATGATAGGCATTCATGCAGTATATTTATGCTTACTGAACGTGTTCCTGTTACCTGTTTTGTTAAACAACTGATTTTCACCATCTTTTCTACTGACGCTTGGTCACATTTTTGAAATTACATGCAGTGGTGCACTGCATTTTGGTAATGTTATTTCGGCATACGTTTTTGTTGATACTGCTATCCAGCGTTGCTGTGGATGCTGTAGAAAGTTTTATGTAATTGTAGCTAATTATAATTGCTCAATATTCTACTGTATTGCTTGTTATTGTACTTAAAACTGTGCTGTATTTGCTGCGACAATGTTTGTTTATGGGAAGAATCGTACAATTAGTCATTCAAAGGGCAGTCACGGAGTGCCGGGAATCTTTGTCAAGTATGACCTCTCGTCACTACGAGTACACATCCGTGAAACTCATCAGCCATTCTGGCAATTCCTGGTCCGCTTGTGTGGCATCGTCGGAGGCATATTTGCCACTTCCGGTGAGTGACCACAGTGTCGGCTTTTTGGCTTAGTTGACGTGAAAATGCTGAATCGTACAGCAACAGAAAGTAACTAGACTCGTTTAGTTTTGTTTGTAAAATGAAAATAAGTAAACCAAACTGTTCTGATCGAATTTACTTCAGTTTAGACCTGTTGCTTTTTGCATACTTTTAAGTGAAATGTGTTTGGGTATGACTTTCTTGTTTGTAAATCAGTTTAGTTTGGTACCGGCTTCACTCCGGGAATGCCACGGCAGTGTATTGGAGATGTCTGGCCGTACTGCTTTATAATTGAGGTTTGCACTTACAGCCAGCTCAGGGTTTTGGAAAGAAAGATACCCTATACAAAGATGTGAGAGAGAGTGCTGGTGACTGGGATTTAGGTTGCATCCACGTAGACAATGAGTCTGCATTTTGGTTTGTGAGCGAATAAAACAACAATATTTCGCTGCATCATTAATAATATTACTAACTGCGCATGCCTGGCAGCAAACAGTTCTACGGTGGCATAAGTTTGGACGTCGGTGTCATCATATTTTGTATAAATTAAGTTTATGCTATTCGTATGTAGTTTTTTTTCACACATGACCTGTACTCATCAGTTTGAATGGCTGCCATTGAAATATGTATGCAAACTCTTGTTTACTGGAACCTGTATACAAGTATGTGTGGCTCGGTAGCCTAACGGTAACGTGCGGACTTGTAATCCTGAGGTCACTCAGGGGCGCAGGTTCGACTCTGCACCAGGACACTGCCGGGTAACAACCTTAGGCAAGTTGTTCACACACATGTGCCTCTGTCACCAAACAGTATAATTTGGTACCGGTCAAAGGGTGGTGATGCCCTGAGGCTGGGAAGGTAACCATAGGTCTGGCATCACACTGGCCATGCGTCACGGACTCAAGTGGTTTATCCACCTACGGGCTCAACGGCCGCGAGTGGGAGATGAGCACCCCGCCTACGCCCCAGCTGGGGCATGGCTGCCTTTACCTTTACCTTTGTATACAAG
>Ga0209671_1008409_pt1 | contig 10799 bp, 6 predicted proteins | sample WorMetHERISLAND2_2_FD_187401 | JGI IMG/M metagenome (GOLD analysis project Ga0209671, IMG submission 187401) | Marine gutless worms symbiont microbial communities from Max Planck institute for Marine Microbiology, Germany - Olavius geniculatus... | ecosystem: Host-associated > Annelida >...
AACAGGCACACCGCGCGATGCACTAGCCCTGTATCCATGGTCTCGCAGTGTAAAAACTGGTGTCTGGCTGAGGACTAAGGAAACGGAGATCATCGCCGCTTAATGGGCCTTAAGGCTCGGGAAGGACTTTACGTTTACGTTCAATTTTGTATGAATTGTGTTGTGATTTTCTGTACATGGCCTTTCACTTTCACTTTCACTTTGCATTTGTCTTAACAACTTGTTGTACAAGAAATCCACAATAAGTGGAGTTTAGGACTAAATATACACTGTGTCTTAAGAAAACATCCCCAACATTTTCGATTGTAGCTTCAAGAAAAATTATTAGATTCTAATAATGTCTGGTGTGAATATTCCTGACACAACTTGCCATCAAATGACCATTCAGTTTTCCACCTCGCCTAATGTTTGCTTCTACACTACCAAGGGAATAGACCAAGCGAAATATGCGTTGAAATGCGCAAAAACGTGAAAAAAACATCCCCAACATTATTGATCATAACTTGAAGTAGCATTATCAGATTTTAATAATTTTTGGCCGAAATATTTTTTGACACCACTGGCTATTGAATGACTGTTTAAGTTCCCACCTCTCCTAACGTCTGTCCTGCACTAGGGAAAACAGACCAAGCAAATCATGTGTTGAGATGAATGAAAATTAACTTCAATAAATTCCATCTATCAACATCTCTGGGCCTCAACAGCCAGTCGATAACAAAAGTTGATCGTCATAAAGCAGTGATGACGTTCAGGAATGTTTATGAATTCAAGAAGTGACTGGTGAAGTCTGGATTGGTCTGAAGCAAAACATTATCAATACTGCTGTCAACGAACACGGAAAGCGTCTCCATGCCTGTGTTCACACAATGGCCCACTGTTCAAGCAATTTTGCTGTAGGCAGTTGAAAACTAAACAGTTGGATGAAAAGTCAACCATAGTGTCAAAAAAGTTAACAAAATATGTTTTTGTGTGTTATTTAGATTAAACAATAAAACTGCATTGTGTAAAAAGCCAATATTTTGTTGGTTCTGTTTTCTCCAGGTAGTGCATAAACAGATTTTGGGTGAGGTCAGAAATTGAACATTCATTTTATTTGGCAAGTTGTCTCAGGAATATTTGTACCAAAAATTATTAAAATCTCATAATCCTACTCCAAGTTACAATTGAAAATGTTCAGGATGTTTTTTTTGAGACACAGTGTAGATGCTGCATGTTGATGTTGTTCGTGTGTGCATTGTTGAAACAGATGTGGAACCACAACTGGGCGCCGTCGGCGAACATTTAACCTCAGTCGAGATACTGACGACTGGCCTCATGAAGTGAAACAAGCAACCTGTTCTGTTAACACTGCCTCTTACGGACAAATATTTGTCGATAGATTACCGCATCAGTTTTCTCTTGTTTTCGTTCAACCTCTCACGATCATTGTGACACTGAGAATTATGGGACGTTGCTGTTAGTATGATTAAGTTGAGTTTGTTTGTTCCGTCACCCACACGTTCTGTGTGGTGTTTTGGCATTGGACGGTGCAGTATTTGCCAGCATTGATCGTGGATTATTGCTTCGAGAAATTGTTGAAAGTTGGCGCTTACGATGTAGCAGTTTCTCCTTTACTTTTTGGCTTCGTTGTGTCCAGTTGGTCACCGTAGGTTGAATAAACCCCGAATTATTTGACGTCATTGTATTTTTGAATCACCAGAGCACGAAGACTTTTTCAAGTGAGCTGAATGAAGTGTGGCACTAGATGGGTGATAGCAGCTCACAGTGTACCTCAAACAAACTGTGCATTTATTGGCAGGCTGATGAAGTAAAACTATCAGTTGTGTATCGTGTTATGATGACGAATCAACCGTTGATAATACATAATAAAGTTTAGCGTAGTGTTTTCGAGTTGTCAGTCATTTACTGTAGTGTTTTTTCCTACCTGGCAGTGTTACATCACAAGCTAAACTTAGTTAGTCAGTTAATTGTCACCGAAAATGCAAGCTAGGTCGATGAATAACGATTAGCGTGAAACAGTGGCGAGGTACGAACTACGAACTATACATGTAGTTCTATTTCAACCCCCATGTATAGAGTTTCATTCCATTATCGTGTCCAATTTTAGTCATCGCAATTCTGTCTGTCTGTCTGTCTGTCACACGGGTGGATCAGTCGAAAACGGTGCAAGCTAGGATCACCAAAACTTCATCATTGGCTGCCTGGAAGACTATAGTTTCAGAAACCGTAAAGTCACACTGTTCGCTGACTGACTAACATGACTGCCAGCAATTAACCAAAGTGAAGCATTGACCGTAGTGTTACTTCTTCTTTTCCAATAATGCACATATCCTCTTGCGAGTAATGTCGTGCATGGCAGAGGTGCATGAAGTGCCGGGAACAACTGTTGAACAGTATGTCGATGACTCTTTACATACTCTACTGGAAAAGTCATTTAATTTTGTGTGGCCTAGAAAGTGATCACCCTGTCAGTTGCCTTTACTGCTGTGTCTTACAAGAAATGTGAGCTAATGCTCATGGGACGCGCGACAGCCTATAGCTGTTCCTGTTCACAGTGCAGTAAAAATATAAAAAAAATCATCAAAAAGCCGTATTTTGGTGGTTCAATGTCATTTAAGGTCATCTCGTCACCAGTGTTTCTTATGATAAGCAGCATGTCTGTGCATATTTGCAACTTGTGTTCATGCTAGACAAGCAAGTAGCAGTAAAATAACCACTTTTTAGGTCGGTTACCTCTTTTTGACACTCGTAGGAGTCAGGACTTGGACTGCTAAAATCTGTGCTTAATGCTGGAAATTTCGCATTCAGGTTGTTTTTGTCTATCTCCATCCATTTCGTCCATTTCATCATTCACTCATTCGTTTAATGGCAGGCTAGAAAACAATGCTCAAGGCAGGATAATGATACATGTGCAAAAAAGCATTAACAACAACGTCTGTGACAATACCTCATACCAAATAGCCACCAACAAAAACTTAACGAAGTTTCAAGCTTGCTGCGCTGCGACTGAGTCAGTAGTGGCATTCAGGCCTATAGACAGAAAGTGTCCTGGTGGCAGTATGATATGGAAAAATGCGTCCTGGTGGCACCGACTCCCTGAGTTGACAGACGACTTGCGTTTTCGGCAGTTTAGTTACTTATTTTGCAATCACTGGAATCAGAGCCTCGTTTTCGCTTAGCGCTGCGGTAGTGCGTGATTGCGGTAGTTTTGTTTTTATTTGCTAAAATTTTTATCATTTGGCTGTATTAGATTCACTATCTAGATGTTCAGCTGACGGATACATCCGCTGTCTACTTGGACACGGAAATTTGGCGTTCTATGGTAAATTTTATGTTCTGAAATTACATAGTATTTCTGCTCTATGATTGTTCGATATTTTGTTGGGTATTATTTCTGTGATTGTCTTGAAGTCACGCACTGCGCCATGAAGAACAGTGATAAATGTTGAGATATTAATGTAATTTAATTAAAAGTTCAATGAAGGTGTCATTTGCCCTAGTGAAGTTCGATGTTATCTCATTTAGTTTTAACACTATATTCACAATAAATATTCAGTTATGTCAATCTTTCATTGAAAGGTTCTAGAGCATTTCATTGAAAATTTTCAAAAATTCTCGATATTTACTAAAGTTTTAAGTCTTGTCCTTTTCCAAGATCTCGCATAACCGACAGAGATGGCTGTGGGTGGGTAATAAGTGGATATGCGGATGTGCGATGTGGCAATGGGTAAAAGGCGGATAAAATCTGTGGATGCTAAGCGCGGATGTTTGGGTAAAAGACTGATTTGCGGATAACAGTTGTCACGTACATTACCAGTCATGAAAGTTGTTGAGTTTTTCAATCATTTGCTCCGTAATTAACTACTTAGAGTATGCTTTATTGGCAGCAATCGTTTGAAGTCTGCCACTGCACGTGACACTGCATGACAATAATGTAGGCCTACAGTGACATCACGCAACATCGAACGACAACGGATGACGACAACGATGACTACTAAGTGCAGCAGGAGCTTAGGCCTACTATTGTAAACCCTGATTTGCCAACTTACTTAATTTGCCAACTTACGATTTTAACTTGAACGATGTGCAAAGCACGGCAATTTCAATAACGTGCCATGGTGCCTGTCACAAAGCATGGCGCCCAAACATCTGGCGCCCAAAGGCCCGCCCCCAAATTAATACGCGGTTATACACCGCTTACTGGGTCCAGAGGCGTGGCTGAGTACGATGGGTAAAAGGCGGGTGTCTTCCGCATCAACATCCAACTTTTATTCGTTGCCACATCCGCAGATACGCACATCCACTTTTTACCATCGTCTGACAGAGACGTGTGGATCTCAAAATTTTGAGTCTGTTTCAGGTCGTGGATTTTGACGAAGGATCCATGTCCGCAACTTGAGAGAAATATTGGATCCACTGTCAGTTCGTGTCCACACTGAGTAGGCCTAGTTTTTAGTGCATATGGTAGGCCCAAGGCCTAGCAGATTTTGACAAAATACCAGCTTAAAATGCTTTGGGATGCATTTTGCTAAACAAGACAGAAATTAAACTTGCTTTCCAAAGTTGGTTAACAGTACAATTACAAAAAATATACTTGTCACGGAAGAGGATTCACATCAGTCTTGAGTCCGCAAATTTTGCCTGCCTTTGATCCGCTGTCAGTCTGCATTCGCAACTGCAGATCTGTGTTCGTGGACAAGACACGTTTTCAATTCGGACATCTCTGATAACCAATTTACCACTTTATTCTCCAAAAAATTGTAACTTATCAAATTTGAGCAATTTAGTGCATTTATGATTAGCTCAGTGCTACGGTCAGTTCGGCGAACTGAAAGATTGGTGACCAAAATTACTATCATCAGTTCACCAAACTGAGTCGAAAGAATCAGAATTTACTAAAAGCAGTTCGGCGATCTGAAGAGCAGTGAGTTGGGCTACTAGAATCAGTTCGGCTGCACTGCTGTTAATTTCACACCACCACCAGTACTGCATTAGAGATGGTGAATAGATTCACTAATTTTGAAGTAAAAAAATATTAGGAGGACTTTTTATTCAGAGTTCGAGTAAACTCATCGTTACCAGCGCTAGCTGCTGAGATGAAATCTGCTCGGTTGGAGAGGGACGCTATAGATCTACCATGACTTGTGCAGATGGACTAAAAATGATTAAGTGCCACAGTTCTTATTCATATCTTTTCAAAATACTGCAGGAGAGGCTAAAAATCTTTCAGTTTACTCTCAGATGGACAATGGCAGAATTGGGCCATAGTGGTCTGCGTACTTACAGCATAGACCTAAAATCTTATTGCACAACTTAGATTTATTTATTTCAGCTTTATTAGATAGTTCGGCGGCATCGGGCATTATCCGTTTTCCCCAAACTGAAAGTAGCAAATTTTGCATTGCTTTTGTCAGTTCACCTAACTGAAAATAGAATTAACGTTATGACTTTGGTATCAAGTTGATAAAAGATCAATAGATTTGGCCTATTGTTAGGGGCATAGTTTACTTGATCGGCAAAATCTGAACCATGTCACAATGCACATCAAGAACTGTGGTTATTGGATATTAGACATTTGATGTAAATGCCATGTCTTACAGTGCAAAGACATTGAAAAACGACATCCAGTTCTAACTTACTAACCCCAAATGTCCAATAACCTCGGTTCTCTAATGCACATAAAATATTTTATAAATTAAACCTTTAGAATTGTTAAATTTTCATCGTTTAGCACTTAAAAAAGTGATTTCAACCAATTTTTGTAATCCCGAAATCCTGGGATTGGGATGCCACCAATCTTAGGATTTCGGAGTTACGAAAATGGCAAAAATGACTGGGATCCCAGCGTTGCAACCGCCAGTTGTATGTCTGTGCATGAGCAGAAGTTGGGCAGTCAGTGTGAGACCAGCAGAGCATGGAGCCTGCACCCAGTGCTCAGATTGTGGGCCAGGAGTTTGTCAAGCAGTATTACACCATGCTGAATGCTGCGCCGGAACATCTGCACAGGTAGCTCACGGCTCCCCATTGTCCTGAAATTCCTGAAATGTCGCAGATGTCCTGAAATTGTCCTGAAGTCAGCAATTGTCCTGAAATTTTACTCATTTGGTCAGAATGTCCTGATATGGACCTTTGTTAGGCTGACATTATGGCATTGCATTCATTGTGTACTTTACTTAGTTAACAGGACTCTTATCAGTACTTTTGGCTTACTTACTTACATACTACAGTTTCACCTTAGTATGTTTATTATAGGACTGCAATACTGATCTGCTTCAATGAATAACATTTCTGAGGATAGAAAAATGTGCATTTTCTGTGTCTTGTGCCTCGTGAAACCGACAAAATGTCCTGAAATTGTGCTGAAATTTTGTAAACATTGCATCCTGAAATTTCACTTTTTGCTCCTGGGAGCCATGGTAGCTGCATCAGCCAGCCTCCAAATGCTGCTCTTATGCCATTACACCATACTACACTGTCCGGTAAAAAAACTGACCCCTTAGACATCGTGCAATAAAAATGTTAAATCTGAACAAATTTGAATAAAGTTTCACACACTTAATCCACAATAAATTCGTGAAATGATTGCCAAATTTTGTTGAAAAATATTATTTTGTATCAAAATTATTAAATGTTGAATATCGATGACAAAATATCGCTGTTATCAATATGGTGTTACATAAGTAAACCCCGGTGTACATTTGCGTAACTTTGACAAACAGCATTTGATTCTGGCAAAATTTTTTATCAACAATGCATCATCCATTGGCAATCAATGTGCCAAATTTCAGTTAAATCTATCTACGTAAACGATAGTTACAGTGGTTTTTCTGAGGTCGCCTCAAAACGTGAAGTGTCCAGTATTAGGCAACCGTTTGTTTAATCCTGACGGTGTCCGTGGCTTGCTGGGAAATTCCGTGATAAACTTTTTAGCACCATACCTTTTCTCTTGTCTCAACAGTTTAATTAAAACATGATGTCTGCAGAAAACCATTTTGTTATTGTTTACGTTATTTTGATTGCATCAACAAACGTCAATTTTGATTGAGTGACTGCAGTATGTAACACCATATTGGTAACGGAAATATTTTGTTACCGATATTCAACATTTAATAATTGTGGAAAAGAATAATATTTTTCAACGAAATTTGGCAATTGCTTTAGGAATTTATTGGGAATCAAGTGTACAAAACTTTATTCAAATTTGTTTAGATTTGACATTTTTATTGCACGATGTCTGAGGGGCCAGTTTTTTGCCAGACATAGTGTACTTAGACTACTGCTCCTGCTAATTTACATTTTTTATTTATCCACCCAATTTTCCTGTCGTTACTTCAGAACAGATTTATTTGTGAGCTTTTGGTCTGACTGTGGTAGTTTGTAGAGTGAAGTATTTGGAGATCACGACCTTTATGCAATGGCCCACCTGTTTAAGATATTTCATGAAAATCCATTTTTATCTTTTTAAGCAATTTTGTGGAGAGACAGAGAAACAAGAGTCAGATAGCAGTAAAAACATAACGTGCAAAAACTTTGTTTATTAATAACCAAGTGAGTAATCGAATACTGTCATGTCAAGTGGTGTACGTTGTTGTTATTGTCATCAGTGAATGTCCAGAAGCAGGCTAAAGTGTCATATTTCTGTCCAACATGAACACTTTTTACATAAACTGCAACAAAGACTAGACTAAACTAATGCTACTAACGCTGCAACTTCCGATGCTGGACTTGTACTCCTTATACAGATTGAGGGATCAGACCATGTACTGTATGCAGCACATCATATAATTTGACTGCATACAGTGTTTGTCTGTCTGCGTGCTGTAGGTTCTATAGCAACAATTCCAACTTTGTTCACGGCAGCATGGATGGCCGTCCTGACGAGCAGCAGACTGTCACTGGCCAGGCTGTTAGTATAAATTTCCCTTTGTGTCTATACGCTCATTGTCATTATCATCATCATCATCATAACCGCAAGTGCTTTGAGAACTTCACTGGTTGCGTGTTCCTGAGCACATCCAGTTCCGGTTATGTGTGCTGGCTTACCACTGCGTGCACAGCACAGCGCCAGCCTACCTTGCTGACAGTCTCCAGCTGACTGCCGACGCCCCTGCACGTCGTCGTCTGCGTTCTACCGACACGATGATGCTGCCAGTGCCGTCGATGCAACGCGCTACCATCGGCGACCGGGCATTTCTGGTGGCCTGGAACAGTCTGTTACCTGCGACGAGAGATGCCATCTCATGCTGCAGTTTCGCCAGTCGTTTCTGGACTGACATGACCTGTACCGACAGTCTTGCACTTATTAGCTTAGTGCTCGCAACATACTTATGTACAGTGCCCCTGCAACATCATTTGATGTGACAGTGTCACTTTAATCTGTTTCTCATTAATAATAATAATAACAATCATTATCATCATGTGAATATCTCGAAGCAGGCCTATGGCGTCTGTTTCTGTACGTCATCTACAGCTTTACACACAAATTGCAAGCAAAAACTGAACTAATAGTACTGTAATTTCGTTCCCTGATGTCTGTCTGCTTAGTTAGAACTTATCTAGTAACCCATCTATATACATTTTTCAGTTTCTGTTTACAGTGTGCAAAAGTTTCTTTTTTTTATTTTCATGCAGATTTCACATCTTGCTGCCAACAGCGGTCTCATGTCTTGTAGTTTATTTTCAAAATCTGAATACAAATTGCATATCACTGTCTGTTTTAGATTTGCTGTGTAATAAAGAGCCATTGTAAAGACGGTTGAAGGTTAAAGGTGGTGATATAGCTCTTAATGAGAAGCCCGTCTCAGAGCTACCGGAGCATCACCTGCCATATGGGATCACACAGTGTTACCTGCCACTCAACACAGTTGAACCCGACCCACCTTAACCCTAGCCAGATAAACTGGTACTCGATTTACCTACCCTGGACGGATGGAAGGCTGAGTTGACCTAGGCAGCTGGTTACATACCGAGATGGTTTACTTGCCATCAGAGTAATAACTGGGCCTGGCGTAGAGTAGCTTCGTTGATTGGATGAAGTGCATTACCACTCTGCCAAGCCACTCACCTGTACATTGTACGTCAACATCCTGCTGCAGTTTGATTTGGTGAATGTGCACTGACTGGGCAGGAGATCCACAAGAAGATCATGTCTCTGAACTTCAGTAACTGTCATGCAAGAATCTGTCAGGTGGACTGTCAGTCTAGCGTTGCTGGGTCGGTCGTCGTACAGGTAAACAATTCATTCACCTGTGCTGTTTATCCAATCCATAAGCAGTATCACTGTCATTTTAGCTTGACATTGATATTGCAAGTGGGAAATGACACTGGGTGAGGTCAAGTTTTGCTAAGACTACAGTCTTGACTTGGCTGGCAATTTTCAATGTCAAAACAATACAATTAGAGCCTAGCTTGACTAAGCAAATGTCCCAGTTCATTATTTAAGCGTAATGTTTACTTTTTGTCCAGTAAAATAACATGCAGCATCTGGTAACTAATAGGCATTTTGTTACTTACTATCTAGTGGTGTTAACTACGCAGATGACACGAGCGTAAGTAGTGACGTCATCACTGGCACAAATATTGCACAAAATTTCTTTTATATCCACAAAATAGCCATGTAGGCAAACACGCTAATATTGCACACATCACCCGATTAACGTAGGCCTAGAAAACACTTTTATAATGTTAATTTAACTAATCTTATTATTGCAGTTATTTGGCGGTTGCATTAAAAAGATGGACGACCACAAACGAAAGTCAAGATTGAAGTCAAGCCCAGCTTGTAGATAAGTCCAAAGTCGAGACCAAGTCAAGACTTTAGTCTAAGGTTTGCAATAGTGATGTTTTTCAGCTAAATTGCTTGATATTACATCATTGTAAATCTTCAGTGTTTTTCTATTTGATGCAATTTTTTGTACCTTTTCTGCTAATACTGGCAGTTAATCCTTCCAATTTTATACATTATCCTATGCATTGTCATTACTGGTAGAAGAATTAGTGTATTCTTTTCTGTGGAAAATCAAGTTTGAAATGTTGATTTTTATGTGGTAAAATTTGACATTTAGTTAACCGGTATTTGAAGTCTTCTTCCAAGCTGTTGACGATAATGCCCCTTGGTTACTGAAACTGAAAGTGAAACTAGGTGTGTGTTTTCCATGACTGCAGGTGATTGGTGAGCTGTCAAACAATGGTCAGCCAATGCGTAAGTTTGTCCAGTCGTTTGTGCTTGCTCCGCAGTCGGCCAAGAAGTACTACGTTCACATTGACATTTTCCGCTATCAGGACATCTACCCGCTGACAACTGAGTGCACTGAATCTGACTCGCAATCTCATGACCAGTCTGCTGAAGGTAACGGCTGTCTGTCGTTAATGTAGTTTGCTTTCTCTGGTGGACTTTGACTGCTCTGTGGTGTATGGAAAGACTGACTTTGTCATAGCCAGCAGTTGTGTAATGGAACAGATTATCCCGGAATGATCAACAAGATCCATCAGTTCTTGCTTTTACACAGAGATCTTTTACAAATGTTTGATGGTCACAATGTTGCTTTAGTTAACTTAATTTCTAATCTTTTTTCATTGAGTTTTTATCTCTCTGTCATTGCAGTAAATAGGCCTGATTTTGTGCAGTAATAGTTTTATTTTTGTAATTGGTTGGCCCAAGATGCCTCATGAGCAGCGATTTACCATTGTGAAACTGTTTGCAGACTCATGTAGCTTTTTGCAAGTTTAATTATTGTTGCGTTGTTATCTCTGCCATGTATAACATGGTAAACTTGGTGAATAATGTCTTCACAGTCGTG
>Ga0209671_1008410_pt1 | contig 10799 bp, 4 predicted proteins | sample WorMetHERISLAND2_2_FD_187401 | JGI IMG/M metagenome (GOLD analysis project Ga0209671, IMG submission 187401) | Marine gutless worms symbiont microbial communities from Max Planck institute for Marine Microbiology, Germany - Olavius geniculatus... | ecosystem: Host-associated > Annelida >...
GTCACACACAGTGTAGGCCCTAGAATAGTTTTCTTTTCGCCTCGTGATGACGTCAGTTGCACGGTTGATGCTGTCGGCGAGGTGATGCTGTCGGCACCGCTATTTGCGGTGTGAAAAGAAACAAACTAAATCGTTTAGTTAAACTTTGGTCTAAGTACAGACTTTAGCGTTCAGTTTTAGCTTTCGCTCAGCGAAAAGGCTCGGCGAAAGTCTAAGTCAAAAAGTGAAGTCGCCCAATGTGTGGCAACAGGTATCTTTATTTTTTATCCCACGCCCTGATGCTCTTCACTTCCATTAAAACGTTTCAGTAATCGGTATAGAATCACAAAACGCAGCAAACAGAATATCTATGCGATCGATTTTTTGGCAGCAAATTGCAATAAATGACACCGCAGACAATATAAATGGACCGAACAATGTGACGCAGCGCGCGGGTCACTATTGACAATATGTCACTTACACATTAGCTGCTAATAGAGAATTATTAGTCCTGACATTGACATACTCCAGGTGGGCAAAAAGGTAAAAAAGGCAAAGTCTTATACTTGCTATAGCGCTTCTTACATGAGACGGGCCTATGGCCAAAAGCGCTTTTACAATCTCGGAAATGGCAGCTGATCGGCATGCGCTAATAACCGCAGCGCACTATGCGGCCATCCATTGCTCGCGTCAGCGAACAATTGGACCCGCGGTTTGCAGCAGTTAGCAGACATACCACCACTGCTCTAGGCCTTCATCCCGTAATTTGTAAGCTTCTACCAAAAGTGGCATATTTTTCAACTACGTCACTATAATGCCAGATAAACTGCAAAACACTAGACATTTTTATACTGTTTCAAAAATGTTAATATTTGCCATTGTTATATAGGTATATCCAGTTTGAATGTGTTCATTTATTTAGAAGAAAATCTCCATAACTCTTTTGGAACTTTACTCTTTCCACACGTAGCTCAAACAACGTTCATCTTTAGTTAATCTAATCATCCTGACAAAATAACAATTTGTTCGCATAAAACAGAATTTCGTTTCCGTTAACAAAGCGTCGACGTCATTCAATGAAAATGATAGATAAGTAAAAAAATTGCAAATAAAATGTATTCAGCAAAGGAAGAAACTTAAACGCCAAATGGGTGTCACTTTTTTGTCCACCCAGTACATATTACCGTGGTCATGACAACATATATCAACAAGAAGAATATAGTGCTGTTGTTACACCGGTTCGATATTAATTTATGGTTTCGCGCATTCGCTCGGCTACAACCGGATCAACGGAAATGCATCACGTGACAGACAAATAAACGCGACCGGAAATGAACACAATACTGTTTCCGGCGTCAGTGTAACAAAAGATATGATTGGTTGGATGTGTGGATGACGCGAAATGTGACGTCGCTTCCAGGAGTGCGTTCATGCTTTATCAACCATCAACAGCCGAGCTTTCCTGGTTGTCCGTCCACAGATCTGCGACGATCTGTCGCAGCAAATGACGTCTGAAGTTTCGTTTAGTTTCCTATTCGCAGCAATTAAGCATTTCTCTTTGATTCCATCAAGAAATCATTTCTTCAACTGTTTCCTGGACACCACACTGAATGGCTTTTACCACGCTGACAACTTTGAAAAGTCATCAAATGATATTGATTCACGTCGGACTATAAAGCCGCGTACAAAGCGACAGAAATTAACTGAAATTAAATAAACTAACTGCAGGTTCGTTCGCTCAGTGTAGACGCAATTGATTTCGGCTCAGTGCGGTGCGCTTCATTTTCGCTTTAACAAAAGCATACGTCACTTATACGGAAATACGGTCAAAAGCTATCGCGACATAAAGCTACTTGATGTCAGCAGGTGTCGTGTAAATCTGAGACAAGAACGGCCGTTTGTTATCTGTCGTGGCGTTCACCGAGGGACACGTTACGACGAGACAGCGACAAATAAGTTACTGAATCACGCCACGTGCGATACATTTCACCTTCCACTTGATATATGGGGATGTTTCCCTAAAACTAGATAGCCAAAGTTGGGGCTCCAAGAAACAAGACACAAAGCTAAGTATTCGACAATTAATTTCCCAGTGTCCCAACCAATACGACCACGATACGTCAACGTTAACAAAAAATTTGAGCTAATGCTCACGAGACGCGCGAAAGCCTATAGCAGGTTCTGTTCAGTAGTTTAGCTAAAAATTGGGGTGTTCACGCTAAGTTAATATACAAATACCAAATTCTCTATCTGGATCGCATAACGATAAAAGGTAAAAAGGTAAAAACTAAAAATGTCAATTTGTACAGCGCATCTCGCGCTTTTCGTCACTAACCCGAGCCGCCAGCCGCACAGCCACCACGTGCAGCCTGCAGACACAGGCTAACGCAGCGGCCGGCTAGGAAGCCCCAGTCAGCTGTACTAAGGTCACCACCTGCAGTAACCCATATAAATGAGTTACTGCTCATTTTATCGTCCCACGGAGGGTAGAAGGCTGAGTCGACCTAGCTGGCAGGCTTCGCACCGAGATGGTTTACCTGCCCGCAGGCAGTCATCCGTCGCAGTACTAACCGGGCCCGGCGTAGAGTAACTTCGTTTCAGCCGAAACGCGTTACCAACTACGCCACGCCACCAGCGCCAGTTGCCTGGCGCCACCTTGTGAATGATATAGCCTTATGTTCCAGCCTAAAATCGCCAAAAAATCCATTAAACCCCTTATTTTGGCGTTCAAGGTCATTCAAGGTCATTGAATTCGGCGCCAATCGAAAGCCAGTATACGATTTCCTATTAGTGAGTAATAGTAACCTAGACCTTATCTCGCACCGTTACTGAGATACAGCGAGTTATTTGCCAAAAATCGCAAATTTTGACTACCCCCTCTCATTTAGGGTCCTCGTTTGGGATGACCCCCTTCGAATTTATCGAAAAGCTTTACGGTTCCTGAAACGAGAGTCTTCCGGGCAGCCGAAAGTGAAAATTTGGCAATTCTAGCTTGCACCGTTTTTTACTGATCCACCAATGTGACGAACAGACGGACGGACAGACGGACAGAATTGCGATGGCTAAGACGCGCTGAAAGCAGTAGCTGCTTTCGCGCGTAAAAAGGGCTGGTCAGAAGCTAAAGTCGGACGGTGGCAAGTTATCGGGTCTTGCACTACGAGCATTGTGCAGTGAAACGTCGGTGCAGCCGGTGTGACACCGGCACGTCCACTCGAGAAATTACCGCAGTCATCGCCTGCGTCATAACAGCTTTATCAACCGCAGAACGACGGCCATTAGACGCTATATATTGTGGTGTTTACACGATCCAGTAAACGTACAGCAAATGTATTCAAAATACACGTGCTAATGCTGGACGTTTGCTGGATCGTGTAAACACCCTATAACGCTGACAGTCTGTGACTGTTTCTGAGTCTGTGACTGTTTCTGCGCATAATAATCCAGACTGCGCTGATGACACACCACTCTACCTGAGACCGATTTCCAGAGTATTTTCGTAACTATAGTGAAAAGATAAAGTAAAAGGTGACGTACAGGTACTAGACATGACGTCGCTAACACAACTCGTGACAATCGAAGGCTGAAGCGCTTTACAATCAGGGAAGTGGCAGCTGATCAGCTAATGGCATAGGCCTACCGCTGCGCACTATGCGGCCATCTACTGACCGAAGCGATTACAGACATAACACCGCTCCAATCAGCTACGCTAGGCCTTCACCCCGTTGCCCCGATATGCCATTACTTATTTCCGTTTCGCTGAGGATAGGAAGCTGAGTTGACCTGACGACGCAGTACACTGTAGGTTAACAACCCGCTCAAGGTTGCTTGCAAATGATCCGCGGCAAGATTCGACCACCATAAGACCATGTCAGCAGGTTGGGTCTAAAAATGTGGGACCAGATTAACAATTATGTCTATAACTCTTTTCCAAAAAGATCATCAAACTCCTGCTCGCTGCACTGTTCATGCATACACTGCCTCACTCTGGCTTCCGCGATGTCGTTTATTTCCAGAGGTATCATGGCTTTGCACATACAGGGTGGACCAAAAAACCTGCCACGTGTACAGTGTGTGGAAATAAAAGACCCCTCTAAAAACTTTAATATTTTTAAAACGGTGTAGCAGTTTTTTTTACAAAAATTTTTCTTAATTATTAAAGAGACAATATCTGGCATAGGCGAAAATTTTTTATGAAATACATATATTATAAGAGTGAGTGTCAAAAGTGCGACTTCTACAGTCTTCAACGCATTATTCTCAGGTGAACACGCTTCTGTATCTTTAGTATACAAATATGTTATCTGTCTAAATTTAAACTGCAAAACAACCGAGTACTAACTTAATAATAAAAATTTGGTTATATTTAATGTCGTTATATTATTATATTAATAATCGACTGGATCAAAAAAATTATTGAAACGGTCTTTTGAACTTAGTAATTTATATCTATGATTTGATCGCGGCATATGGCGCCATACAAATGTGTTTTGATTGATTGATTGATAACCGACGTTTTTCGGCATTCCAAACGTATCAAGTGCAAATGCGAGTAAAAACTGCTTGAAGTCTGATTTATTTGTTTGCGCAGTTGAAAAAATCATCTTTTATATGTCAAAGCAACGCTATTTATAAAGAGCAAAAGATAAGACGGTAAAATTTGCAACGAGAGCGGCAAATGCTGAAAAAAAATAATCTCTGATAATGTCGTAATAAAATATTGAGCTATACTAAAAAATTGATATATGTTCATTGTTCAAGGGGGTACTTTTATAGCCGCGTAGGGTAGGCCCCCTATAGTAAAGCTAATATGGTTTCTTACGCATCCGTTGCGTGTCAGTTCGCCGCTAAAGCAGCTAATTTGCGCGTGGGTAGATCTAAGGCCGTGATCAGATCACACGTAAACAACAAACGCCTGCAACTAGAAGCGATCAGAAGCCTCAAACTTCCGCCGACATTGGTGCTCCACCTGGCGAATACAGCTGCTATCCCCTAATGGTGAGGAAACCATAGCTAAATGATATAGAATACGCAAAAACATCCGAATAGGCACCAAAATCGAACGATTTCCGTCTTGGATAATGCCCAGCCTTACACAATATTTCGTCAAACCCTTTTTTCATTTTAAGTAATTCAACTGACAACCTCGACTAATCCGCAAAGACAACCTGCGCATCGCTTCGCTTCCGTTACAAATAAACTTGTCGAAAAATTTGCAGAATGTTTTATACATCAAATCACAAAACAATTCTCCAGAAGCCGTATTATTTACTTTGCTACACTTCATGGCAGTAAATAAGACTACGAACCTAGATACTAGAAAACAAGGCAAGAAGTTTGGGGTCGATTATCCATCGTATGCTGAAATTTAGCAGCGCACGAAGCATCAGTCACGTGAAGTGACAAGTGTCAACAAGTGCTTTGTGAGTCCACTCAATGCATTCAGCAGGCATTTCTTCGACGTTTAAGCTCAAACTCCGCTACTTCGATCTGACGTAAACTTGTTAAATAGCAAAAACGGTAAAGGCAGTCTATAGCAGCTCTTAATGGAAACCCATCTCAGAGCTACGTATACGAAGCTGTGGAATCACACAGTGTTACATGCCACCCGACGTAGCTGAACGCGCCTTGCCTTTACGTCATGCAGCTAAAGAGACTGGCATTCTATCAACTTACCCCGGAGGGATGGAAGGCTGAGACTGAGCTGACATTCGTGTTGCTTATATACCGAGTTGGTCTACCTGTCCGCTGACAGTCACCTATCCAAGTAGTAGTCGCTTGATAGCGATCCGACAAGGAGTCGAACCCACGACCTAGTCATCGTAAGTCCAACGTCCTAACCAAGCAATTTATGCAACAACAACAAAGAACGAACTGTACAACATCCTGACAATCATGTCAACGATGCAGCGACTTTGTTGTAGCCTACGCCATGCCCGACAGTGCCTACGGTCTTGGCATTTTTGAACAACTTCACTGTTTGCTCGCAATGTCACAAAAATGTTTTAAATAAAAGATAGAATGTTGTACAGAAAATTGCCAACATATCGGACTGATTGGTGTTTAGGACTCAATCGGTGCCGATACAGCACACGGCCCACTACTCAGCGGCCAATGCTGCAGCACGCAGATTAATCACCAGAATGCAGCATGCAGCAGCCATCTGCAGGAACAATGTTTACAGGACGCCGGGAAAACACTCATTCGCTGCGGCTCGCCATGTCCGTGCGTTCCTGCTCAGGTTACGCCGTATAATAGCAGCTGATAGAGTTGCTAGAACTGTACTGTCCTAGTCCTACGCGCGCTATCTGCTATAATACACGGTTGCCGCACAGTTATAATCTGGATCGCCAGCAAGTTTCGCAACTTGACACTTCAGTGACTTACGTATACTGTAGATTAACACGTGCCGAGTTCTCGGCAAAACATCGCCTTAGTTCTACCGCGAAACGGATAAACATTATAGTTTCTTTCCTACAAGCTCACCGGGCACAGGCTGCCCTGTTCTGTTCTGTCTGCGTGAAAACAGCCTGTCACTGTACACGTTCTTGCGCAAGCCAAGGTCATTTTTTTCTGACATAAAGACGAAGATAAAGAAGACCAGAAGAAGAGTAAAAGGATAACGATGGCAGTAATAACAAGTAAAACCCTCGTACGAGACTGTCATGCAAAAAAAACACAAAAACTGATGTGACCTTCAATTTTGATCTATGTATGACCTTCAAATTCAATAGTTCTATAGGTTTTGTCAAAATACATGTTCGTGCAAAAATTCATCAATCTAAGTGCAGCGGTTCAATCATAAGTTATCGTGTTCACAGAAAGACAAAAAATGCTCAACTGAAAACAATACTGCCGTTGCTTTCGCGAACAGTAGTAACGTAACAGTAGTAGGCTAGTTTAGTTTAGTTTCCTATTCGTAGCAATTAAACACACTGTTTGGCATATTAATTATTTTCATACTTTACATTCCGTTTTGAAAGCTATTAACAATTAAACTATTTTATGCAATTTTACACACATGCTCGCACACATCAACACATAAAACACAACTTCATCGAAAATTAGCATATTATGTAAAAACGGTAAGTGAGTATTTAAGTAAGTAAAAAATAAATTTATGCAGCGCATCAAAGACTCAAAGTCGCCGACACAAGTCTGCAGCAGTAAATGTAAAATCAATATTTCGGACAGTAGTGTAGCGACACGTTTGACTTGTAGTGAGATTAATGAAAAATCTGCCTCTTAACACGCCAATGAAAGATTTCTGAAAATAATATTATTGTTCAACATCCAGTGGCGAAGCCATTGGAAGGCTTTTCTCTCTTCCACTTCCCTTCCCCTTTCCTCTCCCCTTTTTCCTACCCTTAGAAGTAGAGCTCCTAAATTCGAGCTAACGGGCCTAGGAGAGTGCTGCGAGCTCCCCTAGCAGAGTCTATGGCGGAACCCCAACCAAAACCAAATTTGGTGCATTATAAGCTTAAATTATGCGATATGGTGGCAAAATTTTAGTTATTTTCTGCTGCCCACAATATCAATTTTTAACCAAGAAATGTCTATGCCACTGCCAATATCTGATAAAGTTGTAACCGTGCAAACCTTACAGCAGCTTTAGTTACTTCTTATCGCACCGTGCAGCGCATGCATTGTATATGTTCAATTCGGAAAAGCAAAAGTTGCAAAAAAATAACGAACGCGTTTTGTGGGGCGTATATAGGCATATGGAGGTGTCGTTTCATTTCACGCTCGAAAGCAGCATCCATAAAATACCGCTATACAGTCAGACTCTGCAACATACAGAGCATCGCCGCTAGAAAGTCGCTGAGTACACACTCAACTCAGAGATGGATCTATGTACATTGTGCGCGCCGGTGGGCCTGCCGCAGGTATCTGAACGATGCTTTTTACCTTTATTGCAGTCATGCCATCTAATGCAGGTAACATATATCATATGCCACAGAGAAGCGCCTATATATAGGTACAACAACAGTAACAACGTCCGACAACGTGAATAAATGAAGACAACAAAATGACTATTAGCACCGGGCTGGCCACTGCACGATCATACATTCATATGTGCAATTAAGTCCACATCCCACTACTTGGATTTGTTGTGTCTTTGTTGGACAACAAGTCGTACAACAAGCTTTACAACATCTTAAAAATTGTACATTTGTTTATAGGTTATGAAACATTCTTCAAAATAAACCTTTATTGTTTTTGTTGATGTTTCGGCAACCGCTGCTGCCTTCGTCGGAACGACTGTCCACCAGGTGTCCCTGCGGCGGACAGTGAGTAATCATAGATGTGCGAAAGTTGGTAGGACCCCTCGTCTCGGTTCATCGACTTGTCTTGTTCTTTTCTAATGTGTATTGCTTCCCTGATCCACCGGTCCATTCTGTTGCTTTCTCTGTCGATCTCACCTTGGCGCGATCCCAGTCTATTACAGGGTTGAGAAAGATGGCGTGGTCTGTGACTGCTGACTTGTTTTGCTCTGTTGCTGCGGATTTGCTGGTGCTTCAAGTGTAAGCCCTTACATCACGTTGTGTAACTTTCTGTCGATGTTCTTGTAGCCGTACCCCAAAAGCTCTGTCTTTTTCTACAATGTAAGTTTTGACGCAGTTCTTGCATGATATTTTATATACACATTAACAGGCGTCTTGATGTCTTCGCTTGTCCTTTGGATGTAAAAGTAGATTTCTTAGTGTCTGAAATGGTTTCATGGTTGATGAAATACCATGTCGTCTGCAGGCTCGAATAACGGCTTCCGACAGGCCATGTACATGTACATATGGTATAACCACTGTTGTCCTGCTTTTCTCTGCAAGCTGCGTGGCTAATTTCCGAGCGATCTTCATGCTTGACCGTTTTCATCGGTCTTTTGACCTTTTCGATGCTCCAGTCTGTGTATTTGTTGTTGACTTTCGACTTCGGTGCAAACTTGTTGCACAGACTTGTGATTTTAATGTAGGCGCGTGTGGCAAAAAGCATCCCCAAAAATTTTCAATAGTTTGTGCGTAAAATTTCAACGCAAAATTTTGTATACATATTATGATATTACCTGTTTATACGCTTGTATCAACTTTAATGGTGCCAAAGAACATGCCATTAACGTTAACTACGACAAATTTATTACCTACGCCAAGGAGGTAATGTTTTTGCCAGACTTTGTTTGTCTGTCTGTCTGTTAGCAAGATAACTCAAAAAGTTATGGACAGATCTTTCTGAAATTTTGAGGGTATGTCGGGCATGGCACAGACTACCAGTGGTTCAATTTTGGGGGTGATCCGAAAGGAATCCTGGATTCTGGATCACTTTGAAATTTTCGTTGCCATTGCTTTCAATGGGGCATAAGGAAAACCGCTGCAAAACCAAAGATGGTGCTGCCACCTAGCGAACAACATTGCCTTGCCGGAGGTGTGCGGGCTCTGACTGCTTTCTATTTTTTTGTCACCACATCGTTATTTCTCGCGTTCACATACGTGTGTAGAACTAAAGGGAACGATGTATGCGCTGCAGAAAAATTTGAACAACACAGTAAACAATTTGCCATTGAATTTGGCAATGACTGCGAAAATTCGAAGTGTCCATCGCCAGCTTTTCACACGTGCACTTTAATCTCTTCGTAAAGTATCTAACAGCTTGTTGATAGCAAGTTGTCCCAGATCACCTGCAGCGCCTTTTTGAGTTTGGCGACGTAGTTCAGTTTTTGTGAGAAATTGTCAATAAATATGACCAAAAGTTTAAAGAAAAGGCTTTGCAGATTTTTGCACATGAAGGTAACGATACTTTTACATCACGAGGAACAAGACGGAACCAGCTGTTTTCAATACGTATAACGCACTACTGCACTAAGTTTTTGAATGGGCGAAATTACGATGTTGTCTCGCGAAAAAAAGTATGTTACTTTGCAGCGGTAAGAAAGTATCAAATGTCGCTTGGTCTATTAATGCAGGTATGAACAGATAATATGTACGTAGAATTTCGCGTTAAAACTCCAAGCAGTTGCTGAGAAAATAGCTATTAAGTTAAAGAGACGTTTTAATTTGCCGCACACTGCTTTCGATTTGTTGTCGATGTATGTTTGCAGCATTTTGCACAACAAACAAATCTACAACATTTTTGTGTTTTGGGTTTTCGTTGCTATGCTTACCCTCTGTGAATGAGAGTCTGCAAGGCCAATATAATACGACTTATTTTCGTCCAACCAACTTCCATCCTGTCTTTAAGCCGATTTTTTCCGAATCTTTAGGCCTATCACGTTATGTAGCCTCACATGCAACAGAAGTTTTGCAATGCTATCCGAACTTTCATGCCAAAAAATTGAAACACAAAAATCCCATTTTACCAAAATTTTTCGGACAGTGCATCAGAATATTACGATGTCATTCATTCATAAAACTCGAAGACATGAAGCGATTGCGAAATAGCACTATCGCTGCAATCCGCAAAAGTCGATTCACGCTAAGTCAGATCAACATACAATGTAGTTACTTAGTCATTCGAACAGACTACTGTTTAGCTCAGGAAAACTATACTCTCAAATGTTTTACCTTATTAAGTTTGTAATGAAGCGTAATTGCTACAGAGACGGATCGCGGCATTTACATCAAGTGCGAATAAAGCTCTGAAGCTGTAAAATCACTTTGCACCGTTTACCAATGACAATAAGCCATTGTGGGATATACTATTGCAGTGTATAACTAGAAAGCAGTCAGAGCTCGTACACCTCCGCCAAGGCAATGTTGTTCGCTAGGTGGCAGCACCATCTTCGGTTTTGCAGCGGTTTCCCTTATGCCCCATTGAAAGCAATGGTAACGAAA